>WNFL01298556.1_pt1 | contig 17241 bp, 17 predicted proteins | sample 5400361 | NCBI WGS metagenome assembly WNFL01 (sample SAMN13153351, study PRJNA577476) | soil metagenome | isolation source: 40 cm soil on Douglas fir-dominated hillslope | place: USA:California | collected 2013-09-17 | reverse complement strand
AGTTGATCCGGTTGGACGCTGAAAGCGTCAAAGAAAATAGCCGGGGGCAAAGCGAAGCGACGCCCCGGATCGCCACCACACGAACCCGGCCCCCGAAGCGGTCGCATAACGTCTGGTGTTATGCGGCCCCACAGGGTCGGAACTTAATCGTCCGCCTTACCGGGGGCGTTGCTCCCGGCTACTATATTTCACGCCTGCGGCGTGAAGACATCAGAATCCACTCGGTGCGGCTCCATTTCATCCCAAAAACTCCCGCAACTCATCCACCGTAGGCAACGCCGCGCGAGCTCCTAATGATCGACACTTCAACGCCGCTACTGCGTTACCAAGTTTCAGGCACGTCTCTAACTCTTCGCCGTTCAGCATGCCGTAGATAAATCCGCCGTGAAAGGCATCGCCAGCACCAGTAGTGTCGCGGCATCCACCAGGTACTTCGAAGATTGGAGATTCGATAAATTGTCCTTCGCTGTAAATCCGCGCGCCGCGCACGCCGAGCGTCGTCCCGACAATCGCACAACCATAACGGGCTTTGAGCTCGACCAACCCTGCGCGTTCATCACTAATGCCGGTGAGTCGATGCGGAAACTCAGCGGAGGTGATCAGCACGTCGATCAAAGGCAAAAGGTCGGGCAGTCCTTCATAAATATTGTCGATGTCCGAGGTGATGATTGCGTCCGCGTTGCGCGCGGCGCGGGCCATTACCGCACATGCGGGCGGATCGTGGGCGTCGATGTGCAGCACCCGGCCGCGAGTAGCAAATTCCAGCGGCGCCTCGTCTGCTCGATACCAAAGACGCTCGTCGCGATCCCAGATGATCGTGCGTTCGCCGGAGCGCGAGTCGATGATCACGAAGGCAATTTGATTGTCAGCGCCGTCAATCATTTCAGCAAAATCGAGATTCACTCCCTCATATTCAATCGCCCGCAAGCCGAACCGCCCATCTTCATCTGAACCGAAGCGCCCTGCATAGGCAGTTTTCAAACCGAGCCGCTGCAATGCCACCATCGCCGAAGCGGTCTGCCCCCCGGCGGACTTTTCGTATTCGCTGAATCTGACCTTGGTATCGAACGCCGGATATTCCGGCACGACGATCAGGTGATCGACTGCGTTTAAGCCAAAGCCCACCGCGTCGAAGTCTTTCTTTTCCGGCAAGATAAAGGGAAAACGCAACCCCGGTCACCCTCCAACTTTCTTTTGCGCCCTTGCGAGTGCTTCGCGGCTTTGCGAGAAAAGTAGTCTCACGCAAAGGCGCCAAGCCGCAAAGAAAGGCAAAGGCATTCAGCCCCGCTTTTGGTCTCCACCATATTTCCTGGGCTAATATGTGACTATCAACGCAGTGACCTTAGACGAAAAGCTCAAAGAAATCCCCAAATCGCCTGGAGTGTATCTATACAAGAACGCGGCGGGCAAGATCATTTATATCGGGAAGGCCAAGAACCTGCGCAATCGTGTGCGCTCGTATTTCCAGGCCGGGCGCACCTCAGACTTCAGCTACGAAATAAAGACCGCCGAACTGGTCAGGCAAATTGCCGACGTCGAAATCATCGTCACCGATAACGAAGTCGAAGCTTTCATCCTGGAAGCCACGCTGGTCAAACAGCACCAGCCTTACTTTAATTACAAACTGAAAGACGACAAGTCTTATCCGCACTTAAAACTGACTATCAACGAGCCTTTTCCGAAGTGCGTAATCACGCGCCGGATCCAAAACGACGGCGCCCTGTACTTCGGACCATTTTTGCCGGCGTCGATGGCCCGCCGGACAATTGATCTAATCAACCGCACCTTTCAACTGCGGACCTGCGATATAGAAATCGACGGCAAAGCGCCGCGGCCATGTCTCGAATATCACATCAAACGGTGTCTGGGTCCGTGCGTCAAAGGTCTTTGCACGCCCGCAGAATATCAGGAAGCCGTACGCGACGTGCACATGCTGTTGGAAGGCCGCAACACCGAGTTGGCCGACCAGTTGGCCGAGCGCATGGAGCACGCTTCCGCGGACCTGCGTTATGAACTGGCGGCCAAGTATCGTGATCTCCGTAAGACCGTAATCAAACTTTCCGAGCAGCAGAAGATGGCGACCACCGGCGAGAGCGACCTGGACATCTTTGGTTACTATCGCGAAGGCAAGCGACTGGCGCTGCAACTGTTCACCATGCGGGAAGGCGACATCGTCGGACGGCGCGAATTTTTTTGGGAGGATCTGCCGGCAGAGGATTTCAACCCGGCTGAGTTTTTGAGCGAAGTGCTGGCGCAATACTACTCGAGCGATTATGTGCCGAGGGAGATTCACGTCGCTATTGATTTCAACGATCGGGAGTTGCTGGAACGGGCTCTCAGCGAACGCAAAGGGAGACGGGTGCACATCCTGGCCCCGCAGCGCGGCGAGAAGCGCGACATGATCGATCTGGTCGAGAAGAATGCCAAGCTCGCTTTCGAACAGCGCTTTCGCGTGCTCAAGCCCGACATGAAACGCGTGCTCGAAGAAATGCAGGAGACTTTGGAGCTGCCGCGATTTCCGGCGCGGATCGAATCTTTCGATATCTCGCACATTCAGGGCGCAGAGAATGTAGCCGGCATGGTCGTCTGCGAAAACGGCAGGATGAATCGCAACGACTATCGCAAGTTCAAGATCAGATCAGTCGAGGGCGCAAACGATTTTGCTTCCATGCACGAGGCGGTGCTGCGCCGTTATCGCCGGCTCCGTGACGAAGAAAAGTCCTTGCCTGACCTGATCATGATCGACGGAGGCAAAGGCCAACTTAACGCGGCCGCCGAAGCCATGCGCGAACTCGATCTGGAAGCCGTGCCGATGATTGGTGTAGTCAAGCCTCCTCTGCGTCACAACGAGGTCGCTTATTTATTAGTCAAGGGTCGTGAAGACGAACCCATCTATCTCGATCCGCACTCACAGATTCTACGTCTGATTCAGATGATTCGGGACGAGACGCATCGCTATGCCGTCACTTATCATCGCAAACGCCGCGAGCTGCGCGACTTCACTTCTGAGTTGTCGGCGATTCCCGGCGTGGGCGAGAAGCGAAAGACGCGTCTGCTGCGCCAATTTGGTTCAATACAAAAGATTGCTCTGGCCAGCGTGGACGAACTGGCGCCGTTTGTCGGCCGCAAGACTGCAGCAGAGATCGTAGATCACTTTGCGCGGCAGCGGACGCTGGCGGAAGGTGCAAATGCGGCGTGAGCCGAACGGGGGCGGCCGTGGTTAGATCGAATCGCGGGGTGGAACTTTTACTAAGCTTACCACTCAATTACCTGGCTGGTTCATCAACTGCTCAGCGCGCCTCAAGTATCTATTCGCCTGGCGCCAATGAATCGCCACGGTATAAGGAACGGTAGACAGCAGGGCTCTGTCGGATGGCGCGCGGCTGTTTCCGGTTGCAGCCAAAGCCGAGACGTTCACGACGCGCGGTTGATCTATCTGCTGCCACCAGAACTCGCCGTCGCGATAAGAGGCAAGGGCGTTGCCGAGTTCAGTCTTCAACCTGCTTTGCGGCAGACGCGAAAGCACCGGCTCAACTTCGGCGGTCACCTCCTGCAGATCATTTCTGAAAGCCTGATACGACACTCGAGCCAGTTTTCCGTTCGCCTCGAAATCTCCGAGTGAACGATAAACCAGGACGTCTTTCTCGAGCCGCTTCAAGGCGAACATTGAGCGCGCCGCCAGCACCATTTCCTCCGAGACTTCATTTTCAATTCCGACTGGCGGGGTGGAGAGTTGCTGGACCCGCGCGACAGACTGCGCGTAGGCCGCCACAGGGGCGAAGAAAAGACTGGTTAGCAGGGCAAGAGACGTTCGCTTCATGAGATTGGATCCTTAACGCAGAGGCCGGCGCTGCCTTTGTACGGCTCCGGCCGATCTGAAATCCAGCTGGTACTGATGCAGTTTTCCGAAGAGTGGCACGGGTGTCCGGCCCATGAAATGCGCACGATGCGCACGCCACAATCAAACTGCATCAGTACCACCTACTTGCGTTGCATGTGTCATAAACACGCAATATGATTCGCTTTCCGATTGCGGCCCGGTTCATTACCAATCAAGACCCGGGCCAACGATGTATGAGAACTATTATCAGACTTGTCTTGACTGTTATTGTGGTATCTGTCACCACCGTGTCCCTGTTCGCCCAGTCCAAATGCCTCAGCCCTGATGAAGCGAAAGCTCTGCTGGCGCAGCTTGAATCGCGTCAGAATACGACTCCGAATAAGAAGCTGGGCATTGAAGGAAAATTGGCGAATGATGCTTTGAAAAAGCAGGTCGATGAAGCCAGAGGAGAGAACAACGCTCGGCTTTGTCAGATCCTGAAAGAGTTTGGCTGGCCCACCTTAGCCGAGGTGGATAAAGATGGCGTAAGCGCCATTCTCTACCTGGTCAGAAATAGCCGCCAGCCGGATCTGCAGGCGGATCTATTACCGGTAATCATCGCAGCCGTAAAGCGAGGCGAAGCTGAGAAAGGAGAAGTTGCTGATCTGGTTGACCGCATGCGCGTCGACTCCGGCCATAAGCAATTGTTCGGCACCCAGGCAAAAGTTATTAATGGCTTTCTGGTATTGGCGCCCATCGAGAGCGAAGCCCAGGTCGATGCCCGGCGAAAGCAATTCGGGCTAGTCCCACTGGCCGATCATCTGCGCGAGCTGCAAAGAGAATATCAAACGCCGGTTATAAAGGCGGTCGCCCCGAGCCAGCCGCTGGTTACACTGGCGAAGAGCTCGCTCGACCGGACGATCGCAAATGAACTGGGCCCGGCTACCGTCGATGAAGATGACATTATTCGGGTTGATACCAGTCTGGTGAGTCTGAATGTCAGCGTCTTTAACAACAAACTCAAGTCGTTTGTCGGCATGTTGGCGAAGGATGATTTTAAGGTGTTCGAAAACGGCCACGAAGAATCGATCGCCTATTTCGCCACCACAGATGTACCTTTTGATTTAGTTCTCTTAATCGACCTGTCGGGTTCGACCGCGGACAAGCGAGATTTGATCCGCAAATCGACCCAGCGCTTCATAGAAGCCGCCCGGCCGGTGGATCGTTTGGCGATCCTGACCTTCGCCGATACAACGGAAGTGGTCTGTCCTTTAACGGCAGACCGCGCCAGACTAATCGAGAGCGCTAAACTGATCGAAGGTTCCGGCGGCACCCGTTTGTGGGATGCTTTGAAGTTCACGCTCGATAATGTCGCGGGGCCGAGAACGCTCGGACGCCGCCGGGCAATTGTGCTGATGACTGACGGCGTCGATAATGCACTGGGCGGAGGCGCGGAAGGTTCGGAAATCAGCTTTGCCGACCTGCTCGAGGCGGTGCGAAAAAACGATGAGCTGATCATCCCTATCTATCTGGACACCGAGCGCGATCGCCCCTATCTCAATAGTTTCAGCAAAAGGCTTTATGAGAATGCGCGCAAGACACTGGCGCTGCTGGCCCAGGAAAGCGGCGGGCCCTATTACACCGCCCGCAAGATCGGCGACCTGAATGGCGTCTACGATCAGGTCATCAACGATTTGGGAAAGGTTTATAGTCTCGGCTACAAACCCACGAACGAAAAGCGCGATGGCTCCTGGCGTGCGGTACACGTACAAATACATGACCGGCCTGACTTGGGCGCACGTTTCAGACCGGGTTATTACGCAAATTAAGTGGAGAATCTCATGATATCCGGACAACCACACGAATCTGAATACGCTCCTTACTATCACGGCTATATCTCGCAAGTGAGCGAAGCAGAAATTCTTCCGGTGCTGCGTTCCCAGCTGGACGCTCTGGACGTCCTGCTGGGCAGGGTAACCCCGGAACGTGAGACGTATCGCTATGCTGAAGGCAAGTGGAGCATACGCGAAATTGCCGGCCATTTAATCGACGGCGAGCGCGTGTTTGGACATCGCGCGTTCTGCATCGCTCGAGGAGAAAGCCAGAATTTGCCCGGCTTTGAGCAGAACGATTACATTTCGGCCGCGCCGTATGACCGCATCGACCTGGAAGATTTGTTGAGTGAGTTTCGCCTCGTGCGCCTGTCGAACATTGCCATGCTCCGCACTCTGGATGACGAGTCATGGATGCGCATCGGCACCGCAAATGACAACCAGGTGTCGGTGCGCGCCCTCGCATTTATCATGGCCGGACACGTGCGGCATCATATGGGAGTCTTGCGGGAAAAGTATGAACTGGGTCGATAAGGGATCGCGGACATCCTGTCCGCCAACGTGCGCAGCACGCTCATAACTTTGGGACAGAAAGCAGGTCCGCGATCCGCAACGGGAGGTTGTTCTCCGATGCTCAAGCGAAACCTGTTCGCGAGTTCATTCGCTCTGACAATTGTCGCTATCTGCGCTCTTGCCGCGAACGGTCAGATTCCTGTACGTGAGTATCGCCGCGCACACGAGCGTCAGATCCTCGATGAGTTCACTCGCTTACTCGCGCTTCCCAACGTAGCTTCTGATCGCGAGAACATCCGGCGCAACGCCGAGTTCATTCTGGCGATGATGCAGCGCCGCGGGCTTAGGCCTCGCCTGCTTGAAACCGCGGCCAAAGAATCGCCGCCTGCTGTTTACGGTGAATGGAAACAACCGGGAGCGACTCACTCGATAGTGCTTTACGCGCACTACGACGGTCAGCCCACCGATCCGAAACAGTGGACCGGGACCTTGCCCTGGCAGCCCGTCTGGCGATCGGCAGCGTTGGAATCAGGCGGAACGATCGTGAAGCCGGCTGTTGATGGTCGACCGATTGACCCGGAATGGCGTCTCTACGGGCGTTCATCATCAGATGACAAAGCGGGCGTCATCGCGATCCTCACCGCGTTTGACGCGCTGAAGGCACAGGGCAGCTCACCAGCGCTCAACATCAAATTCCTCTTTGAAGGTGAAGAGGAAGCCGGCTCGCCCCACCTCGGTGAAATCATCGATCTCAACAAAGATCTGCTCGCCGCTGATGCGTGGATCATTTGCGATGGCCCGGTGCACCAGTCGGGACGCAAGCAAGTCGTTTTCGGCGTGCGTGGTGACCAGAACGTGGACCTTACGGTCTATGGAGCAAAGCGGCCACTGCACAGCGGGCACTATGGCCTGCTCGCTTCGATGAAGGACGATTCTGGACACGTAACTATCAGTGGTTGGTATGACGGCGTCGAGCCGCTCGGTGCAGCAGAGCAAGAAGCGATCTCTGAAGCTCCGGCTTATGACGACGAGCTCCGCGCACAACTCGGTTTCGCGCGCGCGGAAGGCGCCGGCAAGAGTTTGCTTGAATTGATTAATCAGCCGTCGCTGAACATCAATGGCCTCAGCAGCGGCGATGTCGGGGCGCTCGCGCGCAATGTAATTCCCACGACGGCCAGCGCGGTGCTCGATCTAAGGCTGGTTAAAGGAACCGACTATCGCCGGCAAGCACAACGTTTGGTAGAACACATTCGCAGGCAGGGCTTCTACGTAATCGACCACGAGCCCACGGACGACGAACGGAAACAACATCCACTGATCGCCAGAGTGACCATACGTTCAGGCGGTTACAATGCCGAGCGCACTCGTATGGATCTTCCCATCTCTGTGGCCGCAGTTACTGCCGTGCAGGCAACATCCATGATGCCGATCGTCAAACTGCCAACTGCCGGCGGCAGCCTGCCGCTGTCAATCATCACTGACCACCTGCGCACCGTAACCATGACCGTGCCGATTGCCAACTATGACAACAACCAGCACGCTGAGAACGAGAACCTTCGTTTACAGAACCTCTGGGACGGGATTGAGACGATGGCCGCGATCATGAACATGAAGCCCAAGTTCTGACGTGGCATATGCGTCCCGCCCGTGTATCATGGGATCGTCGCCCGCGCTATATCCTGAAGGAGAATCCGATATGAAGAATCCCCTGTTGGCGAGAGTCGCCAACGTGATCGCCGTTCTAATTTCAATTACGCTACTTGTCCTGATCGTCTGCTCTGCTGCGATGGCCCAGGGCGGGGGTAAAGCGGAACCCAATCGTATCGAGTTCAAACGCGGGACAACCAGCACGACCATCAGCGGCACGGTGCGCGGTAATGAAGAAGCTGAATATGTTCTCGCCGCGAAAAAGGGCCAGACGTTGACGATAAAGATAACCTCAGTGCCGGGGCGTACTGCCGGTTTCGATTTACATGGCCCCGAAGACGTGGATCTGGGCCTGGAGTTCGACACCAACTTGAGTTTTTCCCGCAGGCTGCCGAAGACCGGCGACTATTTGATTACCGTCGTGAAGCTTACCGATGCGGTCCGAATGTCGAAATACACAATGACCGTAACGGTGCGATAAGTCTCACTAAACAGCTTCCCAATTTTCGTATCGATCATGCGAAAGATCATCGTTTACATCGCCACCAGCACCGACGGCTTTATCGCCCGGCGCAATGGCTCCGTTGATTGGCTGGATCGTCCCCAGATCAAGGGCAGCTATGGCATGGCCGAGTTTTATCGCTCGATTGACACCGTGCTCTGGGGGCGCAAGACCTATGACATGGCGCTGGGTTTCAAGGCGGATGGCAAAGCCGGGACGGAATCCGACAGCAAGGTTAAGAACTACGTTTTTTCGCGCCGGCCGCCGCGGAAGCCGGTCGCCGGAGCAGAGTTCGTTAAGGAACCCATTCCCGAATTCGCTCAACGTCTGCGTTCACTCGCGGGAAAAGACATCTGGATGATGGGCGGCGCCGGCATCATCGGGTCGTTTCTGGACGCGGGCGCGATCGATGAGTTCATCATTCACGTTATCCCCACCCTGATCGGTGAAGGCATTCCGCTGATCGCGCCCAGACATCGCAACGTACCCTTGAAATTAATTTCCTGTCGCAGTTTTTCTGATGGAGTCGTCCGGCTGCATTATACGGTTGATAGAGGAAAGACGAAGAAAGCGTCAAAGAAAGAGTCGGCGTGAATTAAAAGAAGGTCTGAAGTCCCGTAGATCGTCTGCGATCACGCCTCGGCGGGTTTCAACTTCGGTGGTGGCTTTTTCTTGGAGCCCTTCGCGTCAGTCGGAGGGCCTTCGTCTTCCGACTTGGTCATCCGATTGATGATGAACTGTTGCAGGAAGCCCACGATGTTTCCCACCAGCCAGTAAATCAAAAGCCCGGCCGGCGCGCTCCACAAAATGTAAAGCATCATCAGCGGCATCCCGACAGCCATCATCTTGCGTTGCATCGGATCCGCCGAGGGCGCGGGCGTCATCAATTGCAAAATAATCATTGAGCTGGCAAAGAGCAGCGGCAGGATGCGAATAAAACCAAGAATGTAAGGCTCTGGCCCGGACAAATCGGGAATCCAAAGGAAAGTCGCCTGGCGAAAGTCGATCGAAATCGTGATGGCGCTATAAAGCGCAAACAGAAACGGCATCTGAATCAGCAAAGGCAAACAACCGCCGAGCGGGTTGGCCTCTTTCATCAAACGCAGTTGCTCCATCTGCAACTCTTTCATTTTTGGATCGGTCGACTTCATCCCTTTCAACTTCTCTTGCAGTTCTTTCATCCGCGGCGCGTACTTCTGCGCCTTTTTCATCTTGCGCGACGATTGCCATTTGAGCGGGAAGAAAAGCGAGTAGATAAAGATCGTAAACAGAATGATCGCGACGCCATAACTGCCGGTCACGCGTTGCAGTCTGTCGATCGCGAACAGAATTGGGACGGCGAGGAAGCGGCGCATACTGCCAAGAAAACCGAAGTTGATCGCTTCGCCCAGATCGACCTGCGGCCCTCCGAGTTGCTTGATATCTTCGCTGGCCGCGGCCAACAGCCGGTGATCCTTCGGACCCACGTAGATTTCAATTTTCGAGCCGTCAGCCGATACCGGAACCAGACCGGTAATTAGAAATCGCGGCTCGGCCTTGCCGTTGACCTGCTGCTGGTAAGGAGTGGTGCGGTACTCGAGTCCGGAAGTCGGCTTCGAAGGCACCGCAATCATCCCGAAATAGGTGTCATCAACACCGGCCCACTGCACCGTGCCGTCGATGGTTTCGCGATCCGGAGGTTTGTTAACAACGGACTTGATTCCGATGCCTTCGAGGATCCAGTTGATGATGCCGGTGCTCTTGCGATCGGAGTGGACTTCCACCGCGTTGACGCGACGCACCTGGCCGTTGAGAACGGCGACTCCTTCAGGAGCGAAAGAATAAAAAGTGTAGTGATCGATCCCCTGATCGCCGATGTTAGGACCAATGGCCAGTTGCGCCTGGGGCACCGGCTGATTGTGGCGCGTGAGTTTGAGTTCTACCTCGGCGATATAACGGTCAGCAAAGAAAGTCACGCGCTTCGTCGCGTCCAGACCGGTGGCCTCGTCATGAACAGTGAACTCAATCTGTCGCGACCCGGTGGGCACATCGATGGCTACGTCCCCTGACTCAGAGTTTGCTCCGGAAACTTTGAAATTCCTGCCGGCCAGAATGCTATCGGCCTTCGTGTCCCCCGTCACAATTTGGAATGGACGAAAAAGTTGTTCCGGAGCGATACCCGCGGGTGGCGTCAGGATCAATTCCAGCCGCTTGGGATTGTTCTTAGTCGAACCGGCTGAGTAGAGCTCGCGCCAGGTACCATCGCTTCTCTTAACCTTATTTACAATCCAACTGGTGGCCACGGCTCCGCGTGTATCAAAGGTCACTTCATAGAGTGGCGTGGTGATACGGAGCTTTCGCTGCTGCACACTGTCGGGCGCTGGCCCCGGAGATGGCGCTGGCGATTGCGCGGCCGGCGCGGGTATGGGTGTAGTGCTGGCCGTCGCCTGCGATGTAGGTTGCGGCGAACTCTGCGCGACTTGATTGTTCGCGTTGGCGTTGGCGTTTTGCGGCGGGGGTTTGACTGGCGGAAAAAGAACATTCCATAGAATCAGCACCGCCGCCGAAGCGACCAGAGCCACAATGAATCTTTGTTGCTGTTGCATTCGAGCTTTCTAAGTAAACGCCAACCGTTTGGAGTGCGCTGACTTGTCAGCGCTTTGGTACGCCGCGACTAGTCGCGCCTTTTGAAAACGGCGACCAGTCGCCGCACTCCATGACTACTTCACCGGATCATAACCGCCCGCACAAAATGGTTGACAGCGCAAGAGCCGCCAGACGGCCATACCGCTCCCGCGCAGCGCGCCATGGCGCTCAATTGCTTCACGCGCATATTCGGAACAAGTCGGAACAAAGCGACAAGACGGCGGCAGCCATGGCGAGATTACTGCTTTGTAGAACTTCAAGAGCGAAATAAGAATTACGCGCATCGGCCTTACTATGATGTCCGACAAACTTTTTAGTTTGTCGTTGGCGCGCGCAAGGAGCCGTCACCGACTGACGACAAACTGAAGTTTGCCGGACATTTACTAACTCCCGCTCCGTTCGGCCTGGGTCACTTGCGCGATGATCTTACGAAACTCGCGAAAGCGATGTTCCTCGTCTGAGAGGAGCAAAGACCGTTTCGCATTCAAAACCCAGTCGTAAGTTTGCTGCAAGCCCTTCAGATCGGCGGCGCTGCGGCGAAAAAGTTCACGCAACAAACGCTTGGCCCGGTTGCGATCGACCGATTTCCCAATCGCCTTGGTCGAAGCCGTGACGCCCAAACGCTGCTCAGTTAATTCGTTCTTGCGCAAAAAAGCGGCCAGCAGCCGGCCGTCATAGCGTTGCCCTTCGGAGTAGACTTTTTGGAACTCGGCCCGAGCGCGCAACCGGCGCCGCTTCGGCAACGCCTCGCTGATTTTCACCGGCGCCACATCAAAGCTCGGGACCAATGACTTTAGTAATGCGCCGGAGTGAGCCGTTTGCGGCCCTTGGCGCGGCGGCGCTTAATTACCAGGCGGCCGTTCTTGGTCGCCATGCGCGCGCGAAAGCCGTGCGTCTTGGCACGGCGGCGATTGTTGGGTTGAAAGGTCCGCTTCGGCATAGATAATAATTCCCCCGTTCAAGGAAAAGACTTAGCGTAACGGCGTGGCAATGCGATGTCAAGGAAGGCCGCAACGCTCCTTGACGCGTCGTAAAATCGCGTGTTAGCCTTCAAGGCTTTTGACATGTGCAGTTGAGTCACTGTAGCTGGCCGCGCGTCAGCGTTTTGGTTTAGGCCTGAGTGCCGATGACTGCTTGCGCTACACCGACTATCTGAAAACATAATTCCCAGCTAAGAACAATCGCAATGGTCTATCCGCTCGGCTTCGCCGAAAACTCAATTCAACTTGTGCCTGATGGCACGCTGTTACTGCACGTTCTGATCATCCTGGCGATGGTCTACGTGCTGAATGCCACGCTCTTCAAACCCATCAATCGTATCCTGGAAGCCCGTGAGAAACGCACGCGGGGCCGTCTGACTGAAGCCGAGGAAATCCTGAGCAACGTCAGCCAGAAACTCGCCGAATACGAGCGTGCCTTGCGGGGCGCGCGCACCGAAGCTTACGCACTTGCTGAGCATGAGCGAGCCAGGGCGATGGAGGATCGCCAGAGGGATCTGGATAAAATGCGCGCGCAGTTGGCGGCCTCGACCGCGGCTGAAAAAGAAGCTATCAAGAGTCAGGCGGACGCCGCGCGGATCACGCTGGAAGCCGATGCGCGCCGCATCGCGGTCGAGATTGGTTCGCGGGTTCTCAGCCGGGCACTCAGCGGCGTGGAATTGAACTAGACGGTTTTTTATTCGAGTCTCAAAAACCAAATGTTACTTGCTTTGATCATAGCCGAAGGGGCGGGTTGGTGGGCGCGACTGGAGCCCTATCTTGACTATCCGGGCTTTGAAGCCTGGAAGTTTCTCAATCTCGGAATTTTCGTGTTCGTGCTCGTGATTGCGTTGCGCAAATTTGGTGTGCCCGAGAAGTTTCGCGATCGAAAGGAAACCATCGCGCGCGAATTGGCTCGCGCCCAACAGGAGCGCGACGCGGCATTAGCGAAACTGAAAGAAGTGGAAGAGCGACTGTCCCTGCTTGATACCGAAGTTGCGAACATCAGGCAGCAGTCCGTGCGGGAAGCCGCGGAAGAGCGCGAGCGCATCGCTCGATTGACTAAGACCGAGATCACCAAGCTCAGCGAACAGGCGGCGCGGGAAATCGAGAGCGCCGGTAAGGCTGCCAAAAAAGACCTCAGGCGCTATACGGCCGAGCAGAGCGTGCGACTCGCTGAAGAAATTGTTCGCCGCGAAATGAAACCCGAAGACGACGCGCGATTGATCGCGAATAACATCGAAGAGCTGGGAGGTCCGGCGCAATGAGTGTGCAGACGGTCGCACGTCGCTATGCTTCGGCGCTGGCTGATGTAGTGCTGGAACGCGGCGAGGCGCGGCAAGTGCAGGAAGAGCTGCTAGCCTGGGAAGAAATGTTTCAGGCGAGTCCGGTGCTGCCGGAGGTCTTTCGCAACCCGACCATTGCACTCGAGAAGAAGCGGGCCGTGCTCAGCAAACTGATCGAGCGGGCGAAACCAGGAGCGACCACGACGAATTTCCTGAAAGTCCTGCTGCAGAATCAGCGCCTCACGGATCTCGGCGAGATTAATAAAAAGTTCGCCGAACTGCTTGATGTGCGCGCCGGGATGGTCGCGGCTACTGTAACTACGGCGCGGACCGTGCCGGATAATGCGCAGCAAAAGTTACACGCGAAGCTATTGACTATGACCGGCAAAAAAGTGCGTATCAACTTTGCCACTGATCCGGAATTGATCGGCGGTCTTGTGACACGCATCGGCTCGACTGTTTATGACGGCTCAGTGCGGAATCATCTGCAGCAGATTAAGGCCAGGATGGCAGGGTAGACATTGCCGATTTCCAATTGCCAATTTCCGATTGTCGGATCAGCAATGGGGATTTTGAAATCGGCAATTGGCAATCGAAAATCGGAAATGACCAATGGAACCAATTAAAGCAAACGAAATCAACGAAATCATTCGGCAGCAGATCGAGAACTTCGAAACCGGCGTCACCGTTAGCGAGGTCGGCACCGTGATCAAGGTCGGTGACGGCATCGCTGAGATCCATGGGCTGGAGAAGGTGATGGCCGGTGAACTGCTCGAGTTTCCCCACGAAGTGCGCGGCCTGGCCCTGAATCTGGAAGAGGATAAAGTGGGCGCGGTGCTGTTCGGCGACTTTCAAAAGATCAAAGAAGGTGATCTGGTTAAGCGCACCGGCCACATTATGCAAGTGCCCGTAGGCCAGGCGCTGATTGGCCGGGTGATGGATGCCCTCGGCAATCCCATTGACGATCGTGGGCCGATCCTGACCGACGAGTACAACGCCGTGGAGCGTATTGCTCCCGGTGTCGTTGATCGCCAACCGGTGAAAGAGTCTTTGCCGACCGGTTTGAAAGCGATCGATTCAATGGTGCCCATCGGCCGCGGGCAGCGCGAACTGATCATCGGGGACCGGCAAACCGGCAAGACCGCGGTGGCGGTGGACACGATCATCAATCAGCGCGGCAAGGACGTCATCTGCATTTATGTGGCGATTGGCCAGAAAGCTTCGACGGTCGCGCAGGTGGTAAAGACGCTGCAGGACTTTGGCGCGATGGACTACACGATCGTGGTGAAGGCGACTGCTTCAGATCCCGCGGCCATGCAGTTTCTCGCCCCGTATTCAGGCGCGGCCATGGGCGAGTATTTCCGCGATCGCGGACAGCATGCCCTGACCATCTATGACGATCTTTCGAAACAAGCGGCCGCGTACCGCGAGATTTCTTTGCTGCTGCGGCGACCTCCCGGCCGCGAAGCTTATCCCGGAGACGTTTTTTATTTGCACTCGCGCCTGCTTGAGCGCGCCGCAAAACTTTCTGATCTGAAGGGCGGCGGCTCGTTGACCAGCCTGCCGATCATTGAAACGCAGGCGGGCGATATCTCGGCCTACATTCCGACCAACGTGATTTCGATTACCGACGGACAGATCTTCCTCGAAGGCGATTTATTCAACGCGGGCATTCGCCCGGCAATCAACGTCGGTAATTCAGTCTCGCGCGTTGGTGGCGCGGCCCAGATCAAAGCCATGAAGCAGGTCGCCGGTAGTTTGCGTCTCGATCTGGCGCAGTATCGCGAACTGGCGGCGTTCGCACAGTTTGGATCGGATCTGGACAAAGCAACGCAGGCGCAGTTGGCGCGTGGCCAGCGGCTGACGGAAATTTTGAAGCAGCCGCAATATCAACCGATGGATGTTGAGAAGCAGGTGCTGATCATCTGGTCGGCGATCAACGGCTTTACCGATGATATTCCGGTAGAGGACATCAAAAAGTTTGAAGCCGAGCTGCTCAGCTTTATCGAGAATTCGCATCCAGCGGTCATGCAAAAGATCCGCGAGAAGAAAGCCATCACCGAGGAGATCCAGAAGGACCTGGAACAGTCGCTAAAGGATTTCAAAGATCGTTGGGCTGAGAACGCACGAGCCGCGGCGGCGTGAGTGGCACAGACTTCAGTCTGTGATACTTTGAATCAAATTACTTTTGCGAATTGAATACACAGACTGAAGTCTGTGCCACATCAAATGGCAAATCTTTTAGACATCCGCCGGCGCATTAAGTCGGTAAAGAACACGCAGCAGATCACCAAGGCCATGAAGATGGTATCGGCGGCGAAGTTGAAGCGCGCGCAGGATCGCGTCGTCAACGCGCGCCCGTTCGCCAACAAAATGACCGAGGTGCTCGGCTCGCTGGCCGCGCAAATCCCGGAAGATTTTCATCATCCTTTGCTCGATGCGCGCGGAGACGAACATTATCTCGTCGTCTTGATCACGGCAGACAAGGGATTGTGCGGCGCCTTCAATACCAACCTGATCAAAGCGGGCCAGACTTTCCTGAAAGAAAATCCCGGCAAAAAAATCGAGTTGCTGGCAGTGGGCCGCAAAGGGCGCGACTTTTTTAGAAAACGTGCGGAAATCGCCGGCGAATACGTCGGCCTGTCCGGCAAAGGCCGGATCGATTTTTCAGAAGCGCTCGACGTGGCCCGCGATGTGGTCAAGCGATTTACTGAAGACGAAGAGATCGACAAAGTCTTCCTGATCTTCGCGGAATTTAAATCCGTACTGAGTCAGCGAATCGTAGTCGAGCAACTCCTGCCAATATCTCGCACCACTGACGAAGCCGAAAACGCTGATGCTGCCGAGACGCAGGATTATATTTACGAACAACCTCCGGCGGAAATTTTCAGCCGACTGCTGCCGCGCCTGGTCGAGACGCAAATCTTTCGGGCCCTGCTTGAATCAGTCGCCTCGGAACAGGGAGCGCGGATGACCGCGATGGATGCCGCTTCAAAGAACGCCGGCGATTTGATTTCTTCACTCACGCTCAACATGAATCGCGTGCGCCAGGCGGCCATCACCAGGGAGATCATCGAGATCGTTTCCGGCGCGTCAGCACTCTAAGCGTAAAGAAAAGGCTTTACCGTAAACCATCGACTTGAGAGCGGGGCCTGCCCCGCTTTTATTGTGCGCGGAAGAAGGTACGAATAGTCCTCTCATTTCGGATGTGCGTAGAGTCCCGTTAGGGACCAGATATTTATAGCAAAGGAGCAGGGGAGATCATCGAGATCGTTTCCGGCGCATCAGCGCTCTAGGCTCGAGAATTTTGGAGTGCGCCGGCAGAGCGAAGCGGCGACGGCGCTTTTGAACGTTGACCTTCGTAATCCAAAGCGGCGTCGCGCTGCGCTTGCCACCGCACTCCAAACATCGTCTCTGGCGTTACGGCCCGCTGGTCTTGTGGGCGGCGCTGATATTTGTAGGCTCCACCGATCTACTGTCGGGTTCTCACACCTCGCTATTTCTGGTCCGGCCCCTTCATTGGCTGTTCCCTCAGGCCGGCGACGAAACCCTCATAACTTTTCATTTCTTGCTTCGTAAAGCTGGGCACTTCACGGAGTATGCAATCCTGGCGTTGCTGGCTGCGCGCGCATTCCGGACTTCAACCCGTGATCTGCTCCGCAGTCGCTGGTTCTGGGTCTCTCTCGTGTTGGTGATTGCTTATTCGCTCAGCGATGAGTTCCATCAAAGCTTTGTCCCATCGCGAACCGCTTCGATTTACGACAGCATGATCGATTCGGTGGGCGGACTGACAACACTGGTTTTACTGGCTCTGCGTCGGAGGAAGAGCAGCCGGACAGGGTTTGCGTGATTGACAGGATTGAAGGCGAACCAATCTTTGTCGGTAAATCCTGGCGATTCTCTGACCAGGTTGAACACCGCCTGTGTTTTGACCGTATAATAGCTGCGGCCCGCGACCGGCTTTTCATCGGGTCACAAAAGGAGATTGAAAACAAATGGGAATTCTTGACCGGCTCAGCCCGAGCGCGCAGTTCATTGA
>WNFL01012936.1_pt1 | contig 17254 bp, 18 predicted proteins | sample 5400361 | NCBI WGS metagenome assembly WNFL01 (sample SAMN13153351, study PRJNA577476) | soil metagenome | isolation source: 40 cm soil on Douglas fir-dominated hillslope | place: USA:California | collected 2013-09-17 | reverse complement strand
TCTTCCACGCGGGGGCGCTGCGCGCGAACCTGGACGCAGCGAGGATCCAGAAGGACATCAACATCGCGCAGTACGAGAAAGCGATCCAGGTCGCGTTCCGGGAAGTCGCCGACGGACTTGCGGCGCGTGGCACCTACGACGACCAGACCGCGGCGCTCGAGCGCCTCGTGGCCGCGCAGCAGAAGTCCCTCGACCTGTCGCAACTTCGCTTCAAGCAGGGCATCGACAGCTACCTCTCGGTGCTCACCGCGCAGACGCAGCTCTACGACGCGCAGCAGCAGCTCGTGGCCGCGCGCCTCGCCCGCCTCACCAATCGAGTGGATCTCTACCGCGCGCTGGGCGGCGGCTGGCAAGCCACGACTTCTTCCACCTGAGAAAGGACATCCCATGAACCTGCGTTCACAACTCGCCGTGGCGGCCCTCGTCGCGGCCGTCATTCCCGGTTGCGCCGACGTGCCCGCGTTCGGCGGATCCAATGCTCCGGCCGTGCACGAGCGCATCGAATACGGCGTGGTCGAAAGGATCGACCTCTATCAGGAGGGCGGCAGCGGGCCCACGGGCCTGGGCGCCATCCTCGGAGGTGTTGCCGGCGGCGTGATCGGCCACCAGGTCGGGGGAGGCCGTGGCAACGACCTGGCGACGGTCGTGGGCGCGCTGGGCGGCGCATATGCCGGCAACCAGGTCCAACGCTCTTCCGACGCGGATCGCTATCGCATCACGGTGCAACTGAACAACGGCGCGCGCCTCGAGATCAACGAGGTCGGCGAAGGCGAGCTTCGCGTCGGCGACCGCGTGCGTGTAGTCAACAACCGCGTCTTCCGCGACTGAACAAAAAGGAGATCCTCGTGAATGAGATGACCATCAAGGAACGCCGCATCGCCCCGCTGCGCACGCCCAATGGCCTGCGCCCGGCCGCGGCGCGCGATATCGCCGGAGCGTTGAACCGACTTCTCGCCGACTTCTTCGCGCTTTACATGAAGACGAAGAATTTCCACTGGCACGTGTCGGGGCCCCATTTCCGCGACTTCCACCTGTTGTTCGACGAGCAGGCGACCCAGATCTTCGCCACCACCGACGACATCGCCGAGCGCGTGCGCAAGCTGGGTGGCAGCACGCTGAAGTCGATCGGCCAGATCGCCAAGCTGCAGCGCGTGCTGGACAACGACGCCGACTACGTGACGCCATCCGACATGGTCGCGGAGCTGCGCGACGACAACCTGGCGCTCGTCCATGCCATGCGCGAGACCCACGCCGTCGCGGAGGAGCACGGTGACGTAGCCACCACGAGCCTGCTCGAGGTGTGGATCGACGAGGCCGAGCGGCGCCACTGGTTCCTCTTCGAAACGAGCCGCGGCGCGGACCAGCCCGCCCGCTGAAAGGACGCGTTGGACGTCGGCCACCTCATCCAGGCACACGGCTCTGATTCTCGCTGCCGTGGCCGCGCACTCGGGCTATCTCGATGCCAGAAAGGTCGTCGCGATCGCGGCGGCCTCGGCATTCGCGGGCGACCAGCTCTACTTCTGGGCCGGGCGGCTATACGGCGCGAAGGCGCTGGAGCGCTTGCCGCGCATCGAACGCTATCGCATGCAGCTCAAGGGAGCGCTCGAGCGCTGGCGGGGCTGGGCCATCGTCGCCGCGCGCTTCGCTTATGGCTTCAGGATCGCGGCGCCGATGCTGCTGGGCGCGACGCGTGTGTCTCCTGGACGGTTCGCGTTCTTCAACGCGATCGGAGCGGTCTCTTGGGCGGTAGCCGTCACCGCATTGGGATGGACGCTCGGCGAAGCGGGCAAGGCGTTGCTCGGCGACCTGTGGCGCATCGAGGCGGCGCTCCTCGCGTGCGTGGCCGTCGGCGCGATCGCGTACGCGTTGACGCATCGCGTTCCGGCTGAAACCCCCACGGATCATGGAGAAGCGAAGCCGTGACGCCCCTTGGGTGAACTACACCATCACCACACACACAGGAGATTCATCATGGCGCACGACAAATCCGCCGTCGCGATCTACGAGCAGCACACGGGCGCCGAAGAGGCGGTAAGGGCGCTGCAGAAGGCCGGCTTCGACGTGAAGAAGCTCTCCATCGTCGGCAAGGGTTATCACAGCGAGGAGCAGGTCGTGGGCTTCTTCAACACCGGCGACCGCGTGAAGTTCTGGGGAGGCGCCGGGGGGCTGTGGGGTGGACTCTGGGGCCTCGTCGTCGGAGCGGCTTTCCTCAGCATTCCCGGCATCGGTCCGGTCCTGGTCGGGGGCCCCCTGGTCGGCGCCATCGTGAGCGCGGTGGAAGGTGCGGTGGTCATCGGTGGCCTGAGTGCCATCGGGGCCGCGCTGTACTCGGTCGGCATCCCAAAGGATTCCGTCGTGCGGTACGAGGCCGCGCTCAAGGCCGACAAGTATCTCGTGGTCTTCCACGGCAGCGCCGACGAGGTGGCGAAGGCGCGCGAAATCCTGAAGTCCTCGAAAGCCACGAGCGTTAACGAGCATCCGGCGCAGGCGGCGACCGCATGAGAATCAGGTCGGGCGCCGCCAGCCGCGATGGTGCCTGCATTGCGCGTGAAATGCTGGCCGCGAGCGACGAAGCAAGCCGGTGACGCTCGCCTGTTTAACTGGCGAGATGAAACGAATCCTCGATCCTTCCTTCCGTTACGTGCCGAGCTTGGAGACGGACGTGCGCAAGACGTTTGCGCGGGTTCGCCGCGCGCGTCAGGACGACCTGCGGAAGAAGGCGGGAAAAGAGGCGAGCGCGCAGATCCTGCGCATCGCACAGGCGAAGTTGTCGGGACGCTAGGCCGCCACCATCGCAAGCCGGATCGAAAACGAAGTCCCTCCACAACCACGCAGGAGAAACACCATGAAACGACTGCTCGTGACCGGATCCCTCGCCCTCACCGTCCTGCTCGCCGGCTGCGCAGGCATGGATAGTTCCGGATACTCGGAGGGCACCTTCCTCGGACAAAAAGTCGAGCACCCGGACCCCTACACGGAGATGACGAAGAGCCCGGGGTAGGCGGCACCCATCCCCCATCACTTCGCGATGGGAAGGTAGATCGAGAACGAAGTCCCCTCGCCGCGCGCGCTCTTCACATCGATCGCGCCGCCGAGGTCCGTGACGATCGCGCGCACGAGCGAGAGCCCCAGGCCCGTGCCGCGATCCGCTTGCCGCGTCGTGAAGAACGGCTCGAAAATGTGCGCGAGGGTGGCCTCGTCCATGCCGCATCCGGTGTCCACGACCCTCACGCAGGCGTAGCGACCGGGCTTTACGGTCCCATGGGAAAGCGCACGCTCGGCCGCCACGTCCCCCACGGTAATCGCGACCGTCAACGAACCACCCGTGGACATCGCCTGGAGCGAGTTTCCGCACAGGTTCATGACGACTTGGTGAAGCTGCGTGGCACTTCCCATCACGACGACCGGCGTATCCGGGATACTGGCGACGAGCGACACGGAAGCCGGCACCGAGGCGCGCAGGATCTCCAGCGTCTCGGCGACGCTGGCGCAAGCATCGGTGGGCGCGGGCGTGCCGCGCATGCCTCGCCGCGCTCGGCTGCGGTGAGCACGTTCTGCGCATAGCGCGTGTTCTTCGCGTCGGGCGCCTCTTCGAGGAGCATCTCGCCGTACGCGATGATTCCATGGAGGACGTTGTTGAAATCGTGGGCGATCCCGCTCGCGAAGCGTCCGACCGCCTCCAGCTTTTCGGCCTGGCGCAGCCGCTCGACCAGCTCGCGCCGTTCGGCCTGGGCCCGCCCGCGCTCGGTGATGTCGCTGTTCGCCTCGAGGATCGCGATCGGCTGCGACGACGCATCGCGCAGCAGCGACCACCGGCTCGCGACCGTCACGCGGGATCCGTCCCTGCGCGCATGAACGAGCTCGCCTTCCCAGCTGCCCGTGCGCAGCACGCGCGCCTCGATCTCGTCGAGCGCCTCGGGGAAGATCGTCTTGAAGACGATATGGCTTACCCGGCCCACGGCTTCGTCGGCGGTCCACCCATACAGCTCTTCCGCGCCGCGGCTCCATTGCTGGATGATCCCGTCGAGGCCGCGAACCGAGACAGCGTCGTGCGTGAGGTCGAGCAGCTTGATGTTCGCCGCACCCGGTTGTTCGTGCCGCATCCCCGGATCGAGGGATACGAACGAGCGGAGCAAACCGCGCCACGACGAAGGCCCGGTGGCGGCTAGCCGGCTTGCGTAGGTTGCGTTCATGGCCATGACGTCGCTGTCGTTCATGTTGCACCCTGGCTTGTGAATGTTCCGTAGGAAACAATCTGGACCGAAGGCGCGCGACGGTACAGCCCATGATGGTGTCCGCCTCGCGCTCGATTGGGGTACCGTTCGCGGCCCCGGATGCGCGGGGCCAGACCCTCACAATTGCGTGAAGGCCCCCTCAAAAGGGGGGTCGATCCTCACTCTTTCCGTTGCGGATCTCGACGCGCTTCCAGCCGAAGAGGCGCGAATCGATGGACCACGCGCCCGGGCCCAGCAGCGCCAGCGCCGCGGCGAGGGTTGCCAGCAGCAAGTAGAAACCCGCGTCCGGAGGATACGAGTACGCGCACCAGAGTGCGGCGATAGCCGCGAGCGCACCGGCGATCGGCGTCCACAAACCGACCAGTACGAGGATGCCGAGAGCGCCGAGGAGGACATGGAACACGGCGGCCGCGATCGCGGGCCCCGCGCCCAGGGCGCCGACGGCGCGAACGATCAACGCGCTACCCGTGGCCAGGCGAATTAAAAGGAGTCCAGCGCCGGGCGCGCCGCGAGCGAACGATGAGAAAAGTCTACGCATGCCGTCAAGTCTGAAACCTCCCGACGACGGCTGAAACACCCGAACGAGTGGCGCGCGCCCACCCTTTCGAGTTTCAGAACTCGATGATCCCGCGCTTGAACCCGATCATCGCGGCGTGCGTGCGGTCCTTGGCGTCCAGCTTCGAGAGGATGTTGCGCACCTGGCCCTTGACCGTTTCCTCGCTGATCGCGAGCTCCCGGGCGATCTCCTTGTTGGCGTTACCCTCGGCGATCAGGCGCAACACGCGGATCTCTCCGGGAGTCAGCGCATCGTCGGTCGAATGCTCGGCAAGTTGGAACGACACGTCGGGCGAAAGGGCCTTCTTGCCGGAGTACACCGCGCGAATGGTCTCGAGCAGCTCCTTGTGCATCGAGTTCTTGAGGAGGTAGGCGCGAGCACCGGCCTTCAATGCGCGAAGGGCCTGCACGTCTCCGGCATACGTGGTGAGCACGATGATGCGCGCGTCGGGAAACTCGCCGCGGATCGCGATGATCGCGTCGAGCCCGCCCATCTCGGGCATCTGCAGGTCCATGAGCGCCACGTCCGGCTGGTGCGCGCGGTATTGCTCGATCGCCTCGCGCCCGTTCGAGCCTTCGGCCACGAGCTGCATGTCGGGCTGGATGCCGACGAGGCCGGCGATTCCCTGGCGGACGACGGGATGGTCGTCGACGCAGAGGATGCGGATGCGCTCGGGCGTACTCATGATCTCGCCATTGTATGCGGGGTGCGCCCGGGCATCTGCCACGTCTGAAACATCGCCGCGGTTCGCTGAAACGCCGCGGCGACGCCGCGACGCGAAGATGAAATGGGCGCAATACCAACGAGGTGGGTCATGGTCATGCTCAGGTGGTGGTTCCTCGCATTCGCCGAAATCGCCGGCGTGATCGCGCTCATGGTGAGCGGCATGGGGCAGAAGCTCTGGAGTGTTGATGTCACGAAGCTCAGCATCGTCTGCCTGGTCGCCCTCGCCTTCGCCACCGGCTTCACCGGCTGGCTCACGAAGGAGGCCGAGAAGGCGGCCAAGCAGGAGCTGCTTCCCCATGCCGACGCCTGCTGGTTCATGAGCGACGTCCTCATGGGCCTGGGGATGACGGGCACCGTGCTGGGCTTCCTCGTGATGCTGAACGACGCATTCACGGGCAACATGGCCGCGCAGGACGTGATGCTGCGCGCGGCTCCCGGTCTCGCGACCATCTGCGTGACCACGGCGGTGGGCCTCGTCTGCAGCATGCTGCTCAAGGCGCAGCTCGTGAACCTGGACTACGTGCTGCCGCGATGAGACGCGCCCGCGCGTATGGATTCGGCCTGTCGTTCCAGGACATGCTGATGGCGATGATCGCGGTGTACGCGTTTCTCTTCCTCGTCGCGTTCGCACTCATCAAGCCTGCTGAGGCGAAGCCCGGCGTGGAGATGAAGGCCGAGTATCTCCTCACGATGGAATGGCCGGAAGGCAGCCGCGACGACATCGACCTGCACCTGCTGATGCCCGGCGAGAAGATGGTCAACTTCCTCTCGCGCGAGGTCGAGCACGCGTTCCTAGACCACGACGACCTGGGCAACAACGGCGCATATCACGACGCGAGCGGCCAGCTCGTGCGCATTCCCGAGCACAAGGAGATGATCACGCTGCGGGCCATCGTGCCGGGCACATACGTCGCGAACGTGGAGGTCTATCGCGCGGGCGACAGCGCGCCCGAGCGCGCGGAGGTGCGCCTTCCGTTTGCCGCCAAGGTGCGCCTCATGAGGCTCAACCCCCGCGTGCAGGAGCTCGCGGTGGTCGATGTGCCGGTGAGCCGCGTGGGCGAGCAGAAGACGGCCTTCCAGTTCACCATCGATCCGCAGGGCTACGTGAACGTCGACCGCGAGGCCGACGTGCCGTTCATTCCGCTGATGCCCGGTGTTTCCCAGGAATCATGATGCACCTCGAATCGCACTGGCCGCTCGCGTTCGGCCTGATCCTCGTGGCCGCATTCGGAACCTGGGTCTTCATCCACAGCAACCGCAGCTACCTGCTGCGCTGGGCCATGATCCCGGTATCGCTCACGGTCGCCGTGGCCTCGGCGCACGTTTACGACGCGCGGCTGGGGTACGCGATGCCTATCGAGCAGCTGCCCGCGAAGTTCGTGTACATCGCGCACCAGGTCGTGATCGAGCGCTCCCACAAGACCGGCATCGAGGTGTGGGCGCGCACGGACGGCACGCGCCTCTATCGCGTTCCCTACACCAAGGGCATGGAGAAATCGATGGACGAGGCCCGTGAGCAGGGCAAGGGCGGGTCACCCGTGATGATGCGGGAGCGCGCGAAGCGGCCGGCGAACGAACCCCAGGGCTCGGGCAAGTCCGGCGGCGACCAACCCTATGAATCGCACGTCGTGCTGCCGTCGGATATGAACCCGAAGAGCGTCGCGGCGAGCTGAGTCTCGCTCACCCCTGCAGCTTTTGCCTGACGCGGCCGAACCACGTCGAAGGCGCCGACGCGTAGGCGTTCGAGGCGGGGATGTCAGCTTGCCGCCGATGAGCTTCGCGCGTTCGCGCATGCCGTGCATGCCGAAGTGACCCTCGCGGCCGCCCTCGCTCAACACCTTCGGATCGATGCCCCTGCCGTCGTCGCGCAGGCGCAGGCGAAGGTTTCGATCGTCGTAGTGAAGCTCCACTTCGATCAGCTTCGCGTCGGCGTGGCGGAACGCGTTGCGCAGCGCCTCGCCCGCGATGCGCACGATCTCGTCGCGCACGATGGGATGCAGGGTGCGCGGCGCGCCTTGCGCCTCGACGCGCAGGACCGCGTTCGTGCCCGCGCCTTCATCGGCGGCGAGCTGTTCCCCGAGCGTGCGAAGAGCGTCGGCGAGATCGTTGGCCTCCTGCGTCGACGAGCGCAGACCCTGCACCGCATCGCGCCCCTCGGTGATCGCTTCCGCCGCCTGGTCGATCGCGCTGCCCAGCACCTGCTTCGCTTCGGTCGCGCGATTGGGCAGCAGGTCCATGGCCGTCTGGAAGCGCAGGAGCAGGCCATGGAAGCTCTGCAGCAGCGTGTCGTGCAGCTCGCGCGCGATGCGCGTCCTCTCGCCCACGCGCGCATCGAGCGTCATGTTGAACTGGATCCGGAGTTGTCGTACGCGCAGCTGGTAGAGCGCCCACAGCAATACCATGAACGCCAGCACGCAGAGCGCGCGGAACCAGTTCGTCTGCCAGTAAGCGGGCGCGACGGAGAAATCGAGCGACGCGCCGTCCTCGTTCCAGACGCCACTGTTGTTGCACGCGATGACGCGGAAGCGATAGTTGCCCGGATCGAGGTCCGTGTAGAACGCTTGTCGTCGATTGCCTGCGTCCTGCCAGTCGCGATCGCGGCCCTCGAGCTTGTAGCGGAAGAGTACTTTTTCGGGCGCGACGAAGCTCAATGCGGTGTAGTCGATTTGCACGTCTCGCACGAGCGGCGGCAGCTCGATGCGCGAGGACGCGTCATACGCCTTTCGGTCCGCGACCACCTGCTCGACATGCACAGGCGGGGGCAGCTTGTTGACCGCGAGGTGGCGCGGATCGACGACGCTGACGCCGTCGACGCCCGCGAGCCACAATCGCCCGTCCTTCGCTTTCGCGGCCTGGGGGCTGTATTGCGCCGTAATGACGTGGCTCCTGACCCCGTGCGAGCTGTCGAAGAACGTGGTTCGGATCGTCCGCCCAGGGTCGGCTATCCAGCCGTCCAGTTCAGACCGCGAGATTCGCGCCAGCCCACACTCCATGCCAAGCCAAAACGCGCGGTCGTCGTCTTCCAACAACCAATGAACCCCGTCGCAAGGCAATCCGTCCTTGCTCGTCAACGTCGTAATCCGGTCGTCCTTCATGCGACTCAATCCGCCGCTGGTGGCGGCCCAAAGCGTGCCGTCCGGATCGACTCGAAGTCCTTCCACCAGGCCGTCGCGGAGGCCCTCGGCGGTCGTGAAGGATCTGTCGACCCGACCGTCCTTCAAGTGCACCAGGCCGCCGTCACGAAACCCGAGCCAGAGTCCGCCGCGCACGGGATCGGCCGCGAGCGATACAGCCGCGCGCTCGTGTCCGAGCATGCTCGAGGGAATCCTCTCCACCGTAGCGTCCGGCCACACATGGAACAGGGCATGGTCCCCGCTGATCCAGACGTTGCCTGCGTTGTCCCCGGCTATCGACCACACATTCATTCCTGCGACAACGCCGGGCACGGGAACCAACCGGCCATTCTCGAAGTACGCGACCCCAAGCGGTGTCGCTACCCAGATTCGCCCCCGAACGCCCTCGAATAGAGACGTGATGGCATCATCCGGCAAGCGATCTTCGACAATTTCGCGCACCGCTCCGGCGCCGGGCCCACGAATGCCCGGCGCGTGCTTGCGATAGATCGTCCCCTCGCCATCCTTCCACCGGTTCAATCCATAGCTCGTGCTGAGCCAGACGCTTCCATCCCTGGCGGCCAGGGCGGCCCATACTCTGTTGCTGGACAGGCCTTGCTTCGCGGACATCGTGGGGATGGTGAAGTCGCGAAAGCGGTCGAGGCCATCGGCAGTGGCGACCCAGACATTGCCTTCACGATCCTCGGTGATGGAGATAACCGTGTCGCTCGACAGACCGTCAGACAGCGAATAGACGTCCGTCCTGCCTTGGTGCACATGCAAGAGTCCCTGCTTCACCGATCCGATCCAGAGGCCGCCGTCACGATCCCTGAACAGCTTTCGATAATCCGTTTCGCGCCCGGTCTCAAGCGGGTACGCCTCGACTCTCCCGTCGATCAGTTGGTTGATCCCTCTCGTCGTAGAGACCAGGAGTGCCCCATTGTCGCCTTCGATCATGCTGACCACGACAGCCGGCACCGGATAGCGTGTCGGCGACCCCGGCTTCAATCGCCACAGCCCGTCTGTCGCGCCCGCCCAGAGATTGCCCTTGGTGTCCTGGTACATGGAAGTAACCCCAGGGCCGTTCCCGCTGTCGTCGCAATGCGTGCTGTCGGGCCGAATCGAGCAAAGCATGCGCGCCTCATGCTTCGGATGCGATGCGGAAACCCATGTCGTTCCTTCATGATCCTCGAGCAGCGGATAAGTGTCCCAACCATTAAGCTCGGCGTAGTGCACGACCCTTCCATCCTTCCAACTCGCAAGCCCCTTGTCGGTGCCGATCCAGAGACGGCCATCCTTCGCCGCGATCAGGCGTCGAATGAACGTTCCGGGGAGCTGCTCACCCGGCGGCGCCTGCCAGGCAACTCGCCGCACGCCATCAAAGCGAAACAAGCCGACTTGGGTGCCGAGCCAGAGATACCCATCCGGTGTTTGCGCGATCGATGTGATACCTCCGAGGAATCCTTCGCGCACCTTCCACGCCGTGTGCGCGTACTGGCTGACGTCGAGCCTCGGGTCCAAGGCGAATGCACAGTGACACCAGACTAGCAACGTGCAGAGGGCGATGACGGCCCGTCCTTGCATGTGATTGGTTCCGCGAGGGTCAGAACTTCGTGCCGAGCTGAACGTAGAGGAAACGTCCCGCGATGTCGTATTGAGCGGGATCGTAACCGAGGAACCCCGACTGGTAGTTCGAATAGGGCGGAGACTTGTCGAGCAGATTCACGCCTCCGAATCTGAAGTCCAAGCTTCGTAGAGACTCGACGCTCGACGACGCAAAGAGTCGCTTCCCGACCTCGTAGCGGACGCTTCCGTCGAGGAACCAGTCGTTGCCGATCTTTCGGGTACCCGAGATGTAGTCGAGATAGGACCCGACATATCTCGCATCGAGACTTGCCTGCAACGCGTTCAGTTTCCAGCCTAGTGAGGCGATTCCCTTCCATCGCGGAGCGAATCCCGTCGAGTCCGCGCGCGCGACGCGGTCGAGCGTCGGACCCCCCGGCAGGGCCGGACCCGAGTACTTGTGCGTGTAGGTCACCGAACCTCCGGGTGAGAAATCACCATAGGCCGTCTTGGCCACCCACCCGATTCCGCAATCGATTCCGGAGACATCCAGCGTTCCAAAATTGAGGGCGGTCCCATCGATTTGGGTAATCGGGCCCGGCTGACCCGCAGCAACATCACTTGGCGATGGCGGCGCGCGATGCACGCGTCCCGCAAATTGGGCCTCGTTCGAGATGAGCGTTTGACTCGATGGCGACCCGACCCCGTCCTCGAAATGGATCTTCCACGACGTCAACGAGATGTCGAGGCGCGGGATCTGGGTGGGCGAATAGACGAGACCAGCCGACGAGGACTTGGTGGTCGTGGGCTGCAAGTCCGGATTTCCACCCCGCAGGAACGTCACGATGGTCGGCACATTTCCCCTGAGGGGATCGGTGGCAGTCCCCGTCGTGGCCACCAGTGGGCCGTAGAGGCTCAGCAAAGCCGGCGGCCTGAAGGCCGTGCTATAGCTCGCTCGAATGAGCAGCGCGTCCCGAGGCCGAAACTCGATGCCTGCCTGCGGGCTCGTCTTTGCCCCGAAGTCGTTGAAGTGGTCGTAGCGCACGGCACCGCTCAGCGTCAGCAGCTCCTTCGCGCCAGAGCCGATCCCCGCAAGCACCGGAACGCGCGCTTCACCAAAAGCCGAGTAACTATGGCGCTTGGCATCCAAAGGCGTAAGGACCGAGCCGCTGTAAGTCTTCTCCACCGACGATTCACCGCCAAACACCACGTCGATGGACCCTGCTGCCGTCCTTCCGATCGGCCCTCGCACGAATCCGGTCGCGGAGTCCAGTTGAGTACGGAATTTCTGATCGAGGCTGGAGAACAAACCATCCAACACCGTTCTTGTCGCACCGGGTCCATCCTGGAAGACGTTCAGCGCCTGCGCCGGATCGGTCGCGGCCAGCGCTGACAGGATGGCGGTCCGATTTGCAAAGGCTCCCGGTACCGAATCGGTGGTGTGTTCTACTGAAGAGAGCGCCGACACCTCCCAATTCCACCCCGCGAGCGGCATGGCACCCCTCACCCCGAGGAGTGGCCGTACAAAGTTCGTCGTCTCCGTTGCGTCGAGGCGTCCAAACCCCGCGAAAAAGTAATCGACGCCCACCGGCACGCCGAATGGATTGAATGGACTCGACGCAGGTACGAAATACGTTCCCGTGCTGCCGCCCGTCAACACCGGTGCGGGGTTACCCGATGTCTTTTCGATCCTGGTCGCGAGCAGCTCGGCGAATACCTCGACTGACGGTACGATTTGGTAGCTCGCCGCGACGTACAACCCGTATTGCTTCGTCGCCGGGATGATGTCGAGCAGATCGACTCGTGATTGCCGGTTCGGAATTCCGGCGGTTGCCGCGAAATCGCTCGGCGTGAGCCCGATACCGGATGACCCGCGAGGCACACCCGCAAATGTCGAATTCAAGCCGGGAAGGTTCTGTCCGTTGAGCGAATAGATGTTCGCCGGATTCGACGATCTCGTGCGCAGGTCGGGCCCGCCGAAGGGCCGCTTGTCGTCCGATGCCGTCAGCGCGCGCTCACCGCCAGCTAGCACGCTTTGATCCGAGAAGGAACCGATCGCGGTCAAGGAGAACCTGTCCGTCTGCCATCCGTAGGCGAGCGTTGCATCGGTCCTCTCCGTGCCCGATGCCCAGCCATACCTCACAGTTCCCTCGAGGCCGGAAAATTCCTTCTTGAGGATGATGTTGACCACCCCGGCTAATGCGTCGCCACCGTAGATCGCGGATGAACCCGTCGGGGATACTTCGATGCGATCGACGGCGCCGAGTGGAATGTAGTTCAGGTTGAAGAGCGCGGCGCCGCCGCGGACCTGCGATCCCACCACGCTCTGCACGCGTCGTCCGTTGATGAGCACCAGTGTCGATCCTAGAGGCAAGCCACGAAGCGCAACGCTTGCCGTGCCGTCAACCACCTGAAAACTGGTCTGGCCTGCCGAGAAAGACACTTCCGGCAGGCGTTGCAGAACGTCGACGACGCGGCTAGCGCCACTCTCGTCGATCTGCTCGCGAGTGATGATCCGCAAGGGCGCGGGACCTTCAGTTGCGTTTGCCCAAGTAGTCGGCAGGCGCGAGCCGGTCACGACGACCTGCTCCTGTTGCACCGGTTTGGACGAGGAGTCCGGTTTCAGCGACGCGTCGGTGGCCTCTGGCTCGGCCGCATCAACCTCCAGTCCGCAGAGCATCACTCCGGTGAAAACGAGTGGCCGTAACGCCAGAGTCAGTTGTTGTCGTGACATTGTCATCTCCCCGCCAGGAGCTGCTTGATGACGTCGAGCAGGTCCCTGCGCTTGAAAGGCTTGGCGATCGCGCGGGTAGCGCCAAGTGCGACGACCTCTTCGGCGCTCATGCCGAATCCCGATTCGAACATGCCGGAGACGGCGACAATGGGGATCTCGGGGTGGCTCTTCCTGAGCTCGCCGATCACGCCGGCGCCGCCCATGCCCGGCATGTGGATGTCGGTCACCACCAGCGCAGGGACCGCTTCGCTCACGGATGCGATGCCGGCGTTGCCATTCCCTGCGGTGCGAACGCCGTATCCCGCGGCGAGCAGCCAATCGGCCACCGCTTCGCGAAGGATCGCGTCGTCCTCGATGACGAGAATGTCGGTGGCCGGCGTCACTGTTTTCGTGCTCGCTCTCCTCAGGCGAAGGTATGCTACGCGCCCATCGAGAAGGTATGCTACGCGCCCATCGAGGGTATCGTTGCGTTTGTGACAAAAGCCCAGGGACAAGCCCGCAAGCCGCACGTCGTGGTCGTGGATGACGATCCGGTCATCCGCGACGCGGTCATCGACTATCTCGGCACGCAGGGCTTCCAGGTCAGCGCCGCCGCCAACGGTGCGACCCTGCTCGCGGTGATCGCCGACGGCCCCGTGGACCTGCTGCTGCTCGATGTCCGGCTGGGGCGCGAGGACGGCATGGTCATCGCACGGCGGCTGCGCGAGGAGTCCCAGATCCCGATCATCATGCTGACCGGCCAGCGCGAGGAGCCCGACCGCGTGATGGGCCTGGAGCTCGGCGCCGACGATTACGTGACCAAGCCCTTCAGCAACCGCGAGCTCCTCGCGCGAATTCGCGCGGTGCTGCGCCGCAAGCCCGAGATGCAGCAGGGCCGGCCCGAGGGCGTGCGCGCCTATCGCTTCGATGGATGGGAGCTGAACCTGAACCTGCGCCGCCTCACGAGCCCGCACGGCAAGACCGTGAAACTGAGCAACAACGAGTTCAGCCTGCTGGTTGTCTTCCTCGGCGCGCCTCAGCGCATCCTGTCGCGCAATCACCTCCTCGAGCTCTCGCGCCTGCACAGCGACGACGTGTACAACCGGTCGGTCGACACGCAGATCATGCGGCTCAGGCGCAAGCTCGATGCCGAGCGCACGAGCCGCTACATCCACACGGAACGCGGCGAGGGCTACGTCTTCAATGGGCCAGTCGAGACTGTGTATTAGGTTCCGCGACGGTTGAGGCAATCTGCGCGGAAAGACGCGACAACGCGCGGCCATGCGCCTGCGCGAGACCCTCGAATCCGCCGGTCGCAGGCTCACGCAGGCTGGCGGTCCCGACTCGGGTGACATCGCCACCGCGGACCTGCCATCGCGCATCGATGCGCGCTTCGCGATCCAGCCGAGAGTCGAACGCGACGATTTGTACGTCAACGCGATAGCCGGTCCACTTCGGGCCTGCGGCTTCGGTCGTCACGCGATCTTCGCCAAGCGCAGAGGCCATGCCGCGCGCCAACGCCTCGGTGATGGCCGGTTGCAGCGGCGAAGCCCACCGATGCCCGTCGTCGATCACCACCTCGTTCGCTGTCGTGGCGAGGACCATCTGCGGACGATCCACTTCGACCGGGATCGCGATCACGGTCAGCAGCACCGGTGCACCCGTGGCCGGATGCGCCGGGGGATCCGACGAAGCGTCGAGAACGTAGTAGCGCGCCTCGGGCGTCGAGCACGCGGCCAGCGCGAGGCCCACGAGGATTGCCGCGACGCGCTTCATGGCGACATGCTCCGGGCCTCGCGGCCCCAAAGGACCGATTCGGGATGGCGCTCGATCGAGTCGGACAGCGTGCGGAAGGCGCGAGCCGCGCGCGTGATTTCCTGCAACGCGGCACGGAGCTCCCGTTGCGCGGGCGCATCCTCGCCCACCAGGGTCGCGGACGTGCATTGTTCATGGTGGCGACGAAACCCGGCAGCGCCTTCTGGTCCACGTCCTGCGCCAGGTCGTGCACGCTGGCGAATGCGAGTCGCGCGTCCTGCATCATGCCGCGCGCATCCGCAATGGTTTCCTTCATCGGGAGCGCATCCACCTTGTCCAGGATGGCGGCGAGCTTTTCCTCGAAAGCCGGCAGCACGCTCGGCACGACGGGCAACTGCGGGTGCTTGGCGGTCCAGTCCACGCGCACGGCACTGGCACGCGGGAAGTAATCGAACGCCACATAGCGTTGACCCGTGACGAGGCTCGCCGTGCGCAGTTGGCCGCGCAAGCCATCGCTCATCACCATGCGGCGCAGGTACGCATCGGCCTGCGACTCCCCGCGTTCCAGTTGCGCCTGCGGAAGGCGCTCCAGCAGCCGCTCGAGCGAGATGGCGACCTCGACCCGCCCGCGAAGGCGCCGGGACTTCTCGTCGAACTCCAGACCGACCGCGGTCACCTCGCCCGCCTCGACGCCCAGGAGCTTCACGGCTGAACCGGGCTGGACCCCGTCCACCGGTTCGCTGAAGAGCAGGACGTAGCGCTGTTGGTGAGCGTCGTGTGGCTTGAGAGCGGTGGCCCGGTCGCGATACAGCGTGAACGCGCTTCCGGCGTTTGCGGGCGCTTCGTCGTTGGTCGAGGGCAGGTTGTCGAATGCGATGCCGCCCACGAGGAGCGCCGTGAGCGATTCGGTGCGCACGACCACGTCGCCGCCCTGCGTTCTCAAGTCGATGCCATCGGCGTTCCAGAAGCGCGTCGACGCACGGACATATCGATCGTACGGCGCGTTCACGAAGGCCTGCACATCGACACCGTGACCGTCGGGCCGAACGCCGACCGAAATGACCTGCCCCACCAGCAACCCCAGGTAATAGATCGGCAGGCCCGCATCGACGCGTAGCGATTCGTGCGAGTGGAGCGCGAATTGCCGTCCCGGAGTGCCGGCGTCGACGATGCGCGCGTCCTCGAGGCCCGTGAAGCGCCGCGCCGGACGATCCGCATCGCCGCGGCCGAAGGCGATGTAGTTGCCCGAGAAAAGCGTCCCGAGGCCCGAGATCTCGCCCATCGACACGCGCGGCCGAACGATCCAGAAGGTGGAGCCCGCGGTCATGAGCGGCGCGGCCTCATGGGTCATGCGCGCAGTGACTTCAACGGTGCCGTAGTCGGGCGAGAAACGCAGCGCCGTCACCGTGCCGATCACGACGTCCTTGTAGCGGATCGGCGTCTTGCCGGCCTCGATGCCCTGCACCGACTTGAACGTGATGGTGACCTCGGGGCCTTCGCCCGCGAGCCGCTGGAAGAAGAGCGATACCGCCACCAGGACCGCGACGATGGGCACGATCCAGATCTTCGAAATGCGCAGCTTGCGCGCCGCGACCACCTCGGGGCGCGGTGCGTCGCGCGGATCGACTTCAGCCACGGGCGGCCTCCGGGTCGTGCGCATCCCACACCAGCCGCGGATCGAAGGCGATCGCGGCGAACATCGTGAGCACCGCGGTGGCGGCGAAGAAAGGAACGCCGGGACCCGGCCTCACCGACATGACGGGCGGGAGCTGCACCAGCGCCACCACGAACGCATCGACGAATACGTCGAGCATCGACCAGCGGCCGATGAACTCCACGATGTGGAAGAGTCGCGTGGATTGGCGAAGGTCGACCTGCGCGCGAAACCTCGCCATGAAGCACAGCGTCGTGAGGACGCAGATCTTGCCGATGGGAATCATCACGCTGGCCACGAGCACGATAAGCGCCAGTAACCAGGACCCGGACCGGTAGAGCAGCAGCACGCCGTCCATGATCGTGTCCGCTTCCGATCCTTCCGCCGTCGTCGTGATGAGGACGGGCAGGATGTTGGCCGGGACATAGCAGACTGCGGCGGCAATGACGAACGCCATGGTTCGCGCGAGCGCATCGGGGCGCCGCGAGCGAAGGGGTGTACGGCAGCGCGGGCAATGCGTTTCTCGAGAAAGGACGGAGACGACACCGCATTCCGTACAGCCCACCAGGCCCTGCCTGGCCGCGGTGGCCATCACTGCGCCCCAGCATCGGGACTGACCCGCGCCCAGACGGTCGCCGGGTCCGCGGTGTTGCGCGCGAGCGCCAGGAGCACCGCCACCGCAGCCGTCGCATACATGCCAAGGCCCGGGGACGCGTGGGCGAGCTCGGAAACCTTCACGTAGGCGACGAGTGTGGCGAGCAACATGACTTCGGGCATCGCCCAAGGGCCGACGATCCGCGCCAGGCGCGCAGCGGTTCCAGCCCATCGAGGAGCGATCTCGCGCGCGGAGCCCATGGCAGCCGCGAAGACGAGTGCGAGCCAGGTCGCGGGCGCCACGATCGTGCACACGGCAATGAGCAACGCCGTAAGCGGGCTACC
>WNFL01002384.1_pt1 | contig 17255 bp, 21 predicted proteins | sample 5400361 | NCBI WGS metagenome assembly WNFL01 (sample SAMN13153351, study PRJNA577476) | soil metagenome | isolation source: 40 cm soil on Douglas fir-dominated hillslope | place: USA:California | collected 2013-09-17 | reverse complement strand
TCAGAAAGGGCCTAGACTTGATCGACTGATAGCTTAGTTACGTTGTGTCTTCGGCAACACAGAGAAGACAGAATCCAGGTCGACGTCTGAAGACTCGTTGACAAGGTAGTCTCCGAGGAGCGCTGAGAGGTATTCATAGCTCACAGAGCGTCGATCCGGAGGCATGACGATAATATCGCCACGGAGTATGAGGATATTACCTGGGTATTGCATTAGCGAGTTATAATGTTATAATGTACTTTCTAAATTCTAGGCGCACATATTGCGATAAATGAACAGGGACCGTTCTCGTTTTGGGTGATGATTCTCAGCACGCGGTCGGGTTGTTCGGGAGGCCAGTGTATAGGTTTCAGACCCCACTCCACACTCTTGACTTTCTGTGGTTGCTCTCTCCCAGGCTCCTCCGCTACTGGAACCGCGGTTGCCGGTGCCGTCGAGTTCGATACGCTTGGTCGATGTTGATGCGAAGGTCCAGCGAAATTCTCGTGAACCGGAGTGCTGGTGCTTGCAATAGGTTGTGCGACGGACATTGTTGGTCCTAGGGTCCCAGGGTCCCAGTTCGAGACGACCGTGGCGATCGGCCTTAAGAGGCGGAGGACAAGGACAAACTGCGCCACAGCTTCATTCCGTTCATATCCCTACCAACAAGCGGGATGGTTCATTTACGTCTCAACGCACGAGAGGCAAATCCGAATCCGCAGGTAAACTGGATTCATGCGCTCCCACAGCCCGAACAAGACGCCACCAATACCGCTCGGGAGCTCCTGAGAGCTTTGGCAGCGCAGGTCAGGCCAGTGATGGAGAAACACGGGTAACCATAAATATCGGAGAGATCTGAACGTAGTAATGACCCATATTTCGCAACAGGCTCGCCGTAAACAGTCTAGAAGAGGTACGCAGCCTTCTTAGGGGCCGGCAGCGCGTGATTCGATGAAATCGGCAGTACGAATGGAATCGAGTATTCGCTGGAAGAAATTGGGAAGCCGGAGAGACAATAGGCGCGTCAAATTCTGTGGAGTTGTCGGTGGCAAACGCGTCGGATTAACAGCCCAGCAGAACTCGTCCTCAGACGACCAGATGGCCGCTTCTATGGTACTTCACATCTACTTAACGTGTTCTGCCACGAGCTTGCACACATCAAGCATATGAACCATTTGCCGGCTTTCCATGCGTACTGGAAACGGTTGAAAAGTGAGTGAATTTGACTTCCTAGACTCTGTGCTCACAACCACCTACAGGAGAAGTGGTAGTTTTGCAACAGGCAGGATACTTTGGAGACGGCTTTTGGTCGGCTGGACAAGTTCTCAGAGACGGTGCACGAGAAAACGGCCCAGAAGAAGACGAAGTGGACGCCCCCGAATACTTGGTATGTGTTCCTCTAGAGGTCCGCGAGCGCGATCGGTTTATTCGGAGTCGCAGTGTGGCGGAGCGTACGAAAAGCCAGCACCACGCAAGGTTACTAGGAAAAGGAAGCCTCGGCAACAGGTCACGGCTTCGGAAAGGACTGGTGCACAGAGTTCTAAGAAGAGAAAGGCTGGCTCAAGAGTCAAGGCTAAGAACGCGTTCAAAGGTCCAGGCCAAGCGTTAAATACAGGGCTTGATGATGAAACGAAACAAAAGCTAGGAACTGGGTTCAGGAAGCAAGCCGGAAGGTGAGCTGCTGGTCCGTGGCCAAACCTAAGCCTCCCGAAATTAATTCCATCATACAGTAAACGAGCGAGGGATGAACGGGCCGCCGCAATTGAAGCACGTTTGCAAAAGATGAAAGGTACTTATGAGAGCTGAGAGTAAACCTGCCCCCACTTACATGCTCTGAAGGACCTTCGACGGGCACTCCTCCACTTGATGATTCGGAGACAGAGCCCGAAAGCTGTGAGGAAGACTATGTAGTGGTCAGACACGAAACGGATCAAGATCGACGCAAGTTGATGGATGGTATGGACCGTCAGGAGCTAGAAGGGTTAAAGACGATCAATCCACCTCGGCACACACCTGGAAAAAACAGATTGGCACTCAATCAGAGCGCTATGCTTCAAGTGTCCGATGATGAGGACGAACCACGCCAAGGGAACCTGCTTGATTACTTTGGGTTCGACTTAGAGGAGATCCGAAGAGAAGCGCGACAAGGACTCAAAGAGAGCGAACTGGATGAGCCCGAGGTCTCAAAATTGAGCACAAACATTCCAGAGTCTGGGCAATGGGCATGCGTTGTTTGTACATTGTGAGTCTTGCGCACTCGACCCACCGATATCCTACTCAAAGGCTTGATTTGTAGCTTGAATTACCCTGATTTACAGCTTTGCGAGATGTGCGATACATCTAGGAACTCCGCCTTATCGTGAAGGCCTCCTGGAGCGTTGGATCACCGGTTGGGGATACCTTCGTTTCTTGACATATTTGATTTGTTGTAAGAAGGTTCGGGTCTTATACATTCAAATGAATGCATGAATGTACCTCCTCCGGATCCAGGCGCGAGCTCCGCACCAAGGCCCACTCAAAGCAGGCACGTTAAGTACAGGGGCGCCCCTGCGTTCTTGCTGTTATCCCTGTCCTTACCCACACTACCTAGGGCTTTGATGACAGTCCTTGTCAAAACATAGCATTCCACACACGAACCGCACACGAAGGGTCTGGTCTAACGAATGGGCTACATGCACAGATATCCTCGCTCCCCAACTTCCTAGCTCACTGTATGGTACAGCCTTACTACTGGCCGTTAATAATCGAAGGAACCGCGATATCGACTACCAACCCACTCTCGTCACAAAACACAGTCGTGACCATTTTCATGCAAAAGGGTAACCGTGTTAGCATCGTTTTCCGTTGCAATCAACTCCCGTATATCGCTTTTGCACAGCAAATGGAGATATCGTTAGCGGCGACCACTATACTTACCAGCGGTGGTGGAGGTCTCTAACCACCGTTACTCAACAGGCGAGTTCTATGACCAGGGCAGTGACAACAAGTCATTTTACTGTCGTCCAGGTCACCTTACAAGGCCAGGAACTGCTTTCAAAACCCTCTCTAGAGTAGCAGCTTATGTACATAAATTAGGGCTAAAGGGTTGGAAAAGAATCACAGAGCGGCACCACGCGTACCAGAGCCGCGCGCGGACTGCCACCCAGCCTCCTGCTGTCACAAGATGCTGATCGGAGAAGGTGACGGAGAAACGGATCTTCAACAGAAAAACACATTCAATTTTGGAATCAATTTTGTACGCCCATTCGTGGTTCTTGAGATTGCAAAAGCGGCGTTTGAAAGCGCGCCAACCATCTTTTTAAACTCTCGGCCATACCTATCGAATCACTTGATACACTCAGAATACCTGAATGCTCCATTGGACCCTTTTCGGTAAGTGCTATCGGGGCTTACCGGTATCCAGAACACGAGGTTTTCTTATCTCATATGAGTACTCAGTGGTTAACGTCTGAATTAGTGCTCGGTGGCCAACCAACGACGCTGGCGACCCTTGCCATTTGCGATGAAGCCGTACAAACGCATCAAAGAAGGGGCCCCATTTAATTATGGTCACTTGTGACACGCTCTTCTGGATTGTTCCAACCTTGACGCGGAACGGAACGGCTGCTGTCGAGTTTATTGCATCATTGCAATGAGCTAGGAGCTGGGATGACAACGCCAAAGGGTTCGAGACTGGGAAAACACCACTCGAGGGAGGAGCCATAGACGCGCTGGACCGCTGGCTGCTCGTGTAGGAGGAGAACACAACATGAGGACTGACTACAACGCATGGAGGCACGGACAGTAATTGGCTCGCTGTGGTTAGAGACAAGTGAAAGAGCGCTTGGGTTGCGATTTGTTTCGGGGTTTGTTTGATGGGTTGCTGCTTTGTCCCTTCTGACTTGCTCACTCACTCACCAACGCGGGCGTCGTTCCACTGTGGCCGACCTCTAGCGACTCTCGTTAATCATCGCCGAGTACCATCTTGTAATCACGAACGCTAACACACATGGGTGGCGTCTGCTGTCGTCCAGAGGTAACCTCCCCGTCGACTTTCCCGTCTCCAAAGAAAGCTAACACACTCTGTGATCTCCAGCCCATAGACTTTGATGGAGAAGTAAACCTCTTCCATTTCGTTCTCCTCCGTAGTGTTGGTAAGGGCGCTTTTGGCAAGGTCGGCAACCTCAATTTCCCCATCGTTCGTTCTGCGAAACCGACCTTTCTCGCCCCAGGTCCGAGTAGTGCAGCACAAGCAGACACGGGAACTCTATGCCCTCAAGTACATAAACAAGGCAAAATGCGTTAAGATGAAGGCGGTCGCCAACATCATCCAGGAACGCCGCCTTCTCGAAGAGGTCTGTTGCCCCTCCTAAATCTCTACGTATCGCCTGTCTCATCGAATCTCGATTGCTTTCATTTCTTCTTCAGATCGATCATGCCTTCGTTGTGAATCTCCGCTACGCATTCCAGGACGACGAGAATTGCTTTTTCGTATTGGATCTCATGCTGGGCGGTGATCTTCGATGTACGTGGTCCCATCTTTTCTCCAGTTTCTCTTTTTCGCGTTTCTCTCTCTGCGTCGATAGCAACCGCGTGGCGGGGAATGATGTGGGAACGCCACCTCAATGCCACCTCAACCCGCTTCCTACACCGCCGAAATAAGCCTCCCATGCTAGAATTGACTTGCCCATACCACACAATTGCTGACCCGCCACTCCTACAGTTCACTTAGAGCGACTGGGACGCATGAGTGAGGATATCGTTCGGTTCTATGTCGCCGAACTGTCAACGGCAATTGCATTCTTACACGACAAGAAGATTATCCACCGGTTCGTGCCCGTCCCGCTAGTGCTTCCGCTAATTATGAGGCTCATACATATTAACCGCCAGAGACCTGAAACCGGATAATATTCTTCTTGATGAGAAGGGCCACGCCCATTTAACTGATTTTAATATCGCAGTGCATTACTCGGAACGGCGACTACTGACTGGCGTCGCTGGCAGTATGGCCTACATGGGTGAGCCCTTCCTTGCTCCTCGGCGTTCCGTCCCCGATTTTGACGCCTACCATCCAAGCGCCCGAGGTTCTTGCCAAAAAGGGTTACACCTATACTATCGACTGGTGGTCACTTGGCGTGTGTGCATACGAACTTCTCTTTGGGCGACGACCGTTCCGGGGCAAGACAAATTCGGATCTGACCCACTCAATCGCGCGGGATCAGCTTAAGTTCCCTGAGGATGCTGATAAGACCTGCTCCCGGGAGGGACTGTCCTTACTGAAAGGGGTACTGTCGGCTCTTGTTGGTGAAATGCCATTCTCTAACGGACGTCTTAATTTTTTTTCCAGCTTCTTGACAGAGATGTCACCCGTCGCCTGGGCTGCAAACCTCATGGGGAAGGCCTGGCAAGTATCCAACGGCATCCTTGGTTCAGGGGCATTGATTGGGGCGTCCTCGAAGCCAAACAAATAGTTCCGCCGTTCCAACCCGACGTTAGTATCGTTCAACTGTCCTCACAACCCACGATTTGACTTTACCATTTCTCGATAATAGCAAAAGAAGGCCAACTTCGATGCGACCCACGAACTTGAGGAGCTCCTTCTAGAAGACAACCCCCTCAAGGCTCGAAAGCGAAACCCGAACCAAGATATCAATGCTCTCAGCGCGGAGATGCGACAGGTGGAAGAGCAATTCACAACGTACGACTTTAAGCAAATGCAGCGGCGATCATATTATCCACATAACCAGCAAATTATGACGACGGTGACCGCGACCTCATCTACGGGGATGGTGCCCTCCCGTCCAGTGACGCCTGCCGATGGCATGAGGATGGATAACACCCCAACCCGAATGACGGAAGAGTATGCGCATCCGGGGCAATTATCTTATGATACACCTCTGGGTCAATTACCTTATGATCCAACTCTGGGGCCCCCAATGCGAAGCAACAGCAGCCCTAAAGTGCAATGATGCTTCTGGTTGACCCCTGTGACGCCTTGGTTTGATCCGGGATTCTGTGTACGTCAGCTCATTCCTCATACAACCTCACCCCCCGGCCTCACCCCTTCGTTTTCTGCGCTTTGAAATTGATCTCCTCGCTCATTCAGATAGTTGCACGACGCTCTTACGAAAGGCTCTGCTGGCTCCTCGCCCTGCTGGCCCACGATTAGTCTGACATGTCTCTCATATTGCTTAATACCACCCATCACTATTCACTTACAGTGCCAGGACGACTAGCGGTCGCTCGGCCGATTTTTCCACTCTTATGTGTCGCTCGTTTTCCTTATCCTTGTTACCCCCCGCGGTGGTCTGCCCTTCGCGTCTCTCAGTTCCTTTGCCCGCTTTTTATACGTACATACTGCATCGGTCTCGCAGCGATTTTCTGCGTCCCACCTAATCGTTCTTCCTTCATAGCGTCTCCTCACCTCAGTCGAACGGCATACCCCATGCGCAGTGCAGAGACATGGAACTGTCGATGCTCAGCTGCTACCTCCTCCCCTTTGCGCATTTGGTGGTATGCCTGTGATTCGTTGGCAATGTTTTGTTTTGGGTGCTTCTGTCGTACAATGGGTCTTTTATTGTTGATCCTCCAGCTGTCGTCTCTCACACATGTGTCTCTATTATTGGCTCGAGCGGATTTTCTGTAATCAGATGTGGTCTGTAGGATTTTCCATCGCTCAAGCTCCATGCACGCAATGGATACCATTTGCTGTTATTCCTAGTTAATTGAAATCTACATGCGTGCGATGCTACGATCCATGGCTTTGGAGCGAGTGACACCCTGTATGCGGGAATTGAGGTGTCCAGTGCCAGAAATTGAGCCAGGAAGCACATGGTGTCTACGTTGGTGCGCAGGAGCACCCACGAGGATGAAGTGCGAATATTAAAGTGGAGAGTGCATCGGCTAGGAATTAATGAAGGAAGCGATGGGGCTAGGGGTCACGTTGGCCTTCGGCGCGATAGGCTTTGTAACGCTTGCTGGGCCGAGCATCGTATGCGTTATCAGAATCTGAGTCTGATTGCTCGTGCACAGGGTCGTTTTGCGCCTCTGTGGCCGTGACACTCGACGACTCATGGGCGGTAGTTCCTGCATTACTAGAAGAGGAAGCGCTCGGCTGATCTGAGTCAGACGAGTTTTTTCGAGGGTTACGGCGACTATTGGGACGGCGACAGCGAGGACCCGCATGGTCATGGCGCGAGTCGCCAGAATCCGAATCTGAAGATGAGCCAGAGGAGGACTCGTCAAATGCGCGGGGTTTGTGGTATATGCAACAAACTAAATAGTGAGAGAGTAAGTATGGTTCAGTGCATTGTGAGCGATGGGAGAAGAGAGTAGGGAGCGTAGTGAGAAAGGGTGGCAACATACTTTTTGAAGATTTCTTGCCGCAGCCCTCATTGTCTATAACATCCTCTCGCCAGACTACACGTTGAGTACTGCGAGGGCCACCTCGCAGACGGAGGACGCCACCCTGGGGAGCTACACGGGTGGAGGAACTGGGACCGTCTGGATGGGGAGCCTCGCGAGGTGGAGCATCTGTGACGACGATGGTACGAGAGCCATGTTCCGCAGTCGTTGGGCGAGCTGTTTGCATAGTGGGGGGGGGGGAATAACAGGAGCAAGGGGGTAGAGTCCAGGTTATACAAGGCTCAACGGCTCAGAAGTCTTTAACGTTCGGGCTGAGTCTGACGTGATCAGGCGCTCTGACTCGTGATCAGGAAGTTGGTCACGCACATCGCACAACACTTAACCACTCCGGGAAAGCCGCTCCAACTTTCTGGCCCAAGCCAGTTCCGTTCCGGACGGTTATATTTCCTTCCTAACAGATTCTTGACTTCGGGGTCGTGCTGGAAACTAACCAGCAATACATTCTCGTTTGGCATTTGGCCGGCGAGGTATTCTCAGCCTGGACACTGGACAGCTTGGGGCTGCTACCAGCTGCGCCTCTATAAAGACCTCCTGCTTCTGATGCATTGCAGTCTAGTTACCGATCTGCGATCGGCCCTTGTTTCCGGGTTACAAACTTGGCTTAGCCCTTCTCCTCCAACGGTTGCCCGGTTCGAGCACAACTGCTCGTTTTATCGGTGTAGCACTACAACGCAATATAACCCAGTTGGTTGCAGAATGACAGTGCTTTCATATACAATATGCACTCAAGCGTAACTAACTGACAGAAGCCCTGGTCCCTTTTCCCAACGCCTCGACAGCCAACGCCTCTTGTACTTATTTAGGAAGCGTTCCTTCAATTACTGTAAATCATTTGTGCATCAAGCGCCTTGGCATACCCGCCGTTCCTCCCGACCGGCCTGGGTGAAAGCTAGCTTAGTACAGAGTGGCTGATGACACAATATACGCAACATCCTTCAGGGTACTAGTTATTGGATGATCTCTTCTGAATGTTCACTTTTACCGCGCCTCAGATCGATCAGAGCGCTGAAGCGCTCGTCCATGAAATCACAGAGGAAACTCGTTTGGCCCCACAAACGTTCACTGAGCGTGTCCCTGGTCCACCCGATCGAAGACCAGCCCGGTCTGTCTCAGCCCCAGCCAGGGGACGCCGCCCAGCCTCATGCGGGGCGTAAAGACGTCATGCATGTTTGGAATTTGTCTGAGAAAGGATAAACCAACCTCAACCACTTTGGACTCCAACTACTTTCATCTACTACCATGTCTCGTATCATCACTGCCGTCCCCAGGGCCATTGCTCGCCTCTCTACCCGCCCAGTCCCCTCCCTAGCTGCTCGCAGGTTTTACGCGTCTGGGTAGCCACATTATTTCCCAGATGCCCACTCACCAATGTGCTTACCTCGTCACTCCAGGAGCCATATCAGCAACGGCGATGCCGATATCATCGAGCTGGAGAAGAGCCGCAATCTTTCCAAGCAGCAGGGGAAGACGTCTACTCCGCACGAATTTGCTCCAGGTTGGAACGAACATCTAGCTTCTGTATCCGAAGCATACGTTAAGGTCCTATCTACACTCGCCTTCGTTGAGTTGATTGAGCAACTGACGACGTTCTCAGGCGGACAAAGCGACCGGTGCCTTACAAGACCTTCAAACAAAAGTTCGTATCTCGTTCGATCACTGGAACGGCATCATGACACTGCTCGCAGACGGTCGATTACATGAAGAAGCGGCACTCTACCACTGACCCCTCGACCGGCAAACAAATAGTTGACGAAGTAGAAGAAACATTTGAAAGAGACACAGTAGGTGGTCCACTCGGTACACGCGAAAACGGGGACGATCATACTTCCACTGATCAAGAGGACGAATTGCGGGGGCCGCTTCGTGGTAGACCCTGAAATGGGCACCGAAGGGTGGCTCTTGGTGTGTCACTCTCTCAACTTTCTCTGTCCCTGTCCCTGTTCTCGTTAATCCGTCTATCCTCGTGCGTGGCTGACCTCCATCCCTTTTCCAGGGCAAAGGGGCTTTTCGTCAGCAGCAGCAGTAGGACAGTCGCCTCGTCGTTGAATGTGATTGATTGCTTGGAATGGCACGAGAGTATGTATCAAATAGCCCATCGAATGAAACTGTCTTATATCAGAGTTCACTCAATATGGCGGACCGGTTTCGTGAGAAATGGAAATGCCGGAGAGGGCATAACCACGCAGCCAACAGTTAGGGCGAGCGTCAACGGGAGTATGCGTGCTCTTCACGACACAATGGAACCTTGGACCGTCCTTGTCAGCAAGCGTCTTCAAGGTACGCCCGGCCTGTGCTCGTGCTGGATGGGTTAAGCTGGCAGTATTTGCCGGTACACCAAGAAACAAAGTCTAGCTTGGCGTTTAGTTCCTTGGCTTTCTTCGCTGAAGAAGAATACTCACTGCATTCAGTCCGGTAAGGCTAACAGGTAACGTACCAGAATCATCCCTCAAAGTCAGAAGCAGTCTGATACCGTGCGTAGCATTGCTGCCACATGTGCCGCAATTGATGTCATTTTGCTGAAGCCTGACGGGGGGGGTCTCATTAGTACTGGTAGTAGCACCGATCGAGATGAAAATACCCTTTGTTACAGCTTTCACAATACGGACACAAGGTATTATCCAAAATCTTCGTGTCATATTCGTCGATCTTTGCGTGAACGTGGAATAAAGCAGGGCATTTCCCGTGTTTGAGAATCGAAGCGATTGGTGTTACCACCTGTGGAGCGCCAACGAGGTTGGACACAATGCGTATGTGTGCACGAGGTAGGCCCTTTGCAGATGGATCGTGCATTGTATCAGTGGGAGCCGTTGCCGTGGCGGGCTTCGACGGAATGGTGCCGAGTGAGAGCGTTGTTGTATTCGGGGATGGTGAATGCTTTGGAACTGGCCCCTCCTCGTTCCCTGGTGATGGGCACTGGGTCCGAGACGGCTGTGGTCGCTTTCCGTCCCTCCGCTCCAGCAATTTCTCCAGATATAACGTCGGAGCGTCCTTGAAGACCGATGTGATCCTTTTCTCCTCTCCTCCTAACGATCCCTCATATCCTTGATGGTTTCTAGCTGCCTTCAGTCGTACGTTGTCGATTCGGTAGAAACGTCCTACGACCATTCCTCTCGCCTCTCGGTGAGGAACGTCCCATAGTGTGATTTTAAGGGTCCCTTGGCCAGAGGGACAAGGCCATGAGACCTTTGGGTCGTTGAATAGGGGATTAGATGTATAATCTGTCACATAGATGGTTGTGGCATTGTCGTCCGACCAACTATGAAGGAGCTATTATAGGCTTCTCATGAGCCCCACCTCCACTATGTGTCGTTGAAAGGACTCGCCTCGACTGTGCAATCAAAAAATTGGCTTTCGCGGATATTTGCAAGAAGCAAATGCGTTCTTCGCCCTTTCCGCGTTCCAGGAAGTGCATCCATTGCTCGAGGATTCACCTTCTCCTTTCCAGTTTCGATTCGTCTCCACCATTCGGCTAGTAGTTTCAGATAGTCCCTTTCTTCTTGACAAATCTCCATATAGAACGGTGCACCCTCTACAACGGTAGGGTTGTTGACAAAAACACTGTCGTTAGACAAGCTATATGCGATCCAAGAAAATGCCTTGTCGCCGTCTTTGTAGCCAGTGCCCTTCCCTGTTCGAGCCTTGCCAGGCCGAAAAATCAGTCTGCGGACCCATGTAACTGCACATACTTGCGCCTACCGAAATGCTCCTAAGAATAATAGAGTCACCCAGTTGCACATCGGGAAGCCAGTCCGGATGATCTGGAGGAGCGAATAAAGATACGTTGAATCCATCGTATTTGTCAGGACGGGACTCGTCAACCAAGTGTAAGGTGAGCTGTTGATCTATTGTTTTATTAGACGGAGGATATTGGAGGCGTCGTGTGCACTGCTTACCCCCTCCTGACAATTCCTTCACCGGCTTTCTACCCGAGACAACCGCGACGATATTGACCACGTCGCTCTTCACTTGATGCAGATGTACTAGACTCGTGTATTCATTATTCTTGAAGCACGTGTCGTCATGCTCAGTTCCAGTTCTGAGAAACAACTGAGAGACGCCGCACCTTTCCCAATTTCAAATTTCCCCGATGAGTCGACGTCGACGGCGAAATACTTCCCAAAGACTTATTTTGCGTATTTCCTACCCCCGATGATCGAGAAATTTGTTGTGGTCGCCGCGCAACGATATCCTGTGAGGAGTCCTGAATCTCAAATGATGCACTTCTACTTCGCTCTTGAGAATTCTTCAGCCTTTGATCGGCGGTTGTGATTCGAGGTGGTGTCGGGGTTTCAGTGGCAGAACACTGCCCGATTGGTATATCTGGGTGCTAGTCAGAAACGTCGATACGTCGTTGTCGAGCCAGTTGATCCTCACCCTCTTCTATCAGCCGTGTGTCAATAAGCCATTTCTCCCCTCCTTGTTCGATCTCCATAAGAACCGGGCCGCTGAAAACTAACTGCGACAACGAGCCAGATGTAACCTCAGGTCTTGCCTGAACGAGTGCCACGCGAACGAGTGCTCCAGGTCGAGGGAGTCTCAGAAGGTCGTCCTTGCAATTCTCGAACACACAGACCACAGAGTCACTAGTGTTGTGGCCATCATTTGTAGCAAGGACGAATTGCATAGGACCGTCATTACTCCTCTCTGTTCGTACTACACGTCCTTGTACGTGCCCGAGGTCGTCAATGTCCTCCGTTGTTTGCAGAGACGTCCATGTTTCCTTTGCCTGGTATTTTGGGGGTAGTAAAGAGTTGTTACACCTCATCCGCTTCCTCGAGCCTTCATCAGCCTCACCAAACGCGTCGCCGACGCGTCGTTTGCCGTTCATGTGGATTTGGGGGAGGACAAGGGTCAGCGCGGAATGAAACACTTATCTCTGTAAGGGCCTCGGTTCTGAGTACTGAAACAATAAATAATCATCGTTATCACTTCTGAAGATGCTAAACTACAACTTGTCCACCCCGGAACTGATGAACTTAGATTGCCTTGCAGTCAGCACTTCAAGTATAATGCAGAGCGGAATTGTCCTTGCGTCACCTCCTTTCTAACAAATATTGTTGTCAACGAGTTGAAGGTGACATAGAAACCCTTTACGTGGCAAGCCGAATAGTGTACAATGGCCCATGAGGGAGTTGGAGGTTGGAGCATGGAATGGGTTAAAAAATAAAAAATGGTTAGGAAGGTCGAGTTGCGGGGGCCCGTTTGGTCAATGGGGAGTAATCAGAGGAATTTACTGGGAATATTATTTCCTTATCAGAGTTCGGTGGTCTCTTTTGCCTTAAATTTTCGAGAGGCACGATCTGCTGCACGAAATCTGAACTGGTTTCCGTATAGTTCAATGTCGACACGAGGATCGGTATCCTTGGAGGCTTGAGACGGGGCGAAATAGGGCAAGGAGATCGCAAAAACGGTTCCTTGCTTTGGGAGGACTGCAGGACCAATAAGAAAAGACGGCTTAACAACACTCGAAAGCGTCAAACCTTTCAAGGTATCCGCTTTCGTAACAACCTTAAACGTATTGGCAGTTTCGTGCATCACGATTCCAGTGCAGCCTATGCGGGAGGCATTCCTGCACTTGGTGACTGGAACAGACATTCGGCATTCAGGACGGAAAGGGGTAAATGTGTCGCACCAGTGAATATGCACCCGTGGAAATCCGCCTTGACAAGTTTGGGTTGAATGTTGTTTGGGTCAGGCGCTTTCAAAGGAGGCGAGTTGCTCTCGGGGTAGATCGACGGACGCGAAGGAAGGTCGAGAAGTTCCGAAATATACCCAAGCCATAGCTGGTGTATTGGCCAGAACGTCTCCCACCTGAATGAGGCGGTAGCCATGAATTTACAATCCACGACTCATCAGGAAGGGCCACTGACTTGGCTAATCGCTTGTCAAACTCCCAAGCACCCAGCTCCGTGGCTCTTCGAACAGAGACCATGTCTGCCTTTCGTTGCGCTCGATGTTCTGCCCGTCGCCTTCGCTTCTCATCACGTTCGCGCTTTGCATTACTCTCCTTCTGGGGATTATCTAGTTGGACAACCTTTCCCTCCAAACGTGTTGCAAACGTTTCTGGGGCAACTGTCGGTAAACAGTTGCGGATCAAGGAAACTATGAAAGGCGCATCGGATGAGACCTGAACACGTTGGCCCTAAAACGGCAGTTAGGGTAAGACAGATTGTCAACAAAAGCGTTCACGCCTTGATTGGTGGAAGCGGGGCGTAGATATCCATGGATGGTGCAATTAATGACTGACGATACGGTTTAGGATAAAGGGAGCCACAACTGTACACTTCAGAAAAGCAGATATAATTTATCGTAAAGAAGTGATGGAGACACTATTTATGGCTGCACGATAAAGTAACCAGGAGACCTAAATATGTCGTGAGATGTCGTAAGCACAGCAGAGTCAAAACAGCAACAAGCACAAGACACGACGTTCAAGATACAGAGAGTATGTTCGTGGCAGAAGCAACACTTGACTATTTACTACGATAAGTGTTTGAGTAGGGACTCGTGGGTCTAGAAAGGGTCATGACTGTCCTTGGTATTTCCTGATCAGATCATTAAGTTTCGCCTGTCCGAAAGATATCTCAGCAGCAGGGGGGCTCTTCGCCCTTTGCTCCTCCACGGATGGAGGGAGGGGCTGGAAAGAACGCCGCTTCGCTCCCAAACCGGGCGACCTCAAAGCCTCAGTTGCAATAAAAGGAGCACTCGTTGAGCTGGGAAGGGCGGTAGGGCTGCTAATAATTGGTCGTGCCAACGTCGCGGTTGAGGACAAACCAGCTACAGCGATCGAAGACGACAACATCGCAGGTACAGAGGTTGATTTCATCAACCGGTTGTCCGGCCTTCCTAATGCTGTCGAGGGAGGCGGATAGCGTTGAGTAGGTTGGAACACAGCGGCAGGTGTTCTGGCAACTGGCGGAGGTCGCTCACTTTGGGGAAAAACTGGCTTCTGAGATAGAGGTGATACAGAAATCTTTGTGGAAGAGAGGACTTTTGGCTTCGTGGTAGGTATGGGCGCCGCTGCTAGCCGCGGAGTCGTGCTGATGGGAACCTCCACAGTTCTTCCGTTCACTGCGCCTCCGCCATTTGAGTTCCGTGCAAGAATGGGCTTGTTCGCTGGGACCAGCGGTGGTGCGCCGTTGGTCTGGTCCTTTGTTACCCAGATCGCCGCAACAGAGGTCACCTTACCTCCTCTCCCACCTCGGGCTGATTTAACGCCATACTTGAGCGCATCCGGTTCCACCAAAAGAGGCGATGATAGTAGTTTGGGAGACTTCGGAAGCGGTGCGCGAGGAGCCATTGGTGACCTTGGAGGCGCTAGTGGAGAGATGGGAGAAACGGGGGAGACCGGAGATACTGGCCGGATAGCTGTGGACTTCGGGGCATCCATGCCAACTTTAGCAGGTCTTGCAATATACGGGGGTATTCTCGAGAGTACAGGCTGTGCTTCAGGGACAGAACCTGGAGGTTTTATTTCCTCAGCCGTCCTCCGCGAAGGGGCAGCCTGGTTAGAAATAGCAGCGAGCACCAAGACAGACGGCTCGGCTAAAGTAGCAACATAGTCTGACGTGGATAGCTTGGCAGCCAGTCTTTTAGGACTCGTGGATCTTGGAACTGCGCCAAGGCCCAATTTCTCTTCCATATCGGCCTTCTCAAATATTCTTGTCTCACTAGGTGGAGGTGGATCCGGTTCGACGGATTGCACCGAACCTAGCCATGCCGCCACCCGGCCCTTAGCAAGCCTCCGCAATTGCAAGGCTTCATGTTCATCTTTCGCAATTGCTCCGCTATCATTCTTTGGGCCAAAGTTAGCGACTTGGAAATGTTCTTGTTCGAATGATTTTCGTCTCTTCCTGTCAAGGATGACCGCCACCGCAGCCTCTGAGTCCAGACTTGGTGTGATCGTCGCGGCACCGCTCTGTGTAGCAGACTTCACACGAGGTTCCAGTCCTTCCAATTTCTTTGACTTATGGACAGCGGTGATCGGTTTCGGGGCTGTAGTCAGACCAGCGGCAGCGGGACTCGCTTCGACACGCACTGCCCGCTTTCCTTGAATGGCTCGAGCGATGAGAGGCTCAGTCGCTGCACCCAACGCCTTCAACTGTGCAATTGCTGCAATTCCAGGTTTCCGCGTCCCAACCTCCTTGACTAGACGCTTCTCCAACGCGTCTAGACCCGAATCTCCGGCTCGGGCAGGAGGAAGCATTTCATTCGTAGAAGGATTGCGAACCGGTACAGCAGAAAGCTCGACTACTTCTGGGGTCGCAGATTTAGGGGCCAGGGGTGTGACATCACCCACCACCTTCGAGAGTTCTTGAGGTCTTGCACGTGACTGCACTGTTCTAGTATTGCTGACGGGATCTGGGTTCGAGGTGTCACCCAGAGGCACGACAGCTACTGGGGCGATATTTGCAAGCGTCGTAATTGTTTCAAGTTGCTTCGCCCTGCTGTCTCGAACCCACGAGTCTCGTACCATTGCTTGCTCCCTAACAGGGTTCGGTTTCACGGCTGAGGGAGGTTTGGCTGGAGCCTCGAACAAGCTGACTAGCCTGGTTCCACCAATGAGTACAGGTTTGGTCCGTGCTGACGGAACGGGCGGGCCAGGGAGCGTCTTCTTGGTATTACCACCAGCTTCCTCGATGGTGTCGAGGATCGCATTAAGCTCTTTGGCATCTAGTTCCGCGGACGAAACACTTGTCCCGCTGACCTTCCTGGTGGCGCGACTTTCCTGTTCCATCTTCTCCACCACCTCCGCCATAAATTCGAGAGCTTCGACTCGAGTGGTCCGCTGACTTCTTGGGCTGCCAATTGGATCGTTTGAGAAGGAAGCTTTTGGTGAGAGCATTGGCCGAGGCGAGTGCAAGATCGGTTCTGGTATTGGAAGGACTAGAGGCACCATTGTACTTTTATTGATGTTCTGGGTTGCCATAACTGGGTGAGGGTCGTTGGCCGGAAAGGGTAAACCAGCCATTCGATACCGATGGCTCGTCGGAGAAGCGGAGCGATTACGCGAATGATTCTTGAGGTGTTGGGAGATACGGGATGCACGCTCTCCTTTGCCTTCTTCTGTAGTGACTTCGATGTTGGCAGGTGCAACTTGTGCTCTAGGTTGGGAGTGCCCAGGCGCGGGAGGCAGTGGAGGCAGTGGCACCGGCAGACTACCTGCAAGTGATTGGGAGTGGAGAGGACCGGCACTTAATGGCCGCTGTAGGTGTAGGAGTGGAGCATTCGGTGGAGGCGGTAAATAGTACGGTTGATCGAGGGGAGGAGGGACGAAATAAGGCGCCGAAAATGGAGGTATTGCAGCGTATATCGCAGGTGGCGTACCCATATAGGCCATAGGCGGGGTCCCAGTGTACGAGTGCGCTGGTGATGGTGGTCCAGTCGACGGATGGCTACCAGTATGCTGCACATAGAAGGGACGTGGTGGCTCCAGTGAGTACAGTGCATAGTCTGGTTGGTAAACTGGATTGGGAGAGGCATAAGGACTCATTTGTACTGGTTCCGGCACTGCCGAGGGGTGCAGGATAACTAAGGGGATCTCGATGGTTACGTCCTTACTATTGAGGACAGTCGTGGTGAGTAAATTGCAGTCAGGATACGCCATACGCTCACCTGCCCACGCCCATGCCAATTTTGATCAAGACGGATGTCTTGACTTCGAACAGGGCTTCGGTGTGATGTCGTTCTCCTTCCTCTGCCTGCTCACGTGCACCACCCTTTACACCTTGTGCATTTCGCGGGATATCGAACATTAGATTGGCGACTCCTTCAACACCTGGTGCAATTGCATATTCGCTGCCACGGAAAGGGATGGTGAGAACGGTGGCAGTGACCTGGAAAGGATTCTTGGAGGACCCAATTCCAGGTAA
>WNFL01274012.1_pt1 | contig 17258 bp, 17 predicted proteins | sample 5400361 | NCBI WGS metagenome assembly WNFL01 (sample SAMN13153351, study PRJNA577476) | soil metagenome | isolation source: 40 cm soil on Douglas fir-dominated hillslope | place: USA:California | collected 2013-09-17 | reverse complement strand
GAGACGCGAAACGCGGCCCCGGTGCCTCCGATCGAGCGGTGAATCCGAATTGTTCCATCGATAGCCATTTTATGTCCTTCTATTCGTAAAATTTTTTAGGCCGTCTGCCACTTCATCTTCGAGATGTCGATGCCTTCCTTGGCCATTTCGTAGAGCGGCGAAAGCTCGCGTAACTTGGTGACCACCTGCACCATCTTGTCCGTGACGTAATCGACCTCTTCTTCTGTGTTGAAACGACCGAGGCCAAAACGGATGGAAGTGTGCGCCAGATCTTCGCCGACGCCTAAAGCTTTGAGTACGTAACTGGGTTCGAGGGTTGCTGAGGTACAGGCCGAGCCGCTCGAAACCGCGACATCGTTAATGCCCATCAGGAGCGATTCGCCTTCGACGTAGGCGAAGCTCATATTGAGATTGTTGGGTAGGCGGTGCTCCATGGAACCATTGATAAAGACTTCATCGAGCTTGGCTTCCAGGCCTGCACGCAGGCGGTCACGCAAAGCGCGCATCCGCTTCGCTTCCTCGGGCATTTCCTGCTGCGCCAACTCGCAGGCCTTGCCGAGCCCAATGATCCCGGTCACGTTGAGGGTGCCGGAACGCATGCCACGCTCGTGGCCACCGCCGTCGATAATGGCGGAAAGCTGGACGCGCGGATTGCGCCGGCGAACGTACAGAGCCCCCACGCCCTTAGGGCCATAAATCTTGTGTCCGGAAATCGCCAGAAGGTCGATGTTGTCCTTCTGCACGTCGACTGGAACTTTGCCGACGGCTTGCACGCCATCCACGGCAAAAATGATGCCGTGCTCTTTGGCGATCTTGCCGATTTCCGCTATGGGGTTAATGATCCCGATCTCGTTGTTGGCGTACATGATTGTGATCAGAATCGTCTTCGGCGTAATCGCTTTGCGCACGTCTTCGGGGTTGACACGCCCATCGCGCTGCACGGGCAAGTAGGTCACTTCATAGCCGTACTTTTCCAGGCGCTTACAGGTATCGAGCACCGCTTTGTGCTCAATCGCCTGGGTAATGATGTGGTTGCCCTTCTCGCGGTACATCTCGGCGACGCCCTTAATCATCAGGTTGTCGGATTCGGTGGCGCCGCTGGTGAAGATGATCTCTTTCGGCGTGGCGCCAATCAGCGAGGCCACTTGCCCTCGCGCGTTCTCCACGGCTTCTTCGCCCGCCCAGCCAAACGAGTGGTTGCGGCTTGCGGCGTTCCCGAAACGCTCGGTGAAATACGGCAGCATCGCGTCCACGACGCGAGGATCGACCGGGGTGGTCGCGTGATTGTCCATGTAAATCGGCAGCTTTACAGCCATGTCTATTCTCCTACGTCCGCAACTCGACAAGCGCCCGCTCTTGCGGCTCCTCGCTCATCTGGGAAATCGTTACCGTGCCGAGCACTTGCAAAATGCTTTCGTTGACCCGGCGGAGCGGTTCGCGGACCGAGCACCGGTCCGTCGCGTCGCAGTTTCCGTGGCTGGTCACGCAAGAGGTAATCAGCACCGGGCCATCAATCGCGGAAATCACGTCCAGAGCGCTGATTTGCTCGGGATCCCGGGCCAGTTGGTATCCGCCGCCGGAGCCATGCTTGGCCACTACAACCCCGTGCCGCGCCAATTTCTGCAGCACCTTGGCCATCAACGTGGACGAAATCCCATACTCCTCGGAAATTTCGTTTGCGCTGCAAGCATGCACGTCGCGATGCATCGCGAGGTGCTTGACGGCAATCAAGCCGTAGTCCGCTTTTTTAGACAGCTTGAACATCGTTCGGCTTCCCGCTATGAAGCCTTTCTAAATCATCCAGGCCAGACGCGCATCCAAGCCAGACTGGGCATATAGGACTGATTTAGTCGCAAATAAAAGATACCCTACCATAGCTTCAAAGTCAAACCCATATGATGCCTATGTGATGCCTCGGCCACTCGAAAGTTACGTATTTGCTTCAGGTTACAGTACGACCTAACCAGTCTGATTTGCCAGGAAAATTCATTGAATGGTCGAAACTGGCATTGAATGGCGTTTGTTGGGGATCGAACGGGGTCGTGCCGCGGCGACCTCGCCATGCTAGGCTAGTCACTCCGTGGAGGCTACATGCGGCGACAGCAATGGGTGTTTGGACTTCGTTTACCTTTGCTTTGCCTGCTGGTCGCCAGCGCGTTCTGCGGCAGCATCGCGCCCCAGGCGGTGCCACAATCCGCTAGCAGCGCGAAATCCGATCCCGCCGCCCAAACCGCCATCCTGGTCGGGGCTGGGGACATCGTCCTCTGCCACGATCCGCAAGGGGCCTTGGCCACCGCCAAACTCATCGATAAAATTCCCGGTACGGTTTTCACGCTGGGGGACTTGGCTTACGATGCCGCCACCTTGCCTCAATTCCAGAACTGCTACGGCGCCGCATGGGGCAAATTCAAGGACCGAACGAGGCCGGCGATAGGCAACCACGAATATCGGGAACCTCACGCCGCGCCATATTTTCAGTACTGGGGAGAGCAAGCGGGACCGCCCGGTAAAGGTTATTACAGCTATGATCTCGGCGCCTGGCACGTGGTAGTGCTGAATACGAACTGCCAAGCTGCGGGCTTGGGAGGCTGCGCGGCCGGTTCGCCGCAGGACCTATGGCTTCGCCAGGACCTCCAACAGAATCGAGGGGCTTGCATCGTGGCCTATGGGCATCATGCGTTGTTCAGCAGCGGTATTTTCCGCTCGCACGCGGTGCATCCCGAGCTGAAGCGCCTTTGGGACGACTTGTACGCGGCGCATGCGGACCTGATCCTCGCGGGACACGAGCATTCGTACGAACGCTTTGCTCCGCAAGACCCGGATGGCCGAGCCGACCCGCAGCACGGGATTCGCGAAATTATCGTAGGCACCGGTGGGCGCAGCCATGACCCGCTAGGCTTCGCTCTTCCCAACAGCGAGGTGCAGAACTTCAACACTTATGGAGTGTTGAAGCTGACTTTGTTGCCCCAGGGCTATACGTGGGAGTTCATTCCTGAAGAAGGGAAGAGCTTTCATGATGCCGGCGCGGGCGTTTGTCAAAACCGGGCGCCGCAGCAGGCTCGGACAAACGGCCAAGCTAATTAAATCGTTCGCGGCGACCCTCCGCAGCGTGAATCCCGAACCCTACTGCCTTGTTATTTCGCTGCGCCGCAGCTTCCGCTGGTCCCGACTGCTTCGACCAGCCTCTGTATGGCAGGCGCCGGCATGAGCAGAAGCTGAGCCTTCGGCTTGTTCGCCTGGTCGATAATGGCAAGCTGCTGCGTTTTCCAGTCGTCGGGTGCCGTAGTGGCCTTCGTCGCGAAGTCCAGCGCGGCCAAGCCGACCGCAGCTGTAGCCGATAAATCCTGGGAAGTCGCGGCGACTTCCTTTGCCAGGAATGAGCGCTGCGTAAGGGGCTGTAGCGTGGCATCGTTGTCGCGCCATGTCGAAAGCTGCGCGCGCAATTGCGCCGCAGCGTTGACATCGCGGCAAGAGGCACTCACGTATTTATCTACGAGCTCTGCGAAGCGCCGCGCCGTATCACTTTCCAGCGGAACGGCATCGACCAATCGATTCAATGGCGTTGCGCTTGTCGGCTCGGCTGGAGCCGTCGCTTCGCGTGTGTAATCTTTCACCGGCTCGACGACATCCGCCAACGTCCGCAATGCGGACAACTCCTCGGGGGTGGCGTCCGGGCCGGCGATCCGGCGCAGCATCTGCGGGTGATAGGTTCGATGCGTTAGTCCCAGCCATTCCAGCTCGCCGCCAATCGCGCGCATGCGTGCGTGCATCGAGGCAACATCCGTCACGTTCTGGGGCGACCAGAGGCGCTCGGCTATGGCCGCATTGCGCGGCCAGATCCGCGAATCGATATTCTCCGGGTTCACGTATTCCGACCACATGCAGGATTCGCCGCCCAGAATAAGCTGTTGCTGTTCGGGTGCGAGATTTGCGCCGGGGCCGCTCATCGGGTCGACCGCGTAATGCCGGGCGGCCGACCAGCCGAGATCGAGGTAGTAGCCATTCGAAAGAATGCCGTGATATCCCTGCGCCGCTGCTTGCGCCAGCGCAGCTTGGCCGCGCCAAGACTGGATCACAATGTCCTTCGGCACGCCGGGAATGAAAACTTCATCCCAGCCAACTACCGCTTTCCCGTGCTTGGTCACAATTTTCTGAATGCGGCCACTGAAGTAGGCTTGCAGCGCGTCGTTGCTCGTCAAATTGTGCGACTTCTTGAACTCCTGAATCTTCGGATTGGCGTCCCACTCCTTGCCGTTCACTTCGTCCCCGCCGATGTGAAAATAGTGGTCGGGGAAGAGCTTCGTCATCTCCGTAACAAGCTCGTCAAGAAACTTGTAAGTTTTCTCGTTCGTGGGATCCATCGCGGGGTCGAAAATCCCCCATCGGCGCTCGATTTCGTACGGCCCAGGTCCGCTGGCAAGCTCCGGATGCCCTACAAACCAAGCTGTGCTGTGCCCGGGCATGTCGAACTCCGGCACCACGCGAATGCCACGGTCGCGCGCATACGCGATCAGGTCGCGAATTTCATCCTGCGAGTAGTAGAGGCCGTCCGAACCCAGCGTATGCAGCTTCGGAAATTTCTTGCTCTCGACCCGGAAACCCTGATTTTCCGAAAGATGCCAATGGAAGACGTTCATCTTCACCGCTTCCAGTCCGTCCAGATTGCGCTTGAGTACCTCGAGCGGAATGAAATGGCGGCTGACGTCAATCATTAGCCCGCGCCAGGGGAAGCGCGGCTTGTCTTGAATCGTAACCGCGGGAGCGGCGAAACCGTCGGGCGAAACCGCCACTAATTGCAAAAAGGTCTGAAGTGCATGCATGGCGCCCAGCGGCGTTGGCGCTTCAATCTTCGCACCGTCCGCGGTGACCGACAGGGTGTAGGACTCATTTTCGCCGAGCTCCTGGACCTCTTTGCTGGCGTGATCGGTGTGCACGGTCAGCGTTGGCTTAGTAGAGGCTTTAGCCGAAAACGGCAGGGCAGTCTGTCGCGAAAGCTGCCGCGTAAAGCGTTGCACCGCGCGATCTAACAGCGGTTCTGTGTGCCCGGTGAGGGCTACGGAAAACGACGCATCGATGCGCAAGCTGCCGCTGCCAGTCTGCACGGTCGCCGGCATTGGCATCAGATTCAGCTTGGGCTGCTCTTGGGCGCCCACAGTCGTTGCACGCAGCAGCAGCGTCAGCCCAACCACGAATATCCCGTGCATCCCGTGACCCATACCCATTTCTCGCCCACCCCTTTAGACGCGCCCGCAATTCACCCCTGCGGGGCAGCCCCGCATACTGTCACAACGCGCGAGCAGCACAAAAACAAATTTGCTACCTTTGGTGCCACGCCCCGTTGTGGAGCCAGGCCTCAGCCCTGCCAACCGCAAGCACCAAATCGGTCGGCTCGCCGATGTCTTTGGGAAAACTTTGATTCCTGCCGCCCGGAAAGCCTGAGTTAGAATACAAATACCGTGCAACTCGCATGAAAACATCCATTGCCATCTATCCGGGCTCCTTTGACCCGGTGACCAACGGGCACCTCGACCTCATAGAGCGCGGCGAAAAGATGTTTGATCTCCTCATCGTGGCGGTCCTGCGGAATACAGAAAAAGCTCCGCTGTTCTCGGTGCCGGAGCGGGTGGAGATGCTGCGCGAAGTCACCCGCCAATGGTCCGGCGTGGAAGTCGAAGTCTTCGATGGCTTGCTCGTGGACTATGCGCGCAAGCGCCATGCCGGAGTGATTCTGCGCGGCATTCGCGCCATCTCCGACTATGAGTACGAATTGCAAATGGCGCTGATGAATCGCAAACTGGAGCCGCGCCTGGAAACCGTTTTTATGCTGCCGGGCGAAACGTATAGCTATCTGAGTTCGAAGCTGGTGCGCGAGATCGCCCAACTCGGCGGGCCGCTGCAAGGACTCGTACCGCCCGTTGTGGAAGATCGGCTGCGCGCAAAAATTTTGCGAAGTGTGCGGAAAAATCTGAGCAATGTACGCCGGCAAAATGCCCTTCGAGGCTCAGGACAAACCGGCGCAACCAAGAGGAGAAAGCGTGCAACTGACTGAACGCATCAATCGCATCCAAATCTCGCCCACTTCGGCGGTAATTGCCGAAGCCGAAAAGTTGAAAGCGAAAGGTGTAGATATCGCGGACTTCGGCCCCGGCGAGCCGGATTTTCCGACGCCCGATCACATCAAGAAGGCCGCCATTCGCGCCATCGAGCAGAACTACACGAAGTACACGGCCACTGGTGGCATTATGCCGCTGCGCGAAGCCATCTGCGCCTGGCACAAGCGGGAATTGAAATCCAATTACGAGCCGAAAGAATGTGTCGTAAACGTTGGCGGCAAGCATTCCATTTTCAACGTAGTCAGCGTTTTGGTGCAGCAGGGCGATGAAGTCATCATTCCCGCACCGTATTGGGTGAGCTATCCCGATATCGTGAAATACGCGGGCGGCACACCAGTTCATGTCGAGACGCGGCCGGAAGATGGCTTTAGCCTAAAAGCCAGCGTGATCGAAAAAGCCATCGGCCCAAAGACGCGCATGGTGATTCTGAGCTCGCCGAACAATCCCACGGGTGGCGTCGTTCCTCCCGATGAGTACGAGCGCATTCTCGCCGTCTGCAAAAAACACAATGTCTGGCTGATGAGCGACGAGTGCTATTCGCATTTCACATACGATCCGCATAAGCCGTATTCGATTGCCAGCGTGGCGGACTCCAAGGAAAACGTCGTAATCATCGGTTCCATGTCGAAGACTTTTGCCATGACCGGGTGGCGCATCGGCTACACGCTCGCTCCCGAAGCGCTGGTGCAGGCCACAGTCAAGCTACAAAGCCAGTCCACATCCAATCCCACGTCCATCGCGCAGTACGCGGCTCTCGAAGCCATGCGCGGCGCTATGGATTCGGTCCCGGTGATGCTCGCGGAATATGCGCGCCGTCGTCGCCGCATCGTGGATGGCTTGCGCGCCATTCCCGGCGTTACGTGCGAGGAGCCCGGCGGTGCTTTTTACGCTTTCCCCAATGTCGCCGCGCATCTTGCCAACGGCAGCGTTGGCAGCGCGCTGGCCAAAAACACCACTGAACTAGCCAAGCTGCTGCTCGATAGAGCGCGCGTCGCCGTTGTGCCCGGAGACGCTTTTGGCGCTCCCGGATATCTGCGGCTATCCTACGCAACGTCCATCGAGCGCATCGAGGAAGGTCTGCGCCGCCTCGAGCACTTTTTCAGCCGCGCGGAAGCCGCCGCTTGATTCCGTGAATCTGTGCGACCCGAGCCGACACGCATCGATCCGATTTTCAGCCCGCGCCTATGGGGATCGCGGTCGCTTGCGCCCGTCTACCCGGAGAAAACCAATCTGCCGGAACCGCTTGGCGAAGCTTGGCTGACCGGAGTGGATTGCAAAATCGCCTCGGGACCTTTATCAGGAAAAACGTTAGGAGATGCATGGAGCGCGATGCCTCAGGAGTGGCGCGGCACGCGGTTGAACTCGCGCAATGAGTTTCCGATTCTCGTGAAATTTATGTTTCCGCGAGAGAAGCTCTCCATTCAAGTGCACCCGGACGACGCCTACGCCGCGGCTCACGAACAAGCCGCGGGCGGCAAGGGTAAGACGGAAATGTGGCACGCGATTTCTTCGGAGCCTGGAGCGAGGCTCCTTTTAGGGCTCAGGCCTGGGACAGACAAGCAAAAATTTCTGGGTGCGCTGAAAGAGAACACGCTTGAGGATGTTTTCCAGCCGTATGAAGTGAGTGCGGGCGACACTTTCTTTGTGACTCCGGGAACACCGCACACCATCGGCCCCGGGATGATTCTCTGCGAAGTCCAGGAATATTCGGATTTGACCTATCGGATTTACGATTATGGGCGCGTCGACAAGAACGGAAGAGTTCGCGAATTACATGTCGAGAAAGCGCTCGAAGTCATGAAGTTCGGCACTGCCGCTCCTGGCAAAGTAGCGCCGCTGCATTTACCGGGCGACCGCGTTCATAAAACTTTGCTGGCGGCGTGTTCCTATTTTGCAACGGAGCGCTGGGAGTTCCGTGCCACAGTTCAGTCGGAATCCCGGCAGGACTGCTTTGAACTTTTCGTTGTCCTCAACGGAATCGGCCACATTCACTGGCAAGGGCCGCCCTTGCCATATCAACGGGGCCAATGTTGGTTTATTCCCGCATCGCTCGGCAAATTTTCCTTGCAGCCGGAGCAAAGCACCTCTGTGCTTCGGACATACGTTCCGAATCTGCCCCGCCTTTATACCGAACTCCGCCAAGCCGCTATCTCCGAGACCTGGCTTGCTCAAACTGTTTTTGCTTAGTACAAGAGACGCATGCCAACCGAAGCGTTGACAGTGCACGCGGTAATCCTGGCCGGCGGACGCGGCACACGCTTCTGGCCGCGCAGTCGCACGCGGACACCCAAGCAATTGCTTAATATCATCGGCAAACAAACTATGTTGGAGCAGACCGTCGCGCGCCTGCGTCCCCTGATTCCCGCCGAGCGCATCTGGACAGTCACAAACAGCGAACAAGATTCCGAAGTCAAAAAACAGTTGCCGGCCGCCGCGCGCAAACGGATTCTCACCGAGCCCGTCGGACGCAACACCGCCGCAGCGATCGCTCTCGCCGCGCTGCACGTGCGCCACGCCGCGCGGGGAGACGCATTGCTCGCCGTTCTCCCCGCCGATCACTACATCGCTAATCCCGAGCGGTACCGCACCATCGTGCGCGCCGCACTCGACGTTGCGCGCCCCAAAGGACGCATGGTCGTCCTCGGCATTCCTCCGACGCGTCCCGAAACCGGTTTCGGCTACATCGAGCGCATGGGCGAAGCCCTCGATTCAAAAGGTTTTCCGTTTTATGCCGTGCGGCGTTTTACTGAGAAACCGGCGCTCTCTGTGGCCAAAGTCTATGCCGGGTCCGGCGATTATCATTGGAATGCGGGAATGTTTTTCTGGCGCGCATCCACATTTCTCGAAACCCTGGATAAATATCTCCCGAAAACTTTCGCCGCGCTCGAATCGCTCGGCGAAAGCATCGGCCAGCCCAGTTACGACCGCAAACTTCGCGCCATCTATCCCAAGCTGCAAAACATTTCGGTGGACTACGCCATTCTCGAGCCTGCTACGCGCCAACCTGGCGCGCCATCCGTTTTCGTCATCCCAGCGGAAGTCGGTTGGAGCGACATCGGGTCCTGGGCCGCCGTTTACGAGCTCCTGACGAAATTTCCCGGCGACAACATCTTGCCCCGCGATGGGTACGTGCTGGACGCCGCCGGCAATCTTTTTTGGACCGCTTCCAAATTCGTCGCAGCTATCGGCGTCAACGATCTCGTCGTGGTCGAAACTCCCGACGCGCTGCTGATATGTCCTCGCGAGCGCGCCCAGGACGTCGGAAAAATCGTGAAATGGCTTGAAGAGAACCGCCGCAAGGAACTTCTCTAATCGCGCCAATCTAGCCTGTTTGCGAGAGTTCCCCTTCGCGTATACTCAAAATCCATGTACTCGATTCGCTTCGGCACAGACGGCTGGCGCGGCATTATCGCGGAGGATTTCACCTTCGCGAATGCGCGGATTGTGGCGCACGCGATCGCGCGCTATGTCGTGCGCGGTGAAGATGCGCGTAAAGGCGTGGTCATCGGCTACGACCACCGGTTCGCATCAGACACGATCGCGACCGCGGTTGCCGACACAATCAGTGCCACCGGCACTCCCGTTTGGGTAACCGATAAACCTTGCCCCACGCCTGCGATCTCGATGCTCGTTCGCCAGCGCAAAGCTGCCGGCGGCATCGTCATCACCGCAAGTCACAATCCCTATCGATGGAACGGCATCAAGTACAAAGCCAGTTACGGCAGCAGCGCTTTGCCCTCCATCGTGGCGCAAATTGAAAGCGAACTCGTCAAGGTTCGGCGCGAGGGAATTCCGCCGCTCCCACCGCGTAGAGATTTAATTCAGCCGCTCGAGCCGCGCGGCCCCTACCTGGACACCATCGAAAAATTAGTCGGGTGGCAGCGGCTGCGCGAAGCAAAGTTGCGCTTTTTAAGCGATCCGATGCACGGCTCCTCGGCGGGCTTGCTTCGCGAGCTGTTCAGTCGCAACGGCGTGGCGTGCGACGAAATTCGCGGAACGCGTGACCCACGCTTCGCCGGCATTCACCCTGAACCTATCGAGCCGCACATCGAAGCTGCGCGCCAAGCGGTGCGCGCCGGAAGATACGATGCCGCATTCTGCGCCGACGGCGACGGCGACCGCATCGGCGCGATCGACCGTGACGGATCTTTCATCAATCCACACCAAATATTCGCGCTGCTTGTCTGGCACCTCGCCGGCACGCGCAAGCTCCCGGGCGATATCGCCAAAACGTTTTCCGTCACCAAACTGATCGACAAACTTGCCGCAAAATTCAATCGCAAGCTGCACGAAGTTCCCATCGGCTTTAAATACATTTGCGAGCTAATGTTGGAGCAAAATATTCTGATCGGCGGGGAAGAAAGCGGCGGAATCGGCACCAGCCTCTATCTTCCCGAGCGCGACGCTACAGTCTCCGCGTTGCTTCTGGCCGAGCTGATGGCGTGGCATGGCAAATCGCTCGGCGAATTGCTCCACGCGCTGCATGCCGAATTCGGCGAATACCATTACGGCCGCGTCGATCTCGATGTGAAGCCCGGTCAAAAGGAAAAGGCCATCGCGCATTTCTCCGATGGCACGCTAACGAAGTTGCTCGACTGGCCGGTCACCCGCCGCGAAGACATGGACGGCATCAAAATGTATCTCGGTGAAATCGGCTGGGTGATGGTGCGCGCTTCCGGCACGGAAAACCTTCTGCGCGTATACTCGGAGACATCTAAACCGGAAACGACGCGGCGCGCTCTCGCCGCCGTAACCAGTCTTGTACAGGATTTGTAGCGGTTCGCGCGCAAATCCATCGTGATTGCGGGTAATATCGTTAGCGAAAGGACCGTCGCCCCAGCTCGAGCGCACCTGACTGCCCAGCGGCTCGCTCGCGCCGATGACAATCCCCATGGAACGCCGCTACTACACGCTTGACGTTTTCACGACCACGCGCTTCGAAGGCAACCCGCTCGCCGTCATCACCGATGGTGACGGCCTTTCTGATGACGCCATGCTCGCTGTTGCGCGCGAGATGAATCTCTCCGAAACTGTCTTCGTTCAGAAGCCCACGGAAGACGAAGCTTTGGCGCGCCTGCGTATTTTTACCACGCGCGCAGAGCTGAAACTCGCAGGCCACCCGGTTATCGGCACGTGGTATTTGCTCGCGGAACTGGGCGTCGTGCCCGCGCAAGAAGGTGGCGTCCACGTGCTCCAGCAAACGGGCGCAGGGGTTCTTCCCGTGGAAATCCGCTTTAAGGATGGCCGCCCGCAGCGCGTCACCATGACGCAAACGGACGCTGCGTTCCGCCCCGCCAAGCCGAATAAGAAAGCCTTGGCAGCAGCGCTCGGATTGTCCGTGAAAGATTTCGATCCAAAGCTCGAGCCAGAATACGTTTCCACCGGAATTTTCAATCTGATGGTCCCACTTCGCAATCGTGCGGCGCTGGGCAAAATCGTGATGAACATGGTCGCGCTGCGCAAGGTGCTTGGGAAAAACGCCACGATGGCGTACTGCTTCACCTGTAATGACAACGGTAAAGCGTTCTCGCGCGGCATGCTTCCGTGGGAACTTTACGAAGACGCCGCCACCGGTTCGGCAGCCGGAGCGCTTGGCGCGTACCTTGTGAAGCACGGCAAGCTTTCTCCCGCCCACACGCTAAATATTTTGCAGGGCGAAGAAATGGGCCGGCCCAGCCACATCGAAGTGGAAGTAACGCAAAGCGGCAAAAAGCTCGTGCCGCGTGTCAGCGGCGCGGCCGTAAAAGTCTTCGAAGGCACAATTCAAATCTAATTGCCTGAAATCCAGCCGCCAAATCTAATCCCGTATCGTTAATGGTTCCGCGAGAACGCTCGTCAACGCCGAACTCAAATCCCCCTGCGCGAATCGATACCCAAGCTGTTCCAATCGCGAAGGTACAACCCGCTGGCTCGCGAGCAGCAGAGCCTCTGCCATTTCCCCGAGCGCAAACTCCAGCGCAAACGCGGGGGCCGGCACGATCGCCGGCCGATGCATCGCGTGTCCCAGTGCCTGCGCAAAATCCGCGTTGCGCACCGGCAGCGGCGCCACCACGTTGACCGCGCCGCTCACCACCCGATTTTCCAGCGCCACCCGAATTACGCTCACCACGTCCTGCAGCGCAATCCACGACATCCATTGCTGCCCCGAACCAATTCGTCCGCCCAGGCCAAATTTGAACAGCCGCATCATCGGCGGCAGCGCGCCGCCGTGCTTCGCTAAAATAATTCCAAAGCGCAGCCGCACCACACGCATCCCCAGCGCCTCGGCTTTCACCGCCTCTGCTTCCCACTCCAGCGCCAAGCGCGCCAGAAAATCGTCGCCCGGTTTGCTTTCCTCAGTCAGCGCTTCGTCGCCGCGATTGCCGTAATACCCGATCGCTGACGCGGATACGATCGTCTTTGGCCCGTCCTCGAGTTTCTCCAACGAACAGACCAGCTCGCGCGTGATGTGTACGCGGCTCGACCTGAGCACGGCTTTGCGTTCTGCGCTCCACGTTTCATCCGAAATCGAGGCGCCAGCCAAATTCACCAACGCGTCGGAACCTTCCACTTTTTCCTGCTCCGCGCCGAATGGCTCGCCTTCCAGGTCGCACGTATTCGGATTCCACGCGATGTCGATAATTTTTCCCGAATCGCGTTTCTGCGCGGCCCTTCCGGCGACTCTGTCAGTCCGTCCGCCGCTCTTGCCGTTCTCTTTTTTTGCGCCGCTGCCGGAGCGTTGCAGCCGGACGACCGTGTGCCCATCGCGCAGAAGCGAGTCCGTTAGCGCGGTGCCCACAAGCCCGCTCGAGCCGGCAATCACGATCTTCATGCATTCTCCGTCATCACAGACGCTACGCACTCCGACGGGCGGGGTCAAGCGGGGTAAACCTGTACCGAAACTTGTGGAGCATAAGCGCCATTCGTTGCGCTGGCCGCGCGGTGCGCCGGGGGGTTACAATTCTTTCGTGAGCAGCGTAACGCCATCCATCCGCGTCAAGGTCCTATTCTTCGGCCGCCTCAAAGAGGTCGCTGGCGGCGCGGAAGAGTCCGTCGAAGTCATACCCGGCTCCCGCATCGAGGATCTGTTTGCCGGCTTGATCGCGCGCCGCCCGGAGCTTGCGCGATACCGCGGCTCGCTGGTAGCGTCGCGGAATCAGGAATTCGCGGCCTGGAGCACGCCGCTCGACTCCGGCGATGAAATCGCATTTCTCCCGCCGGTAAGCGGCGGCTGAAGCCAATTCGATGGTCACTCCTCCCAGCGGCGACATTATTTTGCTTGTCCACGAAAGCATTGACGCGGACGCCCTCGTTCACCATGTGTGCAGCGGCGCGGACGGTGCTATCGTCACGTTCGATGGCTGCGTGCGCAATCAATCGCACGGCCGCCGCACTCTCTATCTGGACTACGAGGCCTACGAATCGATGGCCCTCGCCAAAATGAGCGAAATCGCCACCGAAGTTCACGCCAAGTTTCCGATCGACCGCGTAGCCATTGCGCATCGCCTTGGCCGACTGGAAATTGGCGAGACCAGCGTCTTCATCGCGGTTAGCGCGCCGCATCGCGCCGCCGCATTTGAAGCCTGCCGCTATGCCATCGATACCCTCAAGCGCTCCGTGCCCATCTGGAAGAAAGAATATTTCGAGGATGGGGCGGTCTGGGCCGACGGCGAACTTCCTCCCGTGCCGCAGGATACGCCGGCCCGGAAACGTGCATCCTAAATAGCAATGCGCGGCCCATTTTATCCAGCTAATTCGGCACGACTACGTATATTTTCGGCTCCCGCAGCTTTGCTTTGTGCCTGCTTGCTCTCGGCAGCTACCAGCTTCGGGCAAGACAAGCCGGACCGACCTCCCTGGGCTCAGAAATCAAAGAACGCCGCAGAAAAGACCCAGCCGCCGCCGGCCCCTGCCGATGATTTGCAAGACGACGCGCCGCAGCGCGGCCGCATTCGCGTCAGCGTTAATCTCGTCAACGTGCTCGTCAGCGTGCTCGATGAACACAATCGCCCCGCGACCGACCTGCCGCGCGAATCATTCCAGCTTTTCGAGGAAGGCGTCGAGCAAAAGATCGATGTCTTCGAGTCCGAGACGCAGTTGCCCCTCGATCTCGCGCTAATGATCGATTCCAGCCTGAGCGCCCACAAAGAAATCGCGTTTGAAGAGGAAGCTGCCGCGCATTTCATTCGCCAGGTGTTGCGTCCGGGCGATCGCCTGTCGGTTTTCTCCGTCGATGAAGACATCACGCAGCTCGCGGCGTTTTCAGATGATGTTCCTTCGCTGCAGGCCGCGGTACACAGGATGCCCGCCGGCTCTGGCACCTCCATCTATGACGCAATTCTCCTCGCCTCGCGCACTCTTGGTCGCCGCGGTGCAGATCGCCGCCGCGTAATCATTCTTGTGACCGACGCCGGCGAGACCACCAGCCGCGCCGACTTCGACGCCGCGCGAAAGGAAGCCGTACGCTCCGGCTCGCTCCTTTACACCATCGTGATCCGCCCGGTGAAAAACGAAAGCGGCCGCAATACCGCTGGAGAGCATGCCCTGGAGACCATTACCGACACGATGGGCGGCGCTATGTTCTTCCCCGACTCCGCAAGCGAGCTTGACGGCATCTTCGACCGCATCAATCGCGAACTGCGCACACAGTATCGCCTCGGCTACTACCCTAATCCTCGCGGCCCCGCCAATACCTACCGCGAAATCGAGGTAAAGGTCTCCGGCAAGTATCAGGTCCGCCACCGTAAGTCGTACTTAACCGGTCCGCAATAGGCATGCGCCTCGCGTGTTCGTCTGCCCGGTCGTGCGCGGAAAAGTTTCACCAGGTAAGTCTGTCCTGCAACCCCGTTGAACAACCTAGGCTAATAAGCTAGACTTATGAAGGACGGGGGATACGGACATGCGCAAAGTAGCGTTGTTTGAGGCTAAGCAAAAGCTTTCGGAGTTAGTTGAGCGTGCCGGACAAGGCGAGCGTATCGGGATTACTAAGCGGGGAAGGCTGGCGGCGGTGATTGGACCAGCGCAGTCAGAGCAAGTTGACCTCAAACAGGTCTTTGCGGAAATCGACAAGATTCGCAGACGGTCGAAAAAGGTACCCGGGGTCACGGTGAAGAGCCTGATCGAAGAAGGAAGGACGTGAGTAGGTTTGTTCTCGATGCGTCCGTGTCGCTCGCTTGGTTTGTGGACCATCCTGTGCCTTCATATGCGATGCAAGTTCGTGACGCCATCGTGAGCGGGAAAAGAGCATTGGTTCCGAGCTTGTGGGCGCTGGAGATGGCCAACGGGCTCCTGATGACAGAGCGCCGGGGCAAGCTGACTGCGGCAGAAGTGGACCACGGATTAAGACAACTGGAAGCTGTTCTTGTGGCTGGGATCGAGATTGATACTGTGGCCGTCCCGACGATTCGCGAGGCCTTTGCTAACGCGCGCGCATATCAATTGACCGCCTACGATGCTGTGTACTTGGAATTGGCACGGCGGGAAGGATTACCTCTGGCTACGCTGGATAAAAGTTTACGCGCGGCTGCAACAAAAGCAGGAATACGGCCTATGTCCTGATGGTCTCGTGACAAGATTCAGTGTCACTTTGGGGCCAGGGTTCTATCCCTTGAGGTGCGACGTTCGCATTCGGCGCGGATTTTCTCGAAATTCTTGCTGATGGTTTCGAGGTCGGCGTCGGAGAGATTCTCGATCTGAATCATTTCATTGCGCGCGCCCTTGAGGGCATGAATGATTTCATCGAGCTTGAGGTGGATGGCGCGAGCATCCCGATTTTGCGTGTTCTGAATGAGGAAGACGATCAGGAACGTAACGATCGTGGTGGCGGTATTCACGACGAGATGCCAGGTGTCGGAGAAATGAAAGTAGGGGCCGGAAAGTCCCCAGAAGAGAATAATCAGGACAGCGATAGTGAAGGCCCATTTCGAGCCAACGAGCAAAGAGGCGCGACCGGCGAACGTGTGAAAGCTTCCATTACTATGGCTATGCTCGGAGATGCGGGAGCCGGAGACGAGATCCCTGGTTGCCATTGATTGAACTCTCCTTTGCTTCGAGCGGCATCTGACACGTTTCTAAAGATTCGATTGTGAGAAGAACAAAGAAGTTGGCGGGAGTGGGTGTACAGAGATCGTAGGCTGGCGAACGGCCAAGGTGGGACTTTAGCAGCCAAGTAGCTAAAACAGCGTCATTTATTTTAAAAAATCGGCATCCTTCTGCAGAAGAAGGCATCTAAATGTGAAGGCCCAAAGTAACCCTAGACTGGATTTGCACAAGCCTTAGGGATTTACACAGAAAACCCTTAAATTTCTTGAGTCAAGGGCTTGACGAATCCAGGGAAGTGCGTATACTTACAGACGGCTCGGGGGTAGACCGAGCTTTCAGGGGCATCACAGTCGGGTCGAAGAAGGTTCTTCCCAGCGTAAGATCAAGCGAAGGCCAGAAGTAGATCCTATAGTGAGGTTCATTACGAGCACAGGCTAGAAATATGTCGAGCTTCGCGCAAAGCCACTAGGTTGGTGGCTTAGCCCGGCGCTCGACGCCGGGTTTTTTATTTTCCGGAGCAATCTGGAAAATCTCAGCGGAATGCTGAGGCCCTGACGGGATCAGGGTAGCTGCTCTTTGACAACAGTAAGGCTGGCAAGTCCACGCCGATAATTCCGATCCGATTACGGTCTGGCGGAATGCCATGGTGTGGACGATTACAAGTTCTGCTCGAGTTGAGCAAAACTGTGGAAAACATTAAAAAGGCAGCTCAGCTAATTGTTCGAGGAATGTGGAAACGAAAGCCTGAGTCGAAAGGATCGACCCTAACGGGAAGAGAGATTTGATTCGAGGATGTATGGAGCCGCAGGAATCGAGACGTTGAGAGATCGCAAGGTCGCAAGACGGATTAGGTGAGTTTTATGATTAAGCTACTAAGGGCGTACGGTGAATGCCTTGGCGCCAGAAGGCGATGAAGGACGTGGCAAGCTGCGATAAGCCTCGGGGAGCCGCAAGCAGGCTTTGATCCGAGGATCTCCGAATGGGGAAACCCGGCGAGATGAACTCTCGCTACAGCCCGCTGAATACATAGGCGGGTATGAGCTAACCCAGGGAAGTGAACCATCTCAGTACCTGGAGGAAAATAAATCACAGAGATTCCGAAAGTAGCGGCGAGCGAAATCGGAA
>WNFL01014999.1_pt2 | contig 17262 bp, 9 predicted proteins | sample 5400361 | NCBI WGS metagenome assembly WNFL01 (sample SAMN13153351, study PRJNA577476) | soil metagenome | isolation source: 40 cm soil on Douglas fir-dominated hillslope | place: USA:California | collected 2013-09-17 | reverse complement strand
GCGCCGACGACGGCCGCGGCCGCGATGGCCCACGGGAGCAGAGCGCGCCGCGAGCGGGTGACCGCGATCGGTGCGGAGATGTCGCCCGCGGCCACGGACACGGGCTCGCTCTCTCCGCGCGCGAGCTCGTCGAGGGCAATGCGCGCGTCAGCGATGTCGTGAAGCCGGTTTTTCGGGTTTCGCTCGAGGCACCGCCGGAGCACCTGCTTGAGCGCGGGCGGCGTCGCGGGCGGGACCGCCGCGAGGTCAGGCGTCTTCGTGAGGACGTGCGCGAGCGTCTCGGCGACCGACGGTCCCTCGAAGAGCTGGCGGCCCGTGAGCATCTCGTACAGGACGACGCCGAACGCCCACACGTCCGCGCGGCGGTCGACGGGCATACCCTTCGCCTGCTCGGGGCTCATGTACGCCGCTGTTCCGAGGATGACCCCCTGCGCCGTCGCGCCCAGCGTGAGCGTGGGCGACCTCTCGATCTGGGAGCTGGAACCCGAGACCGTCGCGACCGGGTCCATCGCCTTCGCGAGGCCGAAGTCGAGCACCTTCACCTTGCCGTCGGACGTGACTTTCACGTTCTGCGGCTTCAGGTCGCGATGGATGATCGACTTCCCGTGCGCCTCCTCGAGCGCCTCGGCGATCTGCCGCGCGAAAGAGACGCACTCGTCGAGCGGGAGCGGCCCCGCGTCGAGACGTTCCGCGAGCGTCGAGCCCTCCACGAGCTCCATCACGAGCGCGCGCGTGCCGTCCGACTCCTCGAGCCCGAAGATGGATGCGATGTTCGGGGGGTGGAGCTGCGCGAGGACCTGCGCCTCGCGCTCGAAGCGGGCGAGCCTCTCCGTGTCCATGACGAACGCGGGCGGCAGCACCTTGATCGCGACGTCGCGCTTCAGCTTCGTGTCGCGCGCGCGGTACACCTCGCCCATCCCGCCCGCGCCGATGGGTGCGAGGACCTCGTACGGGCCGAGCCGACAGCCCGCGGCGAGTGTCATGAGCAAGAACTCGGGGGGGCCGGGGGGCGGCGCATAGCGCCCCCCGGAGAGCGGCCGAGCCGAGAACCCGTGGCGAGCGTCACTTCAGCCCGCTCACGGTGTACAGGTCGCTGATGTTGTGTCGGAAGCCGGAGACGAGCGTGCGCGCGTCCGGCGTCATGTAGATCTGCTTGATCGCCGTCACCCCCGCGACGTCCGCAGGCACGAACTCCCGGAAGAGCTCACGGCGGCCCGTCGCGATCTCGAGCTTCCAGATCTTCGCGGGCAAGCCACCTCCGTGATGGATGTACAGGAATCTGCCGTCGGGACTCCACTGAACGGGGAACTCGTCCGCTTCCACGCCCGGGACGAGGGAGGGCGGCGCGCCGTCCGTCGGGCAGAGGACGCTCCTCCTCTCGCCGTCGATCAGGACGACGAACCGGCCGTCGAGCGAGATGGGATTGCCGAACGGTGGGCGCGCGACGCCGGCCGGGCCGAGCGGGCGCGGCTTCCCGCCTTCGACGTCGGCGACGAACGCGCGCGAAGGCTTCCCCGGAGCGGTGTCCACGAGGAGGAGGCGCTTGCCATCCGGAAAGAAGACGCCCGTGGTGGATCCCGAGATGCCTTCGAGCTCGAGCCTTCGCGGTGTTCCGGGCCCGGTCGGGAGGAGGACGAGCGTGCGCGGCGTGGTCGAGGCGAGCGCCAGGACCACGCGGCCGTCGGGGGAGAGAGCCAGGGCGGCTCCTTCGCCGATCAGGGTCGCGGGCGTGCCCTGGGTCCCGCGGACGTAGAGCCCGCCGTTCCGGCCTCCACCTTCGCCCCTTTCCGTCATGAGTACCGTCTTCCCGTCCGCCGACAGGCCCCGGAGATAGGCCCCGTCCAGCCACGAGAGCTCCCGCTCGTTCTTCTCGCCGGCGCTCGAGGCGACGACCTGGCTCCGGAGCGCCACGCGGCCCAGCAGGATGCGCCCGTCACGGGCGATGTCGTGCAGCTCCAGGGAACCCGGAAAGCGCAGAAGGAGGCGCTTCTTCCCCGTTCGCGAGACCGCCTGCAACGAGGTCGACCAGTTGGACGCGCCCTCCTCGGGCGCCGCGTACACGATCTCCTGCCCGTCGGGCATCCAGGCGAGATTCCACCAGTCCTTGGAAGACGCCAGCGTACGGACCTTTCCCGCGAGGTCCACGACGCGGATCGACATCTGCCCTTGCTCGTCCCCCTGCTCCGGCGTCTCGAAGAACGCCACCGCGTCTCCCGTCGGTGAGACTCGCGGCGATTCCAGCCGTGCCGCCGACTCGTAGAGCACCCTTCCGATCGGGAGCTCGATGCGGTGCTTGCCAAGGGCGACACGTTCGACCATGAGGTCCCGGCCGTCGGGACTCCAGTCCGCGTAGCGGACGTTCTCGAGGACCGAACGCGGGGAGCCTCCGACGAGCGGAACGCGCGCCAGCGTGCCGGAGCGGTCGTAGTCATCCTCCGTCGTCTTCGCGTCGAGCATCACGGCGAGCTCGCCGGTCTGCGAGACCCCGCAGAGGCTGGCGTCCTTCAGGCCGAGCGACCGGGACTCGGGGCTCTCGGGGCGCGTCAGGAAAACCTCGACGGGGTTGTCCTCCCAGGCGGCGCCGTAGACGACCGTCTGCCCATCGGGAGCGAAGCGTGCCCTCCACACCGTTCCGCGCCGGAACGTCAGCCGCTGGAACGAGGGGCTCGCGGGCGACCCGCGGAAGCTCCGCGCGAAGTACCCGAGGGCGGCTCCCACGGCCAGCACGAGGACGCCGAGCGCGATCGGGCGGACGGGCCTCGCGCGGCGCGAGGCGAAGGACGCGGATGCGGCGCCCGGTCCGGCTGGACGCACCGCCGAGTCCATAGAGAGGCTTTCAAGGGCGAACGCGACGTCGTGCGCGGAATGGAACCGCTGTTCGGGGCTCTTCTCGATGCAGTGCCGGACGATCCGCTCGAGGCCGGGCGAGATGCTCTGGTTCGTGACGGAGAGGTCCGGCGGGTCTTCCCGGAGGATCGCCGACATCGTCTCGGCCGCCGAGTCGCCGTGAAACGCTCTCTTGCCCGAGAGCATCTCGTAAAGGATGGCTCCGAAAGAGAAGATGTCCGAGCGTTGGTCGGCGGGCTTGCCCTTCACCTGCTCCGGAGACATGTACCCGAGCGTGCCCATGACGACGCCGGGCTCGGTGCCCGCGCTCGCCGTCGGCAGGTTCGTCGCCTTACCGGCGTCTTCCTGGTGCGTCAGCTTGGCGAGCCCGAAGTCGAGGATCTTGATACGGCCGTCCTTCGTCACGAAGAGGTTCTCGGGCTTCAGGTCCCGGTGGACGATCCCCTTCTCGTGCGCCTCGGCGAGGCCATGAGCAATTTGGAGCGCGTAGTCGATCGCCCGCCGCGGCGGCAGCTTCGCGCCCGCGAGCGCCGAGCGGAGCGTCTCGCCCTCGAGCAGCTCCTGCACGACGTAAGGCGCGCCGTCGTGCTGGCCGACGTCGTAGACGGCGGTGATGTTGGGATGGTTCAGGATCCCCGCCGCTCGCGCCTCCTGCTCGAAGCGGCGGAGGCGATCGGCGTCCTCGGAGAAGGAAGCCGGCAGCACCTTGATCGCGACCTCGCGGCCGAGGCGCGGATCCTTCGCGCGATACACCTCGCCCATGCCACCGGCGCCGATCGGAGCGACGAGCTCGTACGGTCCGAGGCGCGTGCCAGTCCCGAGCGTCACACGCGGCTCCTCATCGGGCGCCTCGCGGCGGCGCGCGCGCGGTAGACCTCGCCCATGCCTCCGGCTCCGAGGAGCGCGGAGATCTCGTAGGTTCCGAGCTTGCTGCCGGCCGGGCGCTGCATCCTGTGGTCAGAAGAGATTAACCGAGCGACGCCAGAGGCGTTGCCGTCCGATCCGGCCGGTGCCATAACGGGGCGTGGCCGCCCCGCTTCGACTGGCGTGCGTCTTCGCTCATCCAGACGACGAGACCCTCGGGACCGGGGGCACCCTCGCGCGCTGCGCGGCGGCGGGAATCGAGACCCATGTGCTGACGGCCACGCGAGGACAGTCGGGGCGTTATCGCGACAACACGCAACATCCGGGAAAGGAAGCGCTCGGCCGCATCCGCGAGGCGGAGCTGCGGGCCGCGGCGCGCGTCCTCGGCGTCCACGACGTGCAGGTGCTCGACTACGTGGACGGTGCGCTCGATCGCGCGGATCCCGCCGAGGCCGACCCGTCAGAACCTCCTCGAATACCCGCTCGACACGCCGGACGCGAGCCCGCGCTGGCTCACGCGCGGCACCAGCGCGGACCGGCAGCCGGTCTTCTCGCCCGACGGCGCGCGCATCGCGTTCTCGTCGAACCGCAACGGCAACCTCGACATCTGGGAGCTGACGCCGGCGACGGGCGCGCTGCGCAGGCTGACCTAGGACGAGGCCGACGACTGGGACCCGGGCTACACGAACGACGGGCACCTGATCTGGAGCTCCGCGCGGACGGGGCACCTCGAGGTCTGGACCGCGGAGTCCGACGGCGGCGCGCCGAAGCGCGTGACCGACGACGGCGTGGACGCCGAGAACCCGACGATCACGCCCGACGGGTGGGTGGTCTACGTGTCGACGCACCCGCAGAAGGCGGGGCTCTGGAAGGTGCGCCTGGACGGCACGTCGGCCTCGCGGGCCGGCGAGGGCCAGGCAATCCCCGATGTCTCGCCGGACGGTCTCGTGGTCGCCCTCCCCGGACGCGAACGTGAGTCCAGCGCGACGCGCAAGAAGGTCGCGGGATTCGACCCGAGCTTCGAGACGGAGTCGTTCGCGATCTCGCCCGACGGGAAGCGGTGCGTCGTCGCGGCCCTCGAGCGCACCTACGGGATCGTGGCGATCGAGGGATTCGCCGACGGCGCGCGCGCGGCGAAACCGACGGCGCGCTGAGCTACCGGAGACCCTCGACGACGTAGAGGTCCGAGAGGATGCGGCCATAGGAGTACGCGTACGACTTCCCGTCGGGAGCGATGCGGATGATCGGGATACGGGAGACTCCGGTCGCGTCCGCCGGCATCACGTCCTTCCACGGCTCCTCGCGCCCGGTCGCGAGCTCCAGACGCACGATGTGCGCGGGGAGCTGGACGCCGCGCCGGGCGTAGACCCAGCCCGCGCGCTCGGTCGGGTCGATCACGGCGTCGCGAGCGCCGAGGCCGGAAACGGGCGCTCCGTCGCCGCCGTCGAAGGAGAAGAGGCGATACGAGCGGTCCGGAAGCCGGCAGAGAAAGTGCCGCGCGTCGGCGATGAGCGCCCCCCCGAGCAGCTCGGGGCCCAGGGGCTTCGGATCGCCCTTCTCCGCGTCCACGAGATAGGCGCGGGCGTGCTGCCCCGACTCGTTCGCGAGCAGGAGGAAACGGCGCCCGTCCGGCAGCCACGCCGCGCTGCGAGGCCGGAGCGTGCCGAAGGAGAAGGTCTTTCCTTCCCCCGCGCCCGTCGGATACACGACGAGCCTGGGCTCGCCCGTCGGGTGCACGATCGTGAGGACGCGCCTGCCATCGGGCGAGATCGACTCTCCCTGGCCTTCGCCGAGGCGCACCGCGGGCGCGCCGTCCGTGGTTCTCAGGCAGACGGAGTAGCCCTCGCCGCCGCCCTCGCCCGACTCGGAGAAGAGCACCGACCGGCCGTCCGCGGACAGCTCGACGAGGAGGCTCCAGTCGAACCACGAGAGGTCGCGCTCCTTCCCTCCCGACACGGCGACGAGGCCGACGCGCTGCACGTCGTGCCTCAGGAGCACGCGGCCGTCCCGCGAGACGTCGGTGAGCGTCAGGACTCCCGTTCCCTTGTAGAGATCGCGGATTCGGCCCGACGGCGTCACGGAGCGGAGCGAGCGGTTGCCGCCCACGTCCGCCGCCGTGAACCAGATCTCCGAGCCGTCGGGCGACCATCCCAGGCCGGCGGCCGTGGCGAAGAGCGGCGTCAGCACCGCCTTCTTGCCGGAGAGGTCGACGATCGCCATCCGCCCGGCGTCGTCGCCGACGATCGGGTGATCGAAGAACGCGATCCGGTCTCCGCGCGGCGAGACGCGTGGCCAGCCAATCCAGCCGTTCGTCTCGTACAGCACTTTGCCGATCGGGTACTCGAGCCGTCTTCGACCGGAGACCTCGCGCACGACGGCGAGCTCCTTGCCGTCGGGAGCGAAGTCGGCGAACTCGACGCCGTCGAGGACCTCACGGGGCGCGCCGCCGCCCGCCGCCGCGATCCGCGCGAGCGTTCCCGCGTTCGTGAACGCGGCCGAGGCGCGCGGGCGCAGCGAGACCGCGAGCTCGCCCGCGGACGAAGCGGCGAGCACCTCCGCGTCGGCGATGCCGAATGGCCGGGCGTCGGGCCCGTCGCTCCGCCCCTGGAAGATCTCGCCTCCGCCGCCGTCCCACGCGGCGCCGTAGAGCACCGACTTGCCGTCCGATCCGAAGCGCGCGTTCCCGACCGTGCCGCGGCGGAACGTGAGCTGATGCAAGGAGGGAAGCGGCGGCGGAGCCCGTCGCGCGCGGATGGCGTATCCGGCCGCGGCGGCCGCGAGGAGCGCGAGGGCCGTCGCCGCGCGCGCGAGGACGGCGCGGCGGGGCGCGCCCGAGAGCGCCGGCTGCGCGGAGGACGACTCGGAGACCGCGTCGAGGTCGAAGGCGACGTCGCGCGCGGAGTAGAAGCGCTCCTCCGGGTTCTTCTCGAGGCAGTGGCGCACGATCCGCTGGAGAGAAGGCGAGACGTTCTTGTTCGTCGCCGAGAGATCGGGCGGGTCCTCCCGCAGGATCGCGGACATCGTCTCGACGGCCGAGTCGCGCTGGAACGCGCGCGTCCCCGAGAGCATCTCGTGGAGGATCGCGCCGAACGAGAAGATGTCCGACCGGTGGTCCGCGGGCTTGCCTTTCACTTGCTCCGGCGACATGTAGCCGACGGTCCCGAGGACGACGCCGGGCTCGGTGTGCTTGGACGCCGTCGGCGTATTCGTCGCGTCGGACGCCGCCTCCGCGATCGTCTTCTTCGCGAGCCCGAAGTCGAGGATCTTCACGCGCCCGTCGCTCGTGACGAAGACGTTCTCCGGCTTCAGGTCGCGGTGCACGATCCCCTTCTCGTGCGCCGCCGCGAGACCCTGCGCGATCTGCCGCGCGATCTCGACGCACTTTCGCTGACCGAGCGCGCCGCCGCCGAGCCGCCCGCGGAGCGTCTCGCCCTCGAGCAGCTCCATGACGGCGAAGGCCGTGCCGTTCTGCTTCCCGAAGTCGAAGATCGACAGGATGTTCGGATGCGACAGCGCGGCGACCGCCCGCGCCTCGCGCTCGAAGCGAAGGAGCGCGTCCGCGTCCTGGCTGAACGACTCGGGGAGCACCTTGATGGCGACGTCGCGGCCGAGCTTCGGGTCGCGCGCGCGGTAGACCTCGCCCATGCCGCCCGCGCCGATCTGCGCGGAGATCTCATAGGCTCCGAGGCGGGACCCCTGGCTCAGCGTCACGCGGCGAGTCTATCGAGTCGGAGCGCTCGTGAAGGCGAGGCGGGTCACCGCACGCTGGTACGCTGCGCCGAGCATCCATGAGTCTCGCCTCCGGCACCCGTTTTGGGAGCTATCAGATCCTCGCCCCGCTCGGCGCAGGGGGCATGGGCGAGGTCTACCGCGCGTCCGACACAAAGCTTGGGCGTCAGGTCGCGGTGAAGGTGCTTCCGTCGGAGGTCGCGCACGACGCGGAGCGTCTCCAGCGCCTCCGGCGCGAGGCGCAGATGCTCGCGGCGCTCAACCACCCGCGCATCGCGGCGATCCACGGGCTGGAGGAGGCGAACGGACACACGTTCCTCGTGCTCGAGCTCGTGGAGGGCGAGGACCTCGCGGCGCGCCTCGCGGGTGGCGCGCTCCCAGTCGACGAGGCGATCGCGATCGCGCGCCAGATCGCCGAGGCGCTGGAGGCGGCGCACGAGAGCGGCATCGTGCACCGCGACCTGAAGCCCGCGAACGTGAAGCTCACGAAGGACGGCACGGTGAAGCTCCTCGACTTCGGCCTCGCGAAGGCGTTCGCGGGCGACGGCGCGCCGAGCTCCGCGCCCGACCTGACGCAGTCGCCGACGCTCAGCCACATGGCGACTCAGGCCGGCGTGATCCTCGGCACGGCGCCGTACATGTCGCCCGAGCAGGCGCGCGGGCGGCCCGTCGACAAGCGCGCCGACGTCTGGGCGTTCGGCGTCGTCCTCTGGGAGATGCTGACGGGGAAGCGCCTCTTCACCGGCGAGACCGCGTCCGACGTCCTCGCCGCGGTGCTGAAGACCGAGCCCGACCTCGGCGCGCTGCCGCCCGAGACGCCGCCCCTCGTCAAGAGCCTCCTCCGGCGCTGCCTGCGCAAGGACCCGAAGCAGCGGCTCCACGACATCGCCGACGCGCGGCTCGAGCTCGAGGAGGCGATGGCCGCGCCCACGGAAGCGGAGACGCGCGCGGAGCGGCCGGTCTCGCGGGTCGCACGCGCTCTCCCGTGGGGTCTCGCCGCCGCGCTCCTCGTCGCGCTCGCATCGGCCGTCCTCGCGCTACGCAATCCTTCGGCTCAGCCGCGGCCTCCGGTGCGCTTCACGCTTTCGCCTCCGGCCGGGTCCTGGTTCTCCGGCGTCCACGCCGTCAGCGGCGACGGCCGGAGCCTCGTCTATGGGACGCAGAACGAGAGCGGCCGCGGAGCGCTCTGGATGCGGAGTCTCGACATCTTGGAGCCGAAGGCGCTTTCCGTGGATGCCCTCAACGTCCGCCAGCCGAGCTGGTCTCCGGACGGCAGGTCGATCGTGTACGCGACCGCGACGCGCCTGATGCGGCTCGACGTCGCGGACGGACGAACGAGGACGCTCTGCGAGTCGCGGCTCTTCGGCGCGTCGTGGGGAGCGGGCGAGATCGTCTTCGTGCCGTCGTACGGCGCGGGGATCCACCGGGTCTCCGCGGAGGGCGGCACGCCTTCGCCGGTCACCGCGCTCGATGCCGCGCGGCACGAGGTCGCGCACCTGCATCCGAAGTTCCTGCGCGACGGCCGGCGTTTCGTCTTCTTCGCCCGGGTGAAGCACGGCGTGCAGGCGCGCGAAGGTTGGATCTGCTCCGCCTCGCTCGACGGCAAGGAAGTGAAGCGCCTCCGGCCCGCCGACTTTCTCGTCGGCGTCTCGGACGACCGGATCGTCTTCATGGACGAGGAGACGCTCCTCGCGCAGAGATACGACCCGAAGACGCTCGCGCTCCTCGGAGACGCGGACCCGGTCCCGGGACGCGTCGCCCGCGACGGCGATACGGCGGAGGCCGGGGCGTCGGTCTCGCGCGGCGGCACGCTCGTGCTGCGCTCCGATCCGCCTCGCCTCCAGCGCATCGTGTTCGTGGACCGCGCCGGCAAGCGCCTTCGTACCGTCGGCGCGCCGGACGCCTTCGTCTCGTACGTGAGGCTCTCGCCGGACGGCACCCGGCTCGTCTCCGTAAAGAAGGACGCGCGCACGAGCCTCATGACGATCTGGCTCGTCGACGTGGAGCGCGGGACCGCGTCGCGCCTCGGGGGAGAGAGGATCGAGGAACGCTTCCCGGCTCTCTCGCCGGACGGCTCGCGCCTCGTCCTGTCGTGGGACCGCGACGGACCGTACGACCTCGTCATCCGCACGCTCGACGGCAGCGCGCCCGACCGCGTGCTCCTCGCGAGCCCGTTCGACAAGACGCACGCCTCGTGGTCGCGCGACGGGGCATCGATCGTCTTCACGAGTGCCGAGCCGGGCCACGTCGGGTTCCGGCAGATGCCCGCGGACGGGGGCGCGCCGACCCTCCTCCTCGAGGGCGAGGTCGACGACGCGGAGCTCACGCCCGACGGCCGATGGCTCCTCTACGAGTCGAACGAGACCGGGCGGCAGGAGATCTACGCGCGGCGCCTCGGCCCGAAGCCTTCGAAGGTCCGCGTGTCCGCCGACGGCGGCCGCTGTCCTCGCGTGCGCGCCGACGGGCGCGAGGTCTACTTCCTGTCGCCGGACGACAAGCTGATGGCGGCGGCGTGGGAGCCGGACGCGCCCGGTCCCGGCGCTCCGGCGCCCCTCTTCCAGCTCCCGCGCTCGGACCGGATCACCGCCGCCGAGCTCTTCCCGTTCGACGTGGCGCGCGACGGCAAGAGCTTCGTGATCGTCGAGCCCCTCGATCCGCTGCCGGTGACCGAGATGACGGTCGTCCTCGACGGCCTCCCCGCGGCGCGCTGAACGCGCGAATCAGCGCGCGCCGTCCGCGACCGCGAGGGAGCTGACGCCGCGGCGGTAGCGCATCAAGTACCAGCGGGCGTCGGTCGTCATCGTGAGGAGGCCGTAGAGCGTGGCGGCGGGATCGCGCGGCGTCCATTCGAGCGCGAGCTCGCGGTGTCCGGTCGCCAGGTCGACGCGCTGGACGCGCGCCGGAAGCGTGCGGTCCCAGACGAAGACAGCGTCGCCGGAGCTCGTCCACGCGAGCGGGACCTCGCCCACGGCCGCGCTCGGGACCGCGCGCGGTACGCCGCCGTCGACCGGGAAGATCTGCATCGCGCCTTCGGCGTCGAGCGCCACGACCGCATCGCCGCGCGGCGAAAGGATGACGTGCCCCACGTTCGGCGTCGTGACGGCTCGCGGCGGACGCTTCGCTTCGAGGTCGAAGACGTAGCCTCGGGGCGGGGAGCCGCCCTCCACGCCGAGGAACGCGACCCTCGTCCCGTCGGAGCTCGTCGTCACGCGGTCCGTCGAGGAGACGACGGTCTCGACCCTCCCGAGGTCGAAACTCTTCGTCTCGCCGGGTCCGGTCGGCTCGGCCCTCAGGATGGAGCGGTCGCGCGACACCGTGCAGGCGAAGACCCAGCGGCCGTCGGGGCTGATTCCGAGCGCGAACCCGTCGCCGAGGAAGACGGGCGCCGACCCGTCGCTCAGCCGGTAGAAGACCCTGTATTCGCTTCCGCCGACGAGCGATCCGCTCGAGCCCGCGAAGACGCGCCCGTCCTGCGAGATCCCGGCGAAGGACTCGCCGAACCACGTCGCGAAGTAGTCGCCTCCGGACCGCGTCGCGAGGCGGCCCTGCGTGGCGACCTGCATCGACTGGCTCGCGAGGAGAAGCCGGCCGCTCGGCGAGACGTCGTGGAGGCCCATGAGACCGACGTTGTTGAGCACGGCGCGCACGGACCCGTTCGGCGCGAACGCTTGGAGCGTCGTTCCGCGGTCGATGTCGCCGAACGCGCCGTAGACCTCGCCGCCTCCCGGAGCCCACGCGATTCCATGCAGGAAGTTGAGGACACCCGAGATGCGCCGGCCCTTGCCGTCCGCGTCGACGATCGCTATGAAGCCCTGGTCGTCCCCGCGCAGGGGGTGATCGGCGAACGCGATGCTGCGCCCGTCCGCCGAGATGCGTGGCGAAGAGATCCAGCCGGTCGCGCGATAGAGCACCTTTCCGATCGGGAACTCGAGCCGCTGTCCGTGCCCGTCGTCGCGTACGACCGCGAAGCTCGCGCCGTCCTTCGAGATGTCTGCGTCATAGACCCTCTCGAGGAGAGCGCGCGGCGCGCCGCCCGAGAGGCTCGCCTGCGCGAGCGTCCCGATGCGGAGCCAGCTCCCGGTGTAGTGGCGGCCGAGGATCAGCGCCATCTGTCCGTTCGATGCGATGCCGGCGATGTCGGCGCTCGGCCAGTCGAACCGGCGCGGCGCCGAGGCATCGGTCGGCGTCGAGAAGAGCGTCACCGCACCGCCCGCGCTCGCCTCGCCGTAGACGACCGTCGCGCCGTCCGGCGCGAAGCGCGCGGAGTAGATGATGCCGCTGTCGTTCGTGAGGCGGCGGAAGCTCGGCAGCGGCGCGGGAGCGGGCCGCGAGAGGCGCGCGGTCACGAAGCCGGCGGCGATCGCGAGCGCCGCGAGGCCGGCCCACGCGAGCGCACCGAGGCTGCGGCGCGCCGGCGCGGCGGCTGCTTCTCCGTCGAGGTCACGTCCGCGCTCGAGCTCCACGAGCAAGATGCGCGCGTCGGCGATGTCGTGCAGGCGGTTCTTCGGATTGCGCTCGAGGCACTCGCGCAGCAGGCGCTTCAGCTCGGCGGGAGTCGAAGGCCCGAGCGCGTTCCAGTCGACGTCCCGCGTGAGGATCGCCGCGATCACGTCGCTCACGGTCTCTCCCGCGAAGAGCCGGCGGCCGGTCAGCATCTCCCAGACGACGACTCCGAACGCCCAGATGTCGGTCTTCTTGTCGACGGCCCGCCCGCGCGCCTGCTCCGGCGACATGTACGCCGCCGTCCCGAGCACGACGCCGATCGCGGTGCCGGTGTCGACGAGCGTGGGCGACTGCGAGAGGTCGGCCGACGAAGCGGACGTCTCTCCGATCCACGCCTTCGCGAGCCCGAAGTCGAGCACCTTCACGTCGCCGTCCGGGGTGAGCTTCACGTTCGCGGGCTTCAGGTCGCGATGGACGATCCCCTTCTCGTGCGCCTCCTCGAGCGCCTCCGCGATCTGCCGCGCGATCGGCAGCGCCTCCTCGAGCGGGATCGGGCCCCTCGCCATCCGGTCGGAGAGCTCCTCGCCCTCCACGAGCTCCATCGCGATGAAGTGGACGGCCGCGCCGTCCTCGCGAGTCGCGGTCTCGAAGCCGTAGAGGTGCGCGATGCGCGGGTGGTTGAGCGCTGCGAGGAGCCGCGCCTCGCGCTCGAAGCGCGCCAGCCGCTCGGCGTCCGCGGCGAAGGCGTCGGGAAGCAGCTTCAGCGCGACGGTGCGGCCGAGGCGCGAATCGATGGCGCGGTAGACCTCGCCCATGCCGCCGGCGCCGAGCGGCGAAAGGATCTCGTAGGGGCCGAGGCGAACGCCGGCCGCCAGCGTCACGCGGCGGCTTCGCGCCCGCGGCGCAGCATCAGGATCGTGATGTCATCGCTCCGCGGCGAGTCGGCGACGAACTCCTCGACGCTCCTGACCAGCACCTCCCGCACGGCTTCGAGCGGCCCGTCGCGATGTCGACCTTCCAGATCCTGCCCGGAAGCCCTCCACCGTGATGGGTGTAGACAGAGCCGCCGTCGGACGTCCACTGGATCGGGAACTCCCCGCGAGCGAGTCCGGTCAGCGGGGCGGGCGGTTTTCCACCGGTCGGACAGAGGAAGACGTTCTCGTCCGTGTCGAGGAGCGCGACGAGCCGGCCGTCGGGTGACACGGGATGTCCGAAAGCCGGAAGCCGGAATCCCGGAGGGCCGAGCGGAGCGGGCTTTCCGCCCTCGATCGGCAGCGTGAACGTGCGAGAGGGCTTGTCCGGAACCAGCTCGTCGATCACGAGCCGCTTTCCGTCGGGGAAGAAACGTCCGGACAGCACGCCGCCGAGCCCCTCGGGCTCGAGCTTTCGCGGCGACCCGACTCCCGTCGGATAGAGCATGAGCGCGCCCTTCGCCCCGACGGTGCGCGCGAGGACCCACGCTCCGTCGGGGGAGAGGGCCTGGCCGTCCCCCTCCCCGATCCGGATCGCCGCCGCGCCGTCCGCTCCCCTGATGTAGATGGACCGGAGCGGGCCTCCGCCCTCCTCGGTTTCCGTGAACGCGACCGTCTTGCCGTCGGCCGACACGTCCCAGAGGTACGCGCCGTCCAGCCACGAGAGCTCGCGCGCTTCCTTCGCACCCTCCGTGAGCCCGACGACGTGGGTGTCGAAGACCAGCCGCCCGAGGAGGACGCGTCCGTCCTTGGCCACGTCATGGACCTCGAGCGTGCCGGGGAACCGCAGCAGGAGCCGCGTCCTTCCCGAGAGCGACACGGCGAACAGCGACGTGACGCTGTGAGACGCCCCAGGCTCGGTCGCCGAGTAGAGGATCTCGCTGCCGTCGGGCATCCAGGCGAGGTTCCACCAGTCCTCGACGGTCGCCAGCGTCCGGACCTTGCCGGCGAGGTCGACGATGCGGACCACGCTCCTCCCGAGCGTCACCTCCTCCTCGAAGAACGCCACGGCATCCCCCTTCGGGGAGACTCGTGGGGTGTCCAGCCGGAGCCTGGATTCGTAGAGGACCTTGCCGGCCGGGAGCTCGATGCGGTGCTTGCCCGCGACGACGCGTTCGACCAGAAGGTCCCGGCCGTTCGGCGCCCAGTCCGCGTAGCGGACGTTCTCCATCTCGGGCCGAGGCGAGCCGCCGGCGAGGGGGACCCGTGCGAGCGTTCCGAAGCGTTCATAGCCTCTCGCGGCCGTGCGGGCGTCGAGCATCACGGCGAGCTCGCCGGTCGGAGAAACCGCGAAAAGACTCGCATTCTTGAGCCCCAGCGGGCGGGATTCCGGGCTCTCCGGACGTGTCAGGAAGACCTGCATCGCGTCGTTCTCGAACGAGCCGCCGTACACGACGGTCTGGCCGTCGGGTGCGAAGCGCGCCGTCCACACCGAGCCGCGCCGGAACGTGAGCCTCTTCCAGGACGGCGGCGGCGGCGGGGCGCGGAAGCCCCTCGCGACGAAGCCGGCCACGAGGCAGGCCGCCATCCCGGCGAGCGCGAGGGCGACACCCGCGCGGCGCTTCGGACGCCACGCCGCGCCGGTGGGAGGTGCCGCCGCCCCCGACGTCCCGGAGAGTGACTCGAGGTCGAAGGCGAGATCGTGCACCGAGTGGAAGCGCTGCTCGGGGTTCTTCTCCAGGCAGTGCGCGACGATGCGTTCGAGCCCTGGCGTCACGCTCGCGTTCGTGGTCGAGAGATCCGGTGGGTCTTCTCTGAGGATCGCGGAGATCGTCTCGGCCGCGGTCTCCTTGTGGAACGCTCTCCGCCCCGAGAGAATCTCGTAGAGGACGACGCCGAACGAGAAGATGTCGCTCCGCGCGTCTGCGGGCTTGCCCTTCACCTGCTCGGGCGACATGTAGCCGAGAGTCCCCATCACGACGCCCGGCTCGGTGCCGCGCGTCGCGGTCGGCAGGTTCGTGCCGCTCCCGCTCGCCTCCGGCTCCCTCAGCTTCGCGAGGCCGAAGTCGAGGATCTTGACGCGCCCGTCCTTCGTGACGAAGAGGTTCTCGGGCTTGAGGTCGCGGTGGACGATGCCCTTCTCGTGCGCCGCCGCGAGCGCGTGCGCGATCTGCTTCGCCCAATCGAGCGCCTTCTTCGTCGAGACCTTCGCGCCCGCGAGCGCATCGCGCAGCGTCTCGCCGTCGAGGAGCTCCATCACGAGGATGTGGAACGTGGAGGTGGACGGCGGCGACAGCGACGCGCCCGGAATCTCCTCGAACGAATAGAGCACCGCGATGCCGGGGTGGTTGAGGCTCGCGAGGACGCGCGCCTCGCGCTCGAAGCGAGAGCGCCGCTCCGGGTCCTCGAAGAGAGCCTCCGGCAGCACCTTCAGCGCGACGATCCTGTCCACCCGGGTGTCGCGCGCGCGGAACACCTCGCCCATGCCGCCGGCCCCGAGCGGAGCGACGATCTCGTACGAGCCGAGCCGGGTGCCGGCCGCAAGGCTCACTTGAGCTCCGCGATCCAGACGTCGCCCTCCGTCGCGGTCTCCGTGTACGTGATCCAGCGGTCGTCCGGCGAGACGCTGACGCTGAGGCCGACGAAGTAGCCGCCCACGTCGACGAGGTCCTTCGAGCGCTTCGTCGCCGTGTCGAAGAGCGAGATGCCGCGTTTGTCGCGGACCACGAGTCGACGCCCGTCGCCGAGCCATGCCAGCATCTTCCAGTTCTGATCCCCGCCCTCCGCCACGATCTCGATGCGCCGCTTCCCGAAGTCGTAGTAGGCCGTCGCGGCGACCGTGCCGTTGTTCCTCACCACGATGCCGGCGAGGCGGGCGCCGTCGCTCGACCACGAGGTCGGCCAGAACGACTGGTCGCCGATCTCCGGCGTCGCGATCGCGCGCCCGGGGATCGGCAGCGCGGCCGAGCCGAGGTCCGCCATCACGAAGCCGCCCGGCCGCGCCGCGGAGCCCCAGATGCACGAGAGAGCCATGCGGGTCCCGTCGGGCGAGTAGATCGGGAGGTTGGCGGCGCCGTCGACCTTCACGAGCTGCTTCAGGCCGCTCCCGTCGGGGCGGATCGTCCAGACCTGGTAGGCGCCCCCGCGGTCCGAGTAGAACGCGATCTCCTTGCCGTCCGGCGACCAGACGGGCCCGCGGTCGCGGAAGCGGTCGTCGGTCAGGCGGCGGTACTGAGTGCCGTCGAGGCGCGCGACCGCGATGTCCTCCTGATTCGTCGACTGCATGAACGCGACCCACTGGCCGTCGGGCGACACCCGGTGGTCGCGGATCGGCTGCGTGCTCTTCAGGATCGGCACGGGTGCGCCGACGATCCTCTCCTCCTTCGCGTCGAACGCGACGCGCAGGAGCGTCGATCTCCAGAGCAGGCTCCCGTACGCCACCTTTGTGCCGTCTCGCGAAAAGCTGATGTCGCCGCTCCAGAGCGACGGCGTCGTCATCGCTTCCGGCTCCCCCAGGACGCGGCCCGAGGCCTCGTCGATCGGCAGCCGCCAGAGGTTCATCGAGCCGCCGCGGTTGCTCGCGAACCAGAGCCACTTCCCGTCCGCCGACCACGCGGGACTCCAGTCGAGCGGCGCGTCGCTCGTGACGTCCTTCCCGTCGCTCTTCGCCTCCGAGCCGTCGGCCGCCACCGTGAAGATGTCCCGCTGCCCCGAGTTGCCGCGGAGCCCCCAGAACGCGATGCGCTTGCCGTGCGGCGACCAGCTCGGCTGCATCGCGTCGGCGGCTTCCGAGACGATCCGCTTCCGCCCGGTCTCGATCTCCACCGCGGCCAGCCCGGCGGCCTTCGCTCCCCGGTCGCTCGGAAAGAGATACGTGCCGCTCGCGACGACGAGCTCCTTGCCGTCGGGCGACCACGTCGGGTGAAAGCCATAGTCGGTGATCCTCTTCACCGATTCGCCGGTCGAGCCCATGACGAAGATGCCGCCGCCGTCCCGCTCGGAGCGGAACGCGATTCTCTCGCCGTCGGGAGAGAACGCCGGCTGCCAGTCGTCCGCGTTCGAGTCGGACGTCAGGAGCGTCGGGTTCCGTCCGCCGACACGGAGGAGATAGAGCGCGAACCGGCCGCCGATGCGGCCGACGTAGACGACGCTCTTGCCGTCGGGCGACAGCGACGGCGACGACTCGACGCCGGGCGCGTCGGTGATCTGCTGGAACGAGACGGGGCGCGGGGCGGACGCGGCACGCGCCGGGGCCTTGAATGCGCGCCCGAGGACGAAGCCCGCGGCGACGAGCGCCGGCACGAGCGCGGCCGCCAGCCAGCGCCGCCCGCGAGCCGGAGAAGCGACGGCGATCACGGCGCCATTAGCGGTGCTCCCGCTCGGCGCGCCGACGAGCGCCTCGAGCGCGAACGCGAGGTCGTGCGCGGAGCGGAACCTCTCGCCCGGGCTCTTCTCGAGACAGTGGCGG
>WNFL01369608.1_pt1 | contig 17264 bp, 16 predicted proteins | sample 5400361 | NCBI WGS metagenome assembly WNFL01 (sample SAMN13153351, study PRJNA577476) | soil metagenome | isolation source: 40 cm soil on Douglas fir-dominated hillslope | place: USA:California | collected 2013-09-17 | reverse complement strand
CCCTGATTAACCAAATATACAAAATACAGGATCACAGATTGAACGGATTAGGGGATTACGCTGATTAATTTATTTCAAGCGCAGCAACTGAATACCTACTTCACTAATGCCATTATTAGAAGAATTCAAATACGCTGACATCACACGAAAGATCATAGGGTGCGCGATGAGCGCTCACAGTTACCTCGGCAATGGCTTTCAAGAAATAATTTACCAAAGAGCATTAGCCTATGAATTACAACAAGTTCACTTAAATTTTCAAAGAGAGCTTGAGATGGATATCTTTTATAAAGATATGATCGAACCTATCGGGAGCCGAAGGATCGACTTCATGGTTGAGAATAAAGTATTGGTAGAACTCAAAGCAACAACTGAACTGGAAGCCGGACACTACGCTCAAACTCTAAATTACCTCCGTGCTTTTAAGGTTGAAGTCGGGCTACTTATTAATTTCGGAGAAAAAAGCCTTCGGTATAAAAGACTTATACACTCAATTCAATAAACCAGAACTTGAATTTTCAACAAATCTGCGTAATCCCCTAATCTGCTTAATCTGTGTTCAAAATGCGTGCTATAGTCCCCGCTTGCTTAGCTTCCCCCCGCTTAGTTAATTTCAGAGAAATCGGCAGGCCGGCATTAATCCTTTTAATCAGCGATCAACAATCTATTAACTTGCTTAATCTGTGATCAAAATACTCGCTATAATCCCCGCCCGTTTCGCTTCCACCCGCTTCCCGGGCAAGCCCTTGGCCGACATCGCAGGCAAATCGATGATCCGGCGTGTCTACGAGCAAGCAAAAAAATCAGCCTTGCTGACCGATGTCATCGTAGCCACGGATCATCAAAGCATTTACGATCACGTGATCGCGTTCGGCGGAGCGGCCTGCATGACCTCGGAAGATCACCCTAGCGGTACCGACCGTTGCTACGAAGCCTTCACAAAGCAACCCGATCCTTTTGAATACATCATCAACGTCCAGGGGGATGAACCCTTTATTGCACCGCAGCAAATCGATCTACTCGCTTCCCTGTTGGATGGAAAAGTGGAGTTGGCCACTTTGATAAAAGTCATTCAAGACGAGGAGCAGCTCTTTAACCCGAACGTGGTAAGGGTGGCAGTCAACAAACAGAACGAGGCGATTTACTTTACCCGGTCGGTTATACCCTATCTCCGGAGCGTTCCCCAAAAAGAATGGCTCGCAAAACATACCTACTTCAAACACATTGGTATGTACGCCTACCGTGCAGACGTACTCAAGAAGATTACACAACTTGAAATTTCTTCGTTGGAAAAAGCGGAGTCCCTGGAGCAATTGCGCTGGATTGAAAATGGTTTGAAGATCAAGGTGGCCGTGACCAACCTGGAGACTATCGGCATAGACGCCCCCGAAGATATCGCAAAGGCCCTCGCCTTTCTGAAAACCAAGGCTTGATCCTGGGTCACTGCGTCATGAGGTCTTGAAACGAGTAGGGACTTTAGTAAATATCCTGATCACAGATTAAGCAGATTAAGGCTTGCAGGGATTACGCAGCTTTATTTTAAGAATTGTTGTTATATAAGTCTATTAGACCCAAGGTTTTTTTCTACAGGCAACCTCTGAACCACCGATTACTGATCACCTCTTACCGATCACCGATTACCGCTTACCGCTTACCGACTTAAGGTGTAGTTTCTCCAAAGCAAATTTCTCGATTTCCTTTTGAACGGACACCAGGTCTTTTGAACTGATATAAGATCCCATAACGTGATCACCCGCTTCCGGGATAGGAGTTAATACTTTAAGCGAATCCGGCGTGCCGAGCTGCTGATGCATTTGAAGAATAGCGCTCACTTTCACTACGGAATCCTGTTCTGCTTCGTTTTTATAATAATACAGGGAAAGACTCGGTTGTTTTATTTTCTCAAAAGTCGCCTGCGTCATTTTATCTTCCAACATTTCTTCAAGCTGGCTCACAGCTTCCAGGCGGTATCGATCGTTCCAGTATTTGCTGTGGAGGCGCTCGTCGCGGCCCGGCTTGGGTTTCGAGACACTGTAGTTGCCATGAACCACCATCCTGGCAATCTGTACGCCCCACGGATCGTTTGAAATAAAGGCAAGCGGGTGGAACAAGGCAATATTGGGAGATAGGTTAATCAGGGCGAACACATCCGTCGGATACTCGGCTGCTAGGGCGAGTGCCATAGTACCTCCTGTCGAAGTACTCATCACAATAACCTTGTCACCAAGTGCTTTCCCGATGGCCAATGCCTCCTTGCTGCTTGCCCACCACCGGTCGGGAGTGAAATACAAAAGTTGTTCGGCGGTGTCAATTCCATGATCGGCCAATCGCGCTAAAAAAAGGTTACAGCCGAATTCTTTGGCAAATTGAACGTGTACCGGATTCCCCTCTCCCTGGCTTGCTGAAAATCCATGAAGGTAAATGACGCTGTACGGCGTCTTCTTTTTCAAGCTGTCGGCCCAGACGATCCTGGCTTCGTTGTCGGGTTTAATGCGATGCCGGCCTTCGTTGGCCGCAATGAACTGTTCTAATTCATGCGGTTCCTGAGGCACGACGGGCATGGTTTTTTCCCACACCGGTCTATCCGGTTCCGGTCCTAAAAAATAAATTCCCAACAACAACAGGATGGGAAAGCTGATCAGGATAAAACGTTTTGACATCATGTTTTAAAGGTAAGAATTAAATGCAGGAACGCGATTCAATTGATTAAACGGACGGCATTGATTATTAGTACAAAATGCAAACGGGATGAGTTTAAAACAGAAACACCGGCGTAGACCGGCGTTCCAAGTTTAAAAAACTATCAATCAGGCGCAGTAAAAAATAGGGTCCTGCATTACCAATTCTCCCGATCAAAAAGAAGGCATTCCGGCACCGGCAAAAAATATTTACCACCAACAACCACTACGAATGGAGTAAATACCGGTCGTACCGGAAATGCCATGTCTTTGCTATTCTTGAGTCCAAAGTCTAAAGTCCATAGTCCATAGTCCATAGTTTTGAGAGTTGTCATAATACTCATGGCTAGAATAACGAGCTCATTTCTCAAGGCTACAAACTCATTTCTCATAACTTCTCAAAAATTATCATTCAAAACCAACTCTTTTCCTAACTCCTCCCCTCTCCGTCCCGGAGAGGGGCCGGGGGTGAGGTTCCTCCCCTCTCCGCCCCGGAGAGGGGCCGGGGGTGAGGTTCCCCCGGAGAGGGTGAGGCTAATCCACATTATCATGCAAAAACTTATTATTTCCCAAAAGGTTATTATCATCGTTCAGGTTATACCTGGAAATAAAAGGCTCTGAGGAATGAGGAACGTTATCCATTTTTACCCCGCGGCGCAAGTAGGCGGGAAGGGTCCACTTCTCGTTGAATTCCTCCTTCGTCATCTCTTGTTTTTTATAAGCCTTCAGTTTTTCCCGGCGCGCTTTGGCTTGCTGCTCGAGACGCTCTCTGGTTTTCCTCAGTTCCATCAGGCCTTCTTCGTTGACGATTTGATCCGCGGATATCTCTTTCCCGATCCCAAAATCATCTTCTTCGCTGAGAAACAAACTATCTTCACCGTCATCCTCTACCGGGTTGTTGTCCTGGGGGGGAGTGATTTCCTCTTTTTCAAACAAGGTGAACGTATAGGACTTTTCTTCCTTAGGCGGCTCCCCGGGATGATCCGGCTTGGCAGACTTTTTTGATGGTTCCTCTTCCTTGCGCTTTGCTGCCGGCTTAACATTAGCCGGCTTTTCTGCCGGTTTAAGAACAGGTTTATCTTCTGGCTTTGTCAGAACCGGCTTGTCCTTGTCCTTTCTGGCAGCATCATCACTTTTGATCTTCAATTCGATTTCCTGGCCACCTTGATTGACTGAATTATCCGCCTTTCCGAACAACGGAATTTGTGTGCGATCAAGATCGTGAACCTTCTTCTCATCCTCCTTCTTGGCCGACTGACCGTCGTTGTCAAACCCCGTGGCAATGACGGTCACGCGAATACGGTCACCAATCGTGGGATCCACACCGTGACCGAAGATCACCTCTGCTTCGTCTCCTGCCTGCTCCTGGATGTATTCCGTGATCTGGCTCAATTCGTCCATCTGCAACTCTGCCTCTTCCCCGGAAATAATGGACAACAGGATCTTTTTGGCTCCCATGATGTCTTTGCTATCCAGCAAGGGCGAAGCAAGCGCCAGTTGTGCGGCTTTTTTCGCACGGTTGTCTCCGCGTGTCTCCGACGATCCCATTACAGCAGCCCCGGCATTCAGCATCACCGTCCGCACATCCTGGAAGTCAACATTGACGTAACCCGCCAACGTAATGATTTCTGCAATTCCTTTTGCCGCCACGGTCAGGATGTTGTCGGCCTCACCAAAGGCTTGACCGATCGGCAGGTTTCCGTAAATTTCACGAAGCCTGTCGTTGAGGATCACCAATACGGTATCGCAGCTGCCACGCAGCGATTCGATACCGACCTCGGCCTGGCCTGCTTTCTTCTTTCCTTCGAAGGCGAACGGCACGGTAACGATGCCGACGGTGAGGATGTCCATATCCTTGGCAATCTTGGCGATCACCGGAGCGGCACCTGTTCCGGTACCCCCTCCCATTCCCGCGGTGACGAACACCATCTTGGTTCCGGCCAGCATTTCGCGGATCTGATCCTTACTTTCGACGGCAGCAGCACGACCTACTTCGGGATTGGCTCCGCAGCCGAGACCTTCCGTAAGGTTGGTTCCGATCTGCAGCTTATAGGGCACGGGACTGCTGTTCAGTGCCTGGGAATCGGTGTTGCACACGACAAATTCGACATCCTTGATGCCTTGCCGGTACATATGATTCACCGCATTGCTTCCACCGCCACCCACACCGATCACTTTTATGATCGATTTGTGGTGCTTGGGGATTTCAAATTTGTACGATCCGGTTTCTAGCATGATAATTATTTTTTAGTGGTTGCTTCAATTAGTCATTAGTGGTTTTGCGTATGTGATCGCATGGCAATAACAATCAAGGTGTACTCCAGACATTTTCGGCTGATCATTGATCTCCATAGCTTTCGGGATCAACTTCTCTTTGCCTACTGCCCATTGCCTACTGCCTACTGCCCCCTGCCCCCTGCCTACTTGTATTTCAATCAGTGTCATCATTTCAATCAGCGTGTATCTGCGGTCAGTATTCATTCTTACCGTCGAGATCGTCGATCAAAAGACCTTTCGTTTTATTAAGAATGTTTGAGAAAAAGTCAGAGGCGGGATTGGCCTTTTCTTTCTTAACCTTCACCGTTTTCGACGCTTCTTTGGCTTCCTTGTAACGCTCTTCCCGCTCGTCCAGCGACCGGAATCCGGAAAGCACTAAACCAACGGCCGTAGCATACATCGGGCTCTTCACCACTTCCAGCTTGCTCTTGCCCAGGTGCTCGTTCGGATATCCGATGCGCGTGTCCATGCCGGTCATGTATTCAACCAATTGCTTCAAGCAACTCAGTAATAACAATGCCACCGGCCAGGCGATTTTCAAATCCGGAGCTGATGATCTCTGCGTGCGCCATCTCTATGATCTCTTCCATTCTGGCTTGAATGATATTGGAGAGGTTCTTTATCGAAATTTCCTTGGAGGTCCTGTTCCGGATGCCCGGTATGGAAACAATTTCATTGGGACTGGCTTCTTCTGCGATGGCTTTTCCAAAACGCGTCTTGAGTTGTTCGGCTTGTTTAGACATGACCATCAATCCATGTTGGATGTCGGTGGTAAGGATATTGCCGCCAAAGGGAATGACAGCAGTATGACGGATGATGCTGTCATAAAAGATCGCGATGTCGGTCGTTCCGCCACCGATATCGATCAGGCACACACCCGCTTCCTTTTCTTCTTCGCTTAAAACGGCGAGGCTCGAGGCAAGAGGTTCCAGGATCAAGTCCTCGATTTCAAGGCCGGCTCTCCGCACGCACTTGTTAATGTTGTTGATAGCGCTGGTTTGGGCGGTAATGATATGGAAGTCGGCCTCCAATTTGACACCCGACATCCCAACCGGATCCTTGATACCTTCCTCGTAGTCGACCGTATAATCCTGAGGCATGACATGAATGATCTCACTTCCGGGAGGGATCACAATCCGGTACATGTCTTCCGTAAGGCGGTTGACATCCTCGATGCTTACTTCGTCCTCGCGGGAGTTGCGCGTGATACTCCCGTGGTGAATCGTGCTGCGGATATGCTGGCCCGCTATCCCTACGTTCACCACACGGATATCGATCCCCGACATTTCGCCGGCTTCCTTGATGGCTTTGCCTATGGCAAACACCGTCTTGTCAATGTTGGTCACGATTCCCTTGATCACCCCCTCCGACTCCGCCTTGCCCATCCCTAACACTTCTAATTTTCCATAATCGTTTTTACGGCCTACGATGGCACAAATCTTGGTTGTACCGATATCCAGGCCTACTACAATCTTTTGATTTTCCATGGTGAAATATTTTAAAAGTGGTTGTTTATATTTTGGTCTTTGATCTTTTCCAATCTTAAATTTTACATCTTAAATTTTGAATCTCATTCTATTCCGCTATCACTTGTCCTGCATACTCTAAGTTCACCCGGTGATATTTCGTCCAGCCGCGCTGAGGGAGAATTTCTTTATAAAAGATCATGAGCTTTTCAAACTTAATTTCAACGTCCTCCAGCCTTCCGAATTCAATGCGTTGCCCGGTGACCTGCGGATAGATCGTAACCTTGCCGTCGTTGTCTATATCCAACTGGGCTACCTGGGCTCTCCAGAAACTGTTTTCATTGATCAATTGAATTGTCTCCATGAGTTGTTGGCCTTCTACAGTCTTGCTCAGGTCTTCGCTTTCCAGGAGCTTCTTGACATACCCTCCGCTGATCAACAGCACCCGGGATGCAAACTTCTCTGAAACGGGCATCACCGTTCCGTCTTCAGCAATGTAAGCGTCCGGTGCGTCCTCTTGCACAATTCTTGCCACAGGTCTTCTCAGCACTACCCGAACAACAAGATTGCCTTTCAAGTCGCAAAACAACTGCGCGTCCAGTATGTGTTTATCGTATTTCAATTTCGACTCAATTGTTCTCAGGTCGATGCGATTTGTGTTCGTTCCTATCAACGTCCGGTTATTGGTCTCCACCAATCTCATGACATCCGCCTCGTCCATGAAATGGTTTTCCCGGTCGTTTTCCAATTCAATAACAATATCCTTGCAAGCCACTCCGCCTTGCTTGCGCTCACTGAAGGCGATGAGAAAGGACACTCCCACTAAGGCAACGACTACCTTTATTTCTTTGCGAATGGTTACTTTCCACTTCATGCGTACTTGCGATTTAAAAGTTCACGAATTGGTTTTACAAACGTATCGATGTCACCCGCTCCAACCGTAGCCAATACCTCAATGTCGAGGTCTTCCAGCTTTCGAAGCAGTTCTTTCTTGCTGCTCCGTATTTTTACCGGGCTGGTGATCCCTGCAAAAAGCATGTCCGAGGTCACCCCGGGAATAGGCTCTTCTCTTGCCGGATAAATGTCCATCAGAATGAGTTCGTCGGCCAGGCTTAAGCTTTTTGAAAAGCCTTCTGCAAAATCCCTCGTCCGGGTGAATAAGTGTGGTTGAAAAACCACGGTGATTTTCTTTTTTGCATACATCGACTTTACCGAGGTTAAGAACGCCTCAATCTCTGCCGGATGGTGGGCATAATCATCGATGTACACCAGCTTGTTTTTCTTCACGATGAATTCAAATCTTCGCTTCACACCCTGAAACGAGGCCAACGCCTTTTTTATGGTCGATTCGTCCACGCCCAACTTTAAAGCAACAAGTGTTGCGGCAATCGCATTTTCCATGTTGTGAAAACCGGGGACACCTAGCTCTATTTTTTCAATCTTCTTATCCGGACTCTGAAGGTCAAATTCAAAAAATCCTCCTTCGGCAGTAATACGGCTGGCGAAAAATTGTCCCCGGCTCCTCCCGTACGTTGCAATTGAAATGGACGTTATCCCCTTTGCCAGGTCCTGAACCGACTCGTGGATAACGAGGCTTCCTCCTTTCGCAATCTGCTTTATGAAATCCCGGAAGGAAACGAGCATATGTTCGTGATCACCGTAAATGTCAAGATGGTCCGCATCCGCTGATGTTACGACAGCGATTTCGGGGAAGAGTTGCAGGAAGGAACGATCGAACTCATCGGCCTCTACCACGACGATGGTATGCTTACTGACTTCACCGTGCAGGACCAGGTTCGACTCGTAGTTGACGGTAATTCCGCCAAGGAAGGCCACCATGTTCTTGCCAGCCGATTTCAGAATATGGGCGATTAACGAAGAGGTGGTGGTCTTCCCATGCGTACCGGCCACCGCAACGGTCTTGTAGTCCTTCGTCAATAATCCTAATACTTCCGAACGCTTGAGAATGGCAAACCCGCCTTTTTTCAGAAAATTGTATTCGACATGATTTTTGGGAATGGCCGGGGTGAATACCACAAGTGTTTTCTCTTTGCTGATATAACCCGGAATGAATTCTACCTTGTCGTCAAAATGGATTTCCATGCCTTCCCCGATGAGTTCATGCGTCAAGGGAGTGGGCGTACGGTCGTAGCCGGCCACGCGAAGTCCCTTGTGCTTGAACCAGCGGGCCAGAGCACTCATGCCGATTCCCCCGATTCCGAGGAAGTAGATGCTATCGTACTTATTTAGTTGCACGGATCAGTTTTTCAATTTCTTCGACTATTTCCCCGGCTGCGTTCGGTTTCCCAAGCCGGCCGATTTGGTCCTTTAGTTTGCTACAGCGTTGTTCATCGTACAATAATTTTAATGCCTCCGTTACCAATTTCTCTTTGGCCTCTTCGTCACGGATGACGACGGCTGCATTTTCGTTTGCCAGGGCCAGGGCATTCTTTGTCTGGTGATCTTCTGCGACATTGGGCGAAGGCACCAGGATCGCCGCTTTCCGGGCCAGGCACAATTCGGAGATCGACAGTGCCCCTGCCCTGGATACGACCACGTCGGAGGCGGCATAAACCAAATCCATTTGCTTCAGAAAATCATACACCCTCAGCCTCCGCAGGTCTTTGTCCACGATTTGCGCCTTGATGCTTTCGTAATACATTTTGCCGGTTTGCCAAATCACCTGAACCCCGCCCAACACACTTTCATTGATCGTGCGTGCGCCTAAGCTTCCGCCGATGATCAGGAGTGTTTTTTCCCCCGGTATAAAAGAAAAGTGATTCAACGCTTGCACTCGCTTGGACTCGAGGTTGAGAATGTCATCGCGCACCGGGTTGCCGGTGAGTACTAATTTTTCTTTGGGGAAATATATCTCCATGCCCGGATAGGCCACGCATACCTTTTGTACTTTTTCGCTTATCCGCTTATTTGTCAATCCCGCATACGAATTTTGTTCCTGGATAAGCGAAGGAATTCTGCTTTGTGTAGCCGCCAGCATCATCGGTCCGCTGGCATAGCCGCCCGTCCCTACGACGGCGTCGGGTTTGAATCGCTTCACGATGCTTCGCGCCTTGAAATAACTCGAAATCAGTTTGAACGGAAAGGCAAGATTAGAAAAGGATAGTTTGCGCTGGAGTCCGCTGATCCACAGTCCGATGATCTTATACCCCGCCTCAGGCACCCGCATCATCTCCATCTTTCCGATTGCTCCTACAAAAAGAATCTCTGCATCCGGATGACGCTCTCTGAATTTGTTGGCAATGGCGATGGCCGGGAAGGTGTGCCCTCCGGTTCCTCCGCCGCTGATGATGATTCGATATGGTTGTCTACCGTTCAATTCTCTATTCGCTATTTTCATCACGCCGCTTTTGCAGTGGCCGTGTTCTTATTTTCATTTTTCATTTCCGCGACAGGCTGTTGCTCCCACGTTTCGTCCTGTTCACCCCGGCTCACGCTGAGGATGATCCCGACGGAAATTCCTGTAAAGACCATTGCGGTACCCCCCATACTGATAAGGGGCAACGGCTGACCGGTGATCGGACCCAGGCCGACCACTACCCCCATATTCACCATCGCCTGGCAGACCAGGTCAAAACTCAACCCCGCAGAAAGCAATCCGCCGAAGGCACGTTCGCTGTTGTAGGCCGCCTTCATTCCGCGATGCAAGAGAATTAAATACAGGATGACCACCACAATTCCTCCGACCATGCCATATTCTTCAATGACAATCGCATACACAAAATCAGAGTAGGGATGCGGCAGTATATTCCGTTGGTCACTGTTGCCCGGTCCTTTTCCTACAATCCCTCCGGTCGCCACGGCAATTCGAGCGTGCTTCGCCTGAAAGGGCAGTTCCGTACCGTTGATGAAACTCAGCATCCGGTTCTTGGCCGTTTCACCCCGGACTCCAAACTTTAAGGCCACCGTGCCGGCCAGGGCCCCCACCAGCACCAACATGGCCAGGTACTTCATCGGTACCCTTCCGATGAACATGACCAACATACAGGTTGAGAAAAGGAGAACCGCCGTTGACAAATTGGTCAATGCGATCAATCCGCAGATCACACCGCACCAGATCAAAATGGGGATTAAGGACTCCTTGATGTCCTCAATGTTTTGCTGCTTCTTGGACAACATACTCGCCAGGTTGATGATCAGGGCCAGACTGGCAAAATCGGAAGGCTGAAAGGAGGTATTGATAATGGGGACCGTAATCCACCGGGCCGCGTCATTTATCGTCGTGCCATTGGTAAACGTGTAGATCAACAGCGGTACGCTGATCCACAAGGACAGTCGTGAAAGTTTGGAATAGTACCGGTAATCGACCTTGTGCGCTCCCCACATTGCCGCCAACCCGAGAAAGACCATGAAGGTGTGCTTCACCAAAACCATTTCCGGACTCACGGTGCGCTTGAATGCCAGGGTCCCGATGGAACTGTACACCACCAAAATGGAAATCATCGACAACGCGAAGACGATCGCCCAGATAACCGGGTCACCCTGCAGGTTTTTATCCGCCCATACTTTGAATTTTGCAATCATGCTACAGCCTTTTCTGTTTCATTTTTTAATTCCAATACCGCCGAGCGGAATTGATTTCCGCGATCTTCATAGTTTTTGAACAGGTCAAAACTTGCACAAGCCGGAGACAATAATACCACGTCTCCCTTTTGCGCTGCCTGCAATGCCAAACGCACCAATGCTTTTACACTTTGCGTTTCATGGATTGTGCTCACCACATCGCCAAATGCCTTCCGTAACTTGCCGTTTTCCTTTCCCAGGCAAATCAACACTTTCACTTTTGCCCTTACTTCCTCCTTAATGATGTTGTAATCGTTTCCTTTGTCAATGCCGCCGGCGATCCAAACGAGAATGCGCCCCTGGTAACTCCCCAATGCATAAACTACCGAATCCACGTTTGTCGCCTTGGAGTCGTTCACAAACTCAACGCCGTTAATCGTGGCAACAGACTCCAACCGGTGAGGAGCATTCTTGAACGTCTTCAATCCCGCTCTGATCGAATCGAGACTCGCGCCCGCCAGGTAGGTTGCGGAAACAGCCGACATCGTATTAATGAGGTTATGAGGTCCCTTTAATGTGGTATCGGATTGAACAATATGAAATAGTCCTTCGTCCAAACTGAAGGACATCCGCTCGCCATCAAAATGAACAGGGGTGGCATTGTCTTTCAATGAGACTTTCAGGATGTGCGGTACGATGTTTCTCCGTGAAACCTCGGCGCCGACAACAGGGTCATCGGAATAATAAATGAAGTGATCTTCGGATGCCATATTCTGAATGACCTTGAATTTGGAGCGGATGTAATTCTCCATTTTGTATTCATAGCGGTCAAGATGATCGGGCGTAATGTTTAACAATATGGCGATGCGTGGTTTGAAGGTAACGGTGCCGTCAAGCTGAAAGCTGCTGACCTCGAGTACGTACCAGTCATAATCCTCGTTCACAACCTTCCTCGCCAAACTCTCACCGACGTTTCCCGCCAAGGCCACCTTGAATCCCGCCGACTTCATCAAGTGATAAGTAAGCAGGGTGGTCGTGGTTTTGCCGTTGGTACCAGTGATGGCAATGACCTTACCCTGAACAAAACGAAATGCAAATTCGATTTCATCGATCATTTCAATGCCGGACGCCTTTACCTTCCCGACGATTTCGGCTTTATCCGGAATGCCCGGGCTTTTGATGATCAACTTCGCATTGACTATTTTTTCGGCCGTATGTTGTCCTTCTTCAAATTCAATGGATGCTCCAATCAATTCGGCTTTATGATGCTCCTTGATCTGACCCCGATCGGAAACAAACACCTCATAGCCCTTGACTTTCGCCAGGAGGGCAGCTCCCGTACCACTTTCACCGGCTCCCAATATGACAATGCGTTTGCTCATCTCACTTTTAATGTTGCCAGACTCAGAATCGCCAACAATATTCCTACTATCCAGAACCGGGTCACGATTTTGGCTTCGTGTAGATTCTTTTTTTGATAATGGTGGTGCAGCGGCGACATCAGAAAAATCCGCCTTCCCGTGCCGTATTTCCTCTTTGTGTATTTAAAATAAGACACCTGCATGATCACGGAGAGAATTTCAACCAGGAAGATTCCGCATAACAACGGAATCATCAGCTCCTTTCGCACCGCCAGGGCCAGTACGGCAATGATCCCTCCCAGCGAAAGACTGCCGGTATCGCCCATGAATACCTGCGCGGGAAATGCATTGTACCACAGGAACCCGAGGCAAGATCCTACAAAGGCGGTGCAGAAAATCACCAGCTCGCCCAGGTTAGGTATGTACATAATATTGAGATACGAGCTAAAGTCGACGCGACCCGACAGGTAGGCAAATACGGCCAGCGTCAAACCGATGATCGCTGCAGTGCCTGCCGCCAGTCCATCTATGCCATCGGTAATATTTGCACCATTCGATACCGCCGTGATGATCAGGATCACGACCAACGTATAAATCAGCCATGTGTAATCCCTCCCAACGATTGGAAGTATCCGGCTGTAATCGAATTCATTATTCTTGAAAAACGGTACCGTGGTTTTTGTGGACTTGACCAAAGGATATTCCGATTCATTCTGATCTTGTGTTACCACAACTACGCTCACTGGCTTTGCGGTTGTAGTATCACGGATCAACACATCGCTGTTAAAGAACAGGGTAAGTCCTACAATCAATCCCAGGCCTACTTGTCCTACGATCTTGAAACGACCGGCGAGACCCCTCTTGTTTTTCCTGAATACTTTGATGTAATCATCCAGAAGGCCGATCAAACCCAGCCACAGGGTGGCGATGACGAGCAAAATAACATAAACGTTATCCAGTTTAGCGAACAATAATGTGGGAACCAGAATCCCGGCGATAATAATGATTCCGCCCATGGTGGGAGTACCTTTCTTTTGGAGTTGGCCTTCGAGACCCAGGTCCCGGACATCGTCCCCCACTTGGTTCCTTTTTAAAAAGTTGATCAAGTTCTTGCCAAAGGTGATGGTAATCAATAAGGATAAGAGTGCTGCGGCGCCGGCACGAAATGAAATGTACTGGAACAATCCCGCTCCCGGGAGGTCAAATTGTTTGTCGATATAGTTGAATAGATAGTATAACATTATCCAATTATCAATGTGCCGATGTGCCGATGTGCCAATTCAATGGTCAATGGGTCAATGTGCCGATGTGCCAATTTATTTTCCACGACTTTTTGAGGTTGTGATTATTTTGTTTAAGACTTTTAGAATGCTCTCAATGCCATTTAGCAGGGCGCCGGGTTTAGGAAACTTTTTGGCGAATTCGCATAACTCCAGCCAGTACTCAGTTTCCTCAGCTTCTTTTAGAGCTACTTTCATTTTATGAACAAAGTCCGCCCGACTCTCTGCGCCTTGAGACTCTTTTACATTTGCCCCAATAGAACAGCCTGCGCGAAGGACCTGATCCGAGAATGCAAATCTCTTCTGATCCCGTAGTATTTCACTGAAGTCAATAATGTCAAGCGCAAACTGAAACGTCATATTTACTATTGGGTTATCCTTATAGTTTCTCACTGGGACCTATTTTAATTGGCACATTGATCATTGATCATTATCGGGTTGGCACACTTTCATATAAACTGAGTCTAATTGGCACATTGGCACATTGATCATTGATCATTATCAGGTTAGCACACTTTCATATAAACTGACTCTAAATTGGCATATTGGCACATTGATCATTGATCATTATCAGGTTGGCACACTTTCATATAAACTGACTCTAATTGGCACTTCGGCACATTGATCATTGATAATTAATTTGAGAACATTTTTAACATCCTCTCCAACACCTCCCTGTCATCAAATGGATGCTTTACCCCGTTTATTTCCTGGTACGTTTCATGGCCTTTTCCTGCCACCAGAATGATGTCCCTCTCTTTCGCCAGCATACACGCTGTCTTGATCGCTTCTTCCCGATTGACCAGAACGAGGGTCTTTCTGGTTTCGGAAGGGCCGATCCCGGTCTGCATTTCGCGGATAATCTCCATGGGGTCTTCGTCGCGGGGATTATCCGAGGTAAGAACGACTTTGTCGCTGAAGCGACACGCAATCGATGCCATCAGAGGACGTTTGGTCTTATCCCGGTTGCCCCCGCATCCCACGACGGTAATCACTTGTTCGGCGCCGGTCCGGAAATGAGCGATGGTTTCCAGTACATTTTTCAACGCATCCGGCGTGTGCGCGTAATCCACAATGGCCGTGATTTTTGATCCGCGGCTAATCAGTTCAAACCTTCCTGCCGCGCCCGGCAAGGCCGACAGGTGGGTCAGGATCTCGTCTGAATCTTCACCCAACAAAATCGCAGCGCCATACACGGCCAGGAGATTGTAGGCATTAAAATCCCCGATGAGTTTGAACCACACATTCTTGTTGCCAATCTCCAACTCCAGGCCTTCAATGGAATTGGTAATGATCTTTCCTTTGAAGTCCACCATCTTCTTCAAACCAAAGGATTGCTTCCGTGCCTTTGTGTTTTGCAGCATTACCATTCCGCGTTTATCGTCGGCATTCACCAGGGCAAAGGCATCCGAAGTCAGGCTGTCAAAATATTCCTTCTTGGCTTTAATGTAGTTTTCAAAAGTTTTGTGGTAGTCGAGGTGATCGTGCGTAATGTTTGTGAAAACAGCCCCCTCAAATCTCAAACCGGTTATTCGCTTCTGATCGACGGCATGCGAACTGACTTCGATAAAGCAATGGGTGCATTTGGCCTCCACCATCTGCACCAAAAGTTCATTGAGTTGAATCGGGTCGGGCGTAGTAAGGGTGGCAGGGATTTCTTTGTCCACAACCTTATTCACCACCGTGGATAACAATCCCGATCGTCGACCCATAGAATTGAAAAGCTGGTACAACAGGGTGGCCACCGTGGTCTTGCCATTGGTACCGGTTATCCCCACTACCTTCAACCGGTGAGAAGGATTGTTGTAGAAATTGGCCGCAATAATTCCGAGCGCCTGTGCGCTGTCTTTCACGGTCACGTACGTGACGTTGTCGGAGATGCGTTCTGGTAATTTTTCGGCGACAACAACGATGGCGCCCAGGTCAACTGCCTTCTCTATGAAGAGGTGACCGTCCGACCGGGTGCCTTTCAAGGCCACAAATAGGAACCCTGATTTTGTTTTACGCGAGTCAAAACAAACTCCCTTCACCTCCACCGTCATGCTACCCGAGGTAGAGGTGATGTGCACTTTGTACAATATGTCTTTTAACTCGGCCACGGGCTACCTATTTTTTTGAACTCAGCTCAATCTCAAATAAATTCGGGTACCCTTTGAAATTCTTCTCCCGGGAGAAAGCGATTGCCTCGCTACCCTCCCTTTTCCATGGTACCCCACGTTCAACCCTGATTTCTCCAACAAATAAATCGCGTCGCGAAACGTCATCCCCATAACGTCCGGAACTAAGTTCTTCGCAACCACATTCTTCTTCCACACCACGGCGTTGCCGCGTCGGGCTGCTTTGATCCAATCTTCCTCAGTGGTAGAGTGGTTCGAAACCCCCAACTCATTGCTGATCAGTGTAAGTTCGTCTTGCTTCCCCGAGCGAATCGTTGGAAATACGCCAGGCGCCAGCACCTTTTTCTTCACCATCTCCAGGTGGAGTTGCGTATCCCGCGAAAAGATATTGTCGGCAATTTCCTTAAAGACGGGGCCCGCTACATTATTTCCGTACTGCTGCCACCCCCTGGGGTTCTTGATCATCACCAGGGCAGTGTATTTGGGGGCGTTCGCCGGGAAGTAACCCACAAAAGACGTGATGTACTTTTTGGTGTACCGTCCATTCTCCAGAAGTTGTGCCGTGCCGGTCTTCCCGGCAATCCGGTAATCGGCATTCTTTAAATTCTTGGCCGTCCCGAATTCAACGACCCCTTCGAGCAGGAGCTTCAATTGATTCAGGGTTTTGCCCGAACAGATTTTGGCATTCAATGTCTCCGTTTCAAACTCCTTCTTATTTTCATCAGCTTGTTTGACGGCCGTCACAAAAACGGGTTTAATCATCTTGCCTTCGTTCGCAACCGCATTGTAGAGGGCCAATGTATGCAGGGGTGTCATTTCAAGGCCATACCCATAGGCCATCCAGGGCAGGGTAATACCACTCCAGTCCCGATCGGCCGGTCTGGGGATCTTGGGATAAGCTTCTCCTGAGATCTGGAGCCCAAGGGGTTTCGATAATTTTAACCGATCAATATGACCCAGGAACTGCAGAGGCTTGAGGCCAAAGTGTTTATTCACCAGTTTCGCCATGGCGATATTGGAAGAACGTTGAAAAGCTTCCTTGATCGTGATCACGCCATAACCCCCCTCTTCATGGTCTCTTACTTTTTTCTTGTAAAAAGTGTATTCACCGTTTCCGGTATCGATACTGTCGGTCAATTCGATGTTGGTATCTTCAAGCAACGCCATCATGGTGACCAACTTGAAAGTGGAACCGGGCTCCACCAATCCTCCGACCGCATGATTGAGTTCTTCGTGGTATCCTTCGTTTCCATCCGAACTCAGGTTCGAGATCGCTTTGATGAATCCGGTTTTTACTTCCATGACAACGACTAATCCTTCGTCGGCATGGTGCTGTTCCATGGCGCGATAGAGCGAAGTTTCCGCTACATCCTGCAGATTGATATCCATCGTGGTTTGGATGTCCAGGCCGTCAACGGCCTTTACCTCGGTTCCATCAAATACCGGCTTCCAGGTTCCTCCGGCTATTTTCTGAAACAGGGCTTCCCCATTCTGCCCGCCCAGGGCATCATTGAAACTGGATTCCAACCCGGCGACTCCTTTTCCTTCATCGTTGACAAAACCC
>WNFL01429888.1_pt1 | contig 17265 bp, 18 predicted proteins | sample 5400361 | NCBI WGS metagenome assembly WNFL01 (sample SAMN13153351, study PRJNA577476) | soil metagenome | isolation source: 40 cm soil on Douglas fir-dominated hillslope | place: USA:California | collected 2013-09-17 | reverse complement strand
CGTGTTCTCGAAGTCGGCAACTACATGGCGGGTCCGTTCTGCGGAATGCAGCTCGCGGATCTCGGCGCCGATGTCGTCAAGATCGAGGATCCGCGGGGCGGCGATCTGTCGCGCCGGCTGGAGCCGATCGTAGATGGCGAGAGCGGAAACTTCGTGCGGCTGAATCGCGGCAAGCGGAGCGTCGCGCTCGATCTCAAGCAAGATGCCGGCGCCGACATCTTCCGCCGTCTCGCCGAGCGCGCCGATGTGATCGTCGAAAACCTCAGGCCGGGCACGATGCGCGATCTGGGTCTCGAGCCGCAGGCTCTGCTCGATGCGAATCCTCGCCTCGTGTATGCGGCGGTCACCGGCTGGGGTCTCGATGGCCCATACGCCGACCGCCCGGCACTCGACATCATCGTCCAGGCGATGAGCGGACTCATGAGCGTCACGGGCGAGGAGGGCGGAACACCGGTGAAGGTCGGCGTGTCGATCTCCGACCTCGCCGCCGGCTTGTACGCGACGATCGGAATCCTCGGAGCGCTCAGCGTGCGCCAGCGCGACGGCCGGGGGCAGCTGGTCGACATCTCGATGTACGAGTCGTCGGTGTCCCTCGCGGTTTGGGAGGCGGGGCAGTTCTTCACCACCGGTGAGGTCCCTCGCGCCGCTGGGTCGGCCCACAAGCTCGTCGGTCCATACCAGGCCGTGCGCGCCGCCGACGCGCATTTCGTACTCGGCGCGACGACCGTTCCGACGTGGCGCGCGTTCTGCGCCGCGCTCGGTCTCGAGCGGCTGGAACGCGACCCGCGCTTCGCGGACGGGACGCTGCGCCGCAACAACAAGTCGGAGCTCATCCCGCTCATCGAGGAGGTCACCGCGACGCGGCCGGCGGCCCACTGGCTCGGGGTGCTGCGACAAGCGGGCGTCCCCTGCGGCGAGATCCAGCACTACGGGCAGGTGTTCGCCGACCCGCATCTGCACGCGCGTGGCTTCTTCATCGATCTGCCGCACCCGCGACTCGGGACCGTCCGCGCGCTGGGCACGCCCCTGCGGCTGCGTTCATCGCCCGCGCGCATCGAGCGCGCCGGCCCACTTCTTGGTGAACACTCGGCCGAGGTGCTGCGGGAGATCGGGCATTCCGAGGACGAGGTGCGCGCATTCGTCGCGCGCGGCACGGTGGCTGCCGCATGAGCGACGTGCTCGTCGAGCGCCGCGGCGACGTCGTGTGGCTCACGTTCAACCGGCCCGACGCCCGCAACGCGATGACGTTCGCGATGTACGAGCGCATGGCCGAGGTCGCTCGCGAGGTGGACGAGGATCGTGGTGTCCACGCGCTCGTTCTGACCGGCGCGGGCGGCGCGTTCGTCTCGGGCACCGACATCTCGCAGTTCGGCGAGTTCACGAAGGAGAGCGACGCGCTCGAGTACGAGGCGCGCATGGACGCGTGGATGTCCGCCCTGGAGCGCGTGCGCGTGCCGACGATCGCAGCGCTCCGCGGCCCAGTCGTCGGTGGTGGTGCCGCGATCGCCGCAGCCTGCGACCTGCGCATCGCTGCTCCGTCGGCGCGCTTCGGCGTGCCGGTCGCGCGCACGCTCGGCAATTGCTTCTCGATGGCAAATCTCGTTCGTCTGTCGTCGCTCGTCGGCGTTGCGCGTGTCAAGGAGATCGTGTTCACGGCGCGCCTCGTCGACGCGCAGGAGGCACTTCACATCGGCCTCTACCACGAGGTCACCAAGGACGAGGACGCTCTCGTGCCGCGAGTGGAAGAGCTCGCGCGCACGATCGCGTCGCATGCGCCGCTCACGCTGCAGGCGACGAAGGAGGCGCTGCGGCGGATCCGCGACCGCATGCTCCCGGAGGAAAGCGCCGACCTCATCCTGCTCTGCTACATGAGCCGGGACTTCCGTGAGGGCGTGCAGGCGTTCATGGAGAAGCGAAAGCCAGTCTGGAAGGGCGAGTGACGTACTTCCACGAGGAGCAGCGACCCGGACAGCTTTGGACGCTGCTGGCCATTGGCGCGGCGGCGCTCGTGCTCGCCTTCGTCATACCGCAGGCGGCTGTACTCCCGGCAAGTGTGATGCTGCTGCTCCTCGTCACGCTCGCCATCACCGTGCTGCTTCTCGCCGCCCGCCTTGTGGTGGATGTCGATCGCCAGGAGATCACGATCCACTTCCGGCTCATCTGGCCGACGAAACGGATCTCGATAGCGGAAGTGCGTCGCGCCTATGCCATGAAGTACCGTCCGATCATCGACTATGGCGGCTACGGCGTCCGCTTGGGTTTGAAGGGATGGGCGTACAACGTGAGCGGTAATGAGGGCGTTCTCGTCGAGACGATCAGCGGCGCGCGCCTCATGATCGGTTCACAGCGTGCGAAGGAGCTCGAGGCTGCGATCGAGCGAGCGAAGCGGGAGCAAGAGGCCACCCGGGGTAGTGCGGCGCACTAACGCACGTCGCCCTGGAACGTGACGTGAAGGGTTCAAACCCGTTGCGGCTGGTTTCTAGGGCTTGACGCAGGCGAGCGCCCGAAATTGAATGCCACCCTATGAATAACGCAACGTGGCCCAAAGCCTTCGCGTACCTCGGCCTGACCGTCATGGGACTCGCGCTCGCGTTCTACTCGACCTCGATCGCGACCGCCGGTGTCGCCGGGCTGAAGCTCGGCAGCGACCGGGACGGTGACGTGCTGTCGATCGGGAGCGCGGCGCTCATCGTCGGCATCGCGATGGCCGCCGTCTTCGCCTACCTCGCCCTGACGCAGATCCGCGGCATCAGCCGCAAGGCCTAGCCGCCCTCGCGTCGAACCCGGACCGCGCGCGCCCGCTGCCGGGCGCATCGGTCATGCCTCCCGCTGCCAGATCGCGAGGTCGTGCGCGAACGTCACACGCCACGGGTCGAGCTCCTGTAGGCGCGCGACCCAAGGCGCGTACTCCGGATGTGGCGACCCCGCGCGGTCTAGGCGCCACGCGTACAGATCACGCGCGTACTCGGCCGCGTCCGAGAATGCCTGTCCCGCGAGGACTGGTGGCCGGCGACATGCCCGGGCGTGGGCACAACGCGCACGCCCGGGACTATCTCGGCCTCCCCGTCCAGGAGCTCGAAGCGCGCCCCGTCGAAGTCCGCGACCTTGTCGGCGAACGTGTACTCGGGTGTCGCGGCCGCACGCTCGACACGCTGCGCGACGATCGGCACACCGGAGAAGCGGTAGTTGTTTCCCGCGTGGTCGAAATGGAGGTGGCAATTCGCGACGAGCTTCACCTCGGATGCGCTCGTGCCAGCTGCTCGAAGCGCGTCAGCGAGCTCGCGGCGGACGACCTTGTAGACCTCGTCAACCGTGGGTCCCTCACCGATCCCGGTGTCCAGCAGCAGCGGACCGTTTGGATGGCGGACCAGGAACGCCGACACGACGATCGCGGCACCGGCGATCGCGGGTAGGGACCCCGGCGCCGTGAAGTGGCCCATATGCAAGCGCATCACATCGCGCGCGCGCAGCATCAAGCACCGCGCTCCCAGGTGGCGAGGTCGTGCGCGAAGGTGACGCGCCACGGATCCAGCTCCTGCAGGCGAGCGACCCACGGCGCGTACTCCGGGTGCGGTGCGCCGTCACGGTCCAGCGTCCACGCGTAGAGCGCCCGCGCGTACTCCGCCGCATCCGAGAATGCCTGCCCCGCGATGACGATGCGGCCCTCCTGTGTGTCGACGACGAACGACTGATGACCGGCGGTGTGGCCCGGCGTCGGAACGATGCGCACGCCGGGAGCGATCTCGGCCTCCTCACCGTCAAGGAGCTCGAGCTGCGCGCCGTTAAACGCGATCGTCTTCTCGGGCATCGAGTAGTCGAGGGTCGTGCCTGCGGGGAAGTTGTTGCCGGCATGGTCGATGTGCAGGTGGCAGTTCGCGACAGCGCGTATGTCCTGGGGCCGGAGCGACACGTCACGCAGCACGTCATCGAACGGGCGGATGACCGGATGGAAGAGCTCCTCGGCCTTCGCATGTCCTGACGCGAGTCCGGTGTCGAGCAGGATCGGACCCGACGGATGGCGGACGAGAAACCCACCCACGACGATCGCCGCACCCTGCAGGTGGGGCGCTCGCGGAAAGTCGAGCGGCACCGTGTAGTGCCCCATGTGCAACCGGATCACGTCGCGTGCGCGCAGCATCGCTACCCCGTGCGCAGGCGCGGGTCGAGCGCGTCTCGCAGCGAGTCGCCGAAGAGGTTGAAGCCGAACACGGCCATGCTGATCGCGACCCCCGGCGCGATCGCGAGCCACGGCGCCTGTTCGAGGAACTGCATGCCCGCCCCGCGGAGCATCAGCCCCCACGACGGGGTGGGCTCGAATACCCCGAGGCCAAGGAATGAGAGCGATGCCTCCAGCAAGATCGCCTGACCCAGGAACGCGGTCAGCATGATGAGGTACGGTGCGAAGACGTTCGGCGCGATGTGCAGGAACATGATGCGGATCGCGCCCGCTCCGATCGATCGCGTGGCCTCGATATACGGCATCTGGACGATGCTGAGCGCGCTGGAGCGCACGACGCGCGCTACGCGCGGAACGATCGGCACGGTGATCGCGGCGATGACGTTGAGGATCTTGTCCTCGCCCGTGCCGAGCGCCGCGACCACGGCGATGGCGATGACGATGAGCGGGAACGACAGCAGCACGTCCATGAGCCGCTGGATGATCTGGTCGGTGCGTCCGCCGAGGTACGCGCCGGCGACCCCGAGCACCAGGCCGAGCGTGCAGCCGACGAGCGAAGCGGTGAAGCCCACCAGCAGAGCCGTCCGTGAGCCGAAGATGACGCGGGAGAACACATCGCGGCCGAAGTTGTCCGCGCCAAGGAGGTGCTCCGGCGACGGGGGCTTGAGCAGGTCTGGGAAGTTGATCGCCGTCGGGTCGTACGGTGCGACGACGTCGGCGAACGCGGCCGCGAGCAGCATGACGACGATCAAGACGGCTCCCGCGGTGCCCAGGGGTCGTCGCCGGATGAAGTCGGCCCAGAAGCGCACGAACCTCCGCCGGCCGGTGGACTCGAGGTAGCGACGCTTCGCGATCTCCTCCGCGGACGTGGCGCGTTCGGACGCGACGCCCGGCTCCGCATGAGTCATCTACGAGTACCGGATCCGCGGGTCGAGCACCACATAGACCATGTCGACCACGAAATTCACGATCACGAACACCGCGGCCAACAGGAGAACGAGCGCCTGGATCAGCGGGTAATCGCGGTGCGCCACCGCGTCGACCAGCAGCTTGCCGATGCCGTTGAGGTTGAACACCTGCTCCGTCACGACCAGGCCGCCGATGAGGAAGGCGAACTCGAGGCTGACGACCGTCACGACCGGCAGCAACGCGTTCCGCAGCGCGTGCCGGACCACGACGAGGGTCTCGCGAAGTCCCTTCGCGCGCGCGGTGCGGACGTAATCCTCGCGCAGGACCTCGAGCACGGTCGAGCGCGTCATACGCATCGACACCGCCGAGTAGCGGTAGCCCACTGCGATCGCGGGCAGGATGAGACCCGCGAGATTGGCGACCGGATCCTCGAAGAGTGGCGTGAAGACGACCGGAGGCGCCCAGCCCCAGAACGTCAGCGTGATCAGGACCATCATGATCCCGATCCAGAAGCTGGGCATCGCGAGACCGCCGATGCTGAAGACACGGATCAGGTAGTCGACCCAGGTGTCCTGCTTCACGGCTGCGACGACGCCGAGTGGGATCGCGAGCGCGACGGCGAAGAGCGTCGCCAGCACCGCGAGCTCGATCGAGAGCGGCATGCGGACCTGCACCTCCTCGACGACGGAGTTGCCCGTCCAGAGCGACTGTCCCAGATCAAGGCGTGAGATCGAGGTCATCCAGTCGACGAACTGCGCCCACATCGGCTTGTCGAGACCGAGGATGTGACGCTCCTGGTCGATGACGCTTTGCGGGACGCTCGATCCGGCGTAGCGCAGCGCGACGATGTCGCCGGGGACCGCGCGCATGATCACGAACGTGAGGATCGCGACGCCGATGAGGGTCGGGATCATCAGCAAGAGCCGCCCGATGACGTAGCGCCTCATCGCGCTAGTCTCGGGCGGCCCCTGCCATTTCGCTAATCCGCTATTTCTTCGCCAGCCAGACCGTGGTCAGGTCCTGATTCGTGTAGTGGTTCGAGCCGACTTTCCAGCCACGCACGATGTTGAGGTACGGAATGATCCGGTACCACCAGAGCACTGGATACTGGTAGGCCATCTCATCCATCGCGTAGCGCTCGATGTCGCCGACGAGCTTGACACGCTTGGCCGGATCGGTCTCACGGCTCTGCGCGTCGATCATCCCGTCGAGCTTGGTGTCGTCGTAGTACGCGAAGTTCAGTCCCTTGCCGGCCTTGCTCGCCGACCAGAACTTGGCGAGCTGCAGGTCCGGCTCGTCGAGGAAGTCGCAGTTGAAGTCGAGTGCGACCTCGAACGTTCCGGCGCGGAGGTCCGCCTGGTAGGCGGATGTCTCCTTCACGTCGTGCGTCGCGGTGATGCCGACCTGCTTCCACTCATTGATGAGGTAGACGGCGACCGGCTCGTAGGGCGTCGTGATGTTGCGGTTGAGGAACTTGAACGAGAGGTTCGGAACGCCGGCATCGGCCAGCAGCTTCTTGGCCGCGTCCTTGTTCGCCTTGGCGTCCTTGCCGAAACCCGCGATCTTCACAAGGTCGGTGTCGTTCATCGCGAACGGACCCTTCGGGCGCATGAGCCCGCCGACGTCCTTCACGATCGTCGTCTTCGACAGCGCCTCGCCACCGGCCCAACGGTCAACGGCGAGCGTGAGCGCGCGCCGCACGCGCGGGTCATCGAACGGCTTCTTCGTCGTGTTCGGCACGACGTAGTTCACACAGATCCACGGCGCTTCCTGGATCGCGAGGTCATTCGGTAGCGAGCGTGAGAGGTCATCGCGCTGAGACGGGGTGAAGCCGCGGAACTCGATCATCGCCTGCTTGCTGCGGATCGCGGTGACGCCGGCGTTGGCGTCGGTGATGATCAGCGCCTTGTACGCGTCAAGGTACGGGAGCTTGGTGCCGTCCTTGTCCTTGCCGAAGTAGTCGGGGTTCTTCTTACCCTTCCAGTCCTGGCCCTTGGTGTTGCCGTCATACAGGAACGGACCGGTCCCCATGATGTTCTTCTCGTAGAAATGGATGTCGGCCTTGAGCTTCGCGGCGCTGTAGATGAAGTTCCACGGCGACGCGAGGTTCGTCAGGAACGACGCCGATGGGTACTTGAGCTTGAACTCAACGGTGTACTTGTCCGTCGCGTTGATCGCGGACACGACCGCGTAGGCACCCGCGCGCGGCGAGAGCACGCCGGTCGGCGGGAAGATGATCTTGTCGTATGTGGCCTTGATGTCGTCGGACGTCATCCCCGTCCCGTCGTGGAACTTGACGTCCTGGCGCAGCTTCACCGTGACGGTCATCTTGTCGGCGGAAACCGTCGGTTGCTCGGCCGCGACGTCCGGGATCACCTTCGTGAGGTCGTTCGGGTCGAACTTGTAGAGCAGGCTGTAGTGCGGCGCGATCGGATGCAGGAGCGCGAATGTCGTTTCACGGTGTCCGTCGAATGAAGGTGGCTCCGCGTTCACGATGAACGTGAGCGTGCCTCCGACGACCGGTTTCTCGCCGCCAGCGACAGAAGGCGCGACCGTTGTCGTCGGCGGTTTGGCCGCCTGGGTGCAGGCGGCGAGCACCAGAGTGAGAGCGAGTACGGGCGCGAAACGCGTACGAAGCACGGCTTCCACCCCCTTGGCGCGGAATGTACTGCGCGTGGCGGAAAGACGGTACCGCGACGCGAGACGGACTACGAGGCTCGTACCGCCGCCCGGCGCCTCTGGATCACCTCTTCGTAGACGCCGACGAGCTGAGCGGTGACATGCGACCAGTCAAATTCGGGGGCGCGGCGCGCGCCGGCCTCGCCCAGTCTTACGCGGAGAGCCGGCTCGCAGATGAGCCGTTCGAGCGCGGCCGCGATCCCGTCGGGATCCTTGGGCTCGACCAGGAGTCCCGAAACATTTCGCTGTACGACACGCTTATAGCCGTGGATATCGCTCGCCACGACCGGAAGGCCCGCGGCCATGGCCTCGAGCAGCACGATGCCGAACGACTCCTGGCCGGTGGACGGCGCGCAGAAGATGTCGGCTGTCTTGTAGAAGCGCGCCTTATCGATGTCGTCGACGCGGCCTGCGAACAGCACGTCCTGTAGGTGGTTGTCGTGGACGTAGCGCCGTAGCTTGCCGAGCTGCGGCCCCCAGTTGCAGATGATGAGTCTCGTGTCCGGGTACTTCGGCTTGAGCTTCGCATACGCCTGCAGCAGATACATCGCGCCTTTGCGCGGCTCGAGCCTTCCGACGAAGAGGATGTTCGTCTTGCCGTCCTTGAATTCGGGGAACGGGCGCGCGTTCGCGTAGAACTCGACGTCGACGCCGTTCGGGATGATTCGGTAGTTGCCTGGGAAGTACGCCGAGATGAAGTGGCGCGCCGCGCTCGAGACACAGATCTTCTCGTCGAGCTTGTTCATGTAGCGGTCGAGCGCGATGCGGCCGGCCCAGTACGAGACGGAGAAGCCGCCGAAGGCGTGGAACGTCGCGACGTGCGGACATTTTGCGGAGTCGAGGATCTGGAACGACAGGAACGGGACGAACGGCTCGTGGTGGTGGATGATGTCGAACTTCTCGCGCTCCAGCATTCGCGACACGAGCCACTCGAGGCGCAGTGACAGCGTCACCCGGCCGATGCTCCCGTTGAAGGGGACCGCGATGGCCTGGCCCACCTGGATCACATCGCGCGCCGGTGGGTCGTCGCCCCACGGGGCGGTGATGATCCGCACCTCGTGTCCCATGTCGCGCAGGCGCTCGTAGGTCTCGCGGATATGCGCGTTCGCGCCGCCCGGACGCGGATACGCATACGGCGACACGATCCCGATCTTCATCGATCTCTGGCCTTCGGCCATCTCATTTCCTGCGCATCCGTCTCCGCGCGCGCTTCACGGGATCGCGCACCATCGAGCGCCACTGCTGCACCGCGACCCCGTCCAGGTGCTCGCCGAGGGTCCAGTGTCGTCCGTCCGGCCGCGTCGTGCGATCCGCGATCGCCCGCCGCAGCGCGTCACCGTCTGTCCCATCGAACTCGGTCCAGGTCGTCCCGACCAGGTTCGCGTGGTGCGCGTCGCTCGAACCGGTCTCGGCGACGTGCAGCACTTTCTCATTGAGCCAGACCGAGCGTGCGGCTCGGACGCGACCCGCGTACGACGGATTGCGGGTCTCGATGCCATCGACATGCACGAGTGGATCGGTGGAGGCGGCGAGGGCGCGCAGCGCTCCCTCACCCACCGAGAAGGTGAGATAGGAGAGCGGGTGCGGCACGATCGCGACGCCACCGGCGCGGTGGATCCGCGACACGGTATCGGCGAGCGCGGCGAACATCTGGATCTCCTCCTCTATCCAGAGCGCGAGCAGATGACCCGAGCGAGTCGTGACCTCAACTCCGGGGACGACCTCGACCGGGCTCGAGCGCCGCGCCGCGATGTCGCGCAGCAGGAACGCGCCGCGGATGTCGTCGTGGTCGGTGAGCGCGATGACGTCGAGGCCGACGCGCTCGGCAGCGTCGAGGATGGCCTCCGGCGATGCGAGTCCATCGCCGAGGTCGGAGTGCAGCTGAAGGTCAGCGCGTCCCACGCCAGAAGTCCTCGAAGACGGTCCACTCCTCGGGAGCTCTCCGAACGTACCGCTCAAGGATCCTCGCGAACCGCTGCACTCCCTCGCGAACGTCAGCGGCGCGGTCCCCGGTGTTCGGGATCTCGAGCGGCGGCTCGAATGTCGCCGTCAGATGGCCATCGCTGCGTCCGGCAAAGCAGGGGACCAGTGGAGCCCCGGTGCGCATCGAGAGCACGACCGCCGCGGACGGTAGGAGCGCCGGCCGTCCGAAGAACTCGACCCGCTCGCCGACGCCCGTGACCGCGCGGTCGGCGAGGATCGCGAGCACCTTGCCCTCACGGAGGAAGCGGAAGATGCCCAGCGCCGAGTCAGTGTTGATGAGCTGCAGGCCGGCGCTGCCCCGCGCGCGGTTCACCGACCTGTGGAATTCGGACGTCGCGATCTCGACCGGCAGCGCGACCGGAAGGCCGTGGGCGAGCACCATCTGGCCGGCAAACGACACCGGCCCGAGGTGCGCGCTGGCCAGGACTACGCCCTTTCCCTGCGCGTAGGCGCGCGCGACGTGCTCCCACCCCTCCGTGCGCAGCTCGGCGAGGAGCTTCTTCGGATCCGTCCTCGGGATCGAGAAGATCTCGACGTAGTTGCGCGCCTGCTCGACGAAGACGCGCCTCGCGGCTCCATTGCCGCTCCGCCCCGGAGCGACGACGGAGAGGTTGCCGCGCACGGCCCGCCTCGCGCCAGGGGCCGCAAGGAAGGCGAGCGTGCCGACGACCTCGGCGAACGGGCCGATGACCCCCCTCGGCATGAGAGGCAGGGTGCGCTCCGCCGCGCGGGAGAGCGCTCCCGTCAGCATCGCTACGTCGCCGCGTCCAGTTTCGCCGGCCACATCGGGCGGAAGATGTACCACTGGTCGGGCTCGGGTCGCATGAGCGCCTCGAGCGCGTGCACGATCGCCTGGTCCGCTCGACGAAGATCGGCGGCACCGCCACACCCTTGAAGGAGTTGTCGCGGCCACGCGTCACCGCCGCGACGATGATCGGCGCTCCCGACACGCGGGCGAGCGCAGCGGCGATGGTGGGGAACGCGGTGCGCACGCCGAAGAAGGTCGCTTCGACGTTGGCGAGCTCGTGCGCACGCGGGCCGAGATCCATCATGAAGCCGACCATCTCGTTCCGGCGCAGCGCGGCAAGCACGCGGCGCGTCGCGCCCTCGGGCGGAAGGATGACGACGTTCTTGTGCTCGCGGTTCGTGACGAGGAAGTCCATGAGCCGTGTGTTCTCGAGCTCGTCAGCGACAACGGTAAGTGGGATCTCCTGCGCGATGCGTGCGCCGCCGATCTCGAAGTTACCGAAGTGGGCCGAGACGAAGATGATCCCGCGACCGTGATCGCGAGCCGCCTGCAGGTGCGCCTGCGAAGCCGGATCGATCTTCACCAGCTCGTGGAGCTCGGCGTGACCCATCGATGGGAACCGCATGATCTCGGTGAGGTACTTGCCGAAGTTGCGGAACGCGCGCCGGGATACCTGCGCCACCTCGCGGTCCTCGGCCGGTCTCCCGAGGACGACGGCGAAGTTCCTCTTCGTGATCTCTCGCCTGCGCCGCCACACGAGGTACGCGAACTCGCCGCCCACGACGGCACCCGTGTAGACCAGTCGAGCCGGAAGGTGCTGCACCAAGGTCGCCGCGACGCGCCACGACCAGTAGAGGCCGTCAAAGGGGACGCGTAGCCGCACTAGGCCTTCCCCGCAAGCGTCGTCTGGTCGGTGCCTTTGATGTACGCCTCGACGCCTTCGCGCGCCTTGTCGTCGTGGATCTGACGGGGTGGCGACTTCATGAAGTACGCCGACGGCGCGACGATGGTGCCGCCCAGGCCGCGGTCGAGCGCGAGCTTGCAGCAGCGGATGGCGTCGATGACGACGCCCGCGCTGTTCGGCGAGTCCCATACCTCGAGCTTGACCTCGACGTTGAGCGGGACGTCGCCGAAGGTCGTGCCTTCCATGCGGATGTAGCACCACTTCCGGTCGAGAAGCCACGGCACGTAGTCAGATGGGCCCACGTGGACGTCATCCACGTCCAGAGGGTAGTCGAGCATGCTGGTGACCGCGTTCGTCTTGCTGATCTTTTTCGACTCGAGACGCTCGCGCTCGAGCATGTTCAGGAAGTCGGTGTTCCCGCCGAAATTCAGCTGGTACGTGCGGTCAAGGCGCACGCCACGGTCCATGAAGAGTCGCGTCAGCACGCGGTGCGTGATCGTCGCACCGACCTGCGACTTGATGTCGTCGCCGATGACCGGCAGCCCCTTGGCGGCGAAGCGCTTCTGCCAGTACGGCTCGCGGGCGATGAAGACGGGAATGCAGTTGATGAACGCGCAGCCCGCCTCAAGGACCTGCTCGACGTACCACTTCGTCGCCTCCTCGCTGCCGACCGGAAGGTACGAGACGACGACGTCGGTCTTCGTGTCGCGCAGGATCTTGACGATGTCGGCCGTCTCGCCGGGCGCCTTGACCACGACCTTCGAGAGGTACTTGCCGATGCCGTCGTGGGTCATGCCGCGGCTGACCTTCACGCCGGTCTTGGGGACGTCCGCGAAGCGATAGGTGTTGTTCGGCTTCGCGTAGATCGCGTCAGCGAGGTCTTTCCCGACCTTGTTCTTGTCGACGTCGAATGCGGCGACGAACTCCACGTCGCGAATGTGGTAGCCGGCGAGGTCCACGTGCATGATCCCGGGGATCGGGTCGCCGGTCTTTGCGTTGCGGTAGTAATGCACGCCCTGCACGAGCGAGCTCGCGCAGTTGCCTACGCCGATGATCGCGACGCGGATCTTTCGACCGGCCGCACGACTCCCTGTGGTGCGCTTCTTAGCGGGCATCTGTTACTTCAACCTTTCTTTTCATTCAGCGTCGTGGAGATATGGGCGATGCGCTGGATGACGGTAATGGTCGCGAGGAACGCGGCGACCGCCACGGCTGCCGCGAAGAGCTGGTGGTTGCCGGTGACGGCCCAGGCCGCCACGCCCGCGAGATAGATCGCGATGCGCGCCTCGCGGGGCGCGAGGCCCACGGTCGCGCCTTCGCCGAGCGACTCGGCCCTGGCGCGGATGTAGCTCACCAGGAATGAGGCGACGAGGAGCAGCAGGCCGCTCCAGAAGAGGATGTCCGCGGTGCCGAACGTCGCGATCGTCGGATCGAACATCGACGCCCCAAGGCGGATCGCCGCGATCGCCAGCGCCGCGTCCGATAGTCGGTCGAGCGTCGAGTCGAGGAACGCGCCAAATCGGGTGCCACCACCTGCCGCGCGTGCGACCTGGCCGTCGAGCGTGTCGCTGAGCGTGCCGACCAGCAACACCACCAGCGCCGGACCGGGCTGGCCGGCCGCAAGAAGCGCCGCTCCCGCCACCGTGATGAGGAAGCCGACGAGCGTGATGGTGTTTGCGGTGACGCCGAGCGCATGCAGTCGGCGCGCGACTGGCGCGATCCCGCCGCGTGTCGTCTTCGCGAGACGGTCAGGGACGATGCTCACGAAACTCGGTTCATCAGCGCGCGGTAGCTGCGCTCCTGCATGTTCGTGAAGTGCTCGCGGTCGAACGAGCAGCGGACCTCGCGACCGACCCGCTCGGTGCGCACGATGCCCGCGCGCGTGAGGCGCCGGAGGTGCCACGACATGAGCGGCCCGCTGATCCGCAGGCGCCGGAGGAGCTCGGAAACGGGGAACTCACCTTCGGTCGCGAGGATCTGGACCACACGCAGCCGTGTGACGTCACCAAGCGCGCGGTGGAACGCCTTGAGCTCGCGGAGGTACGACTGACTAAGCATCGCTCCCCTTCATGGACGCCATGATGACCGCCCCCCGGCACATCTTAAACAAAAGTTGAAGTGTGCCTAGGGAGCATGCTCCGTTCGAGGTGACGACGGCTCGGCCGTGAGGAAGCCCTGCGCGAATGCGGCTCCGAGCGGCCATCCGGCAAGACGGATGAGCACGAGGAACCACGACAGGACGATCGTGCCGCGGAGCTGACCCGCCACGGTGTCGAAGCGCGGATCGTTCAGCGCGCCGACGCCGCCGACCGTTCCTGCCACGAGCGTGATGATGATGGGAAAGGTCATGTACGCGCCGAGTAAGCCGATCGCGCGGTAGTCGAGTCCGGCGCGCGCGGCATACGCACCGCCGGCCACCGGTGCGGCGAGGATGAGCGGCAGCGACAGGAGCGCCGTGCCCAGCTCCGTGTCACCCAGCACCAGGGAGAGAAAGGGCGCCGGCCACACGACGCCAGCAATGGTCCCGACCACGAAAGCGAATCCAGCCGCGCGCACCAGCCGCTCGGGAGGCCGCCACGGCAGACGCGGCTGGAACCCTCGGGCGATGAGACCGACCGCGATGCCGAGCACAAATCCGCCTGCGAGCAGCGCGAGCGCGAGTGGCGTGAAGAGGAACGCATCGCGCGTGCCGTCGGTTGGCGTGTGTCCGGTGAAAGCCACTCCGAGGAAGCGGTTGATCACCAGCGCCGCGTGAGCGGCGAGGCCGAGGAGCGCGAGCCGGACGAGCTCGCGGCGTGCCGTCAGCCCAAGCGCCGCGACGATCAGGGCGGCGGCCACGCCCACGACCAGCGACTCGCCGCTGGGATCGAACCGCACGTTCACCAGGCGCAGAAGACGGCCGATGATGCCGACTGCGACATTCGCCAGCGCTCCGACACCGATCGCGTAGAGCAGCGTCACTTGCGTGCGGTGCTGAATATTTCCGCGAGCTCTTTGACCGTCTTCTCCGCGCGCCCCTGGCGGAACGCGTCGGCGACACAGGTCTCTAGATGCTGCTCGAGCACGAGCGCATCGACGCGCTCGAGCGCCTTCTCGATGGCCATCGTCTGTTTGAGGACGTCGATGCAGTATTTGTCCTCCTCGACCATCCGCTCGACCGCCTTAAGGTGCCCGGCGATCGAACGGAGCCTGGCGATGACGTCCTTCCGACTCTCTTCGTTCACGGCCGCATCGTACCCCCAGGGGGAGGGGGGTCCGGTGTGACCTCCGCCTTCGGCTCCGGCTTTCTGGGGCAGCTGTGCTGCCCCATCAGTAAGAATCGGGTGATGGCGCCTTCTCAACCGCTCGCCGCGCGCATGCGGCCGCGCGACCTCGCTGAGTTCGTGGGGCAGCCCCATCTGGTCGGCGAGGGCCGCATGCTGCGCCGCGCCATCGACGCCGGACAGATCCCGTCGATGATCCTTTGGGGACCACCGGGTACCGGCAAGACGACGCTCGCCGCGATCGCCGCGCAGAAGGCGAAGGCGCGCTTCGTCGCGATCTCCGCGGTGTCGAGCGGTGTCGTCGAGCTGCGCAAGATCATCGATGAGTCGCGCAAGCTGCGGCAGCTTACGAACCAGGGCACCGTCCTCTTCATCGATGAGATCCATCGCTTCAACAAGGCGCAGCAGGACGTCGTTCTCCCGTACGTCGAGAACGGCGACGTCACGTTCCTCGGCGCAACGACCGAGAACCCATCCTTCGAGGTGAACTCCGCGCTCCTGTCCCGTTCACGGGTGTATGTGCTGCAGCCACTCTCCGAGGAGGACGTTCGGACCATTGTTCGGCGCGCGATGGAGGACGAGCGTGGGCTGGCGGGAAAGGTGTCGCTCACGCCGGATGCGGAGAACTCCCTCGTTGCCGTCTCCAACGGCGACGCGCGCGTCGCGCTGAACGCCCTCGAGCTCGCCTTCGACGCGATCAAGCCGGGACCGGACGGGCGGCGGGCGATCGATCTCGCGGACGTCCGCGAGGCGATGCAGCGCCGCAGCCTGCTCTACGACCGTGCCGGCGACATGCACTACGACACGATCAGCGCGTTCATCAAGAGCGTGCGCGGCTCGGACCCGGACGCTGCTCTCTACTGGCTCATGCGGATGATCGACGCGGGCGAGGATCCGATGTTCATCGCACGCCGCATCGTCATCCTCGCAGGTGAGGACATCGGGCTCGCCGACCCGCAGGCCCTCGTCATCGCATCGGCGGCGCAGCAGGCGACGCATCTCATCGGCTTTCCCGAGGGGTGGTTCCCACTGGCGGAGGCGACGGTCTATCTCGCGCTCGCGCCGAAATCCGACTCTTTGAAGCGCGGCCTGGGGGAGCTGCAGAAGGACCTCGCAGAGACCCGCGCCGACCCGGTCCCGCTGCACCTGCGCAACGCGCCGACGCCGCTGATGTCGAAGCTCGGGTACGGCAAGGACTACAAGTACGCGCACGACTACGAGGACCACATCGCTCCGGACACGAGCTATCTGCCGGATTCGCTCCAGGGCCGTCGGTACTACGTGCCGACGGAGCTCGGGGCGGAGGCGAAGCTCAAGATGCGGCTCGAGGACCTCCGCCGAAGCGTGCGAGGAACAGACCCAGCTCGAACAGCAGGTACATCGGGACCGCGACCAGAAGCTGATTGAAGGGATCGGGGGTCGGGGTGATGATCGCTCCAATGATCAGGACGATGACGACGACGTAGCGCCGCTGCTTCGCGAGCCACGCGCGGTTGAGGACACGGACGCGGACCAGCGCGTAGATCAGCACAGGCACCTCAAAGACGATGCCCATCCCGAGGATGAACGTGGTCACGAAGGAGAGGTACTCGGACGCGCGCAGCTGGTTCTCGATCACCGGGCTGCCGAAGTTGACCAGGAACTTCAGCGAGCTCGGCAGCAACCCGTAGTAGCAGAAGAGCATTCCGGCGACGAACAGCAGGAGCACGAACGGACCGGCCGTGAGGGCAAAACGCCTCTCGTTGGGATGCAGCGCCGGGTCGATGTACGCGTAGATCTCGAAGAGGATCACCGGCATCGCCAGCGCGATGCCACTGAACAGCGCTACGCGCATGTACGTCGTGAAGTTCTCCGTCGGACTGAGGGCGATGAGATGGTCCACCCCCGCGGGGACCAGCAGGATCCGGATGATGTCGGTCGCGAAGAGGAAGGAAATCGCCGTGGTCGCGACGACAGCGATCGACGCCACCATGAGGCGGTCGCGAAACTCTTTGAGATGCTGGACAAGGGAGAGTTCCTTGTCGCGTTCGGACATCGGCGTCACGCTAGCGTAGGTACACTTGACCTGTTCGCCCCCGTAGCTCAGTGGATAGAGCGGCGGCCTCCGAAGCCGTAGACAGGCGTTCGATCCGCCTCGGGGGTACTGGTGGAGGCGAGATGGTCATCCCTGCACTCCGCGAGGTCTCCGAACCGCCACCGGCTCAGCCTCGCGGGTCGACAGCGTGAGCTACGACCTGCTGTTCGCGATCCAGAAGGGTAAGCGCTTCGAAGCGAAGCGCGTCGCCGGCCAACTCAAGAAACGACGCCACTGGGCGAAACAGACTGATGCGCAGTGGCTCTACCAGAACGAGCAAACGGGTGTGTATGGGGCGCTCGACGTTGGCTTGTCGGGCGACGGCGAAGAGGCCCTGCCCGACGGATTCGAACACGCCGCATTAGCGGCGAACCTCAACTACGCACGCCCGTCGTTCTTCGGCCACGAATTCCTTCCTGAGGTTGCGTGGCTGGCCGGAGCGCTCGATCTCTGGATCATCGATCCTCAGAGTGAGGGCCTCGGGGCCGGCATCGGTCCGAAGCGAGCGGTGGCTGCTGAGTTAGTGGA
>WNFL01301294.1_pt2 | contig 17265 bp, 12 predicted proteins | sample 5400361 | NCBI WGS metagenome assembly WNFL01 (sample SAMN13153351, study PRJNA577476) | soil metagenome | isolation source: 40 cm soil on Douglas fir-dominated hillslope | place: USA:California | collected 2013-09-17 | reverse complement strand
CCGGAACGGCAGCCGCTTCTGCTTGACCCACTCCTGCACCGACGGACGCTGCCACTGCGCCTCGGTGAAGCGGCGGACGGCGGGCGGCAGCTCGTACCCGTTCAGGTTGAGCCGCTGCAGCATGAACGCGAGATCGGAGTCCGCCGCGCTCCACGGCGCGCCGAACAGCGAGGTGCGTCCTTCCGGAACCACGCCCTGCGCGAACGCCATCAGCCGTCGCGCCGCGTCCTGCGCCGCCGCGGAGAGAGGCTTCGTCGCCCGCTCGTAGAACATCGTGGTGGTCGGCCGCTCCTCCCGGATGGGCATCAAGTCGCTGCGCACCCAGGCCATGATCTGCCGGGCACGGGCGCGGTCGCGGACCGAGGTGGGGAGCGCGCGCGGCGTCCCCGGGAACGCGTCGTCCAGGTACTCGACCATCGCGCTCGACTCGGAGAGCGCGAAGTCGCCGTGCTGCAGCATCGGAATGCGCCCGGTGAGCGACTGCTTCTGGTACTCGGGACGGTGGTGGTCCTTGTCGGGCAGCGAGACCGCGCGCACCTCGAAGGGCAAGCCCTTCTCCTTCAGCGCGACGTAGCAGGAGAACGCGTACGGGCTGATCCAGAACGAATCGACGGACAGCGTGAGCGCTGATTCGGCCATGTGCCGGAATTAGCACCAAGGCCGCCGACGCGCCACCCGCACTGGGAGACGCTTCTCAGAACTCCACCTTGGTCCTAAATCCCACCACGGCTGCGGCGTTCGCGCCCCCTCCCGCGTTGAGGTAGTACTGGAAGACCGGCTGCAGGAGAATCATGGGAGCGACGTCCAAGAGGGCGTTGAACTCAAAGGCGTGCTCGGTGTTGAACGAAGCCTGTCCAGCAGGAAGGAAGTCCGCGCTCAAGCCGTTTCGCACGTAGCCCAAGGACATGGTGTTGTGAATTGGCAGGGGAAGCGGCTCATTGAATCGCACTCCCGCCGTGAGAATGGTGTTGTTGCGATTGACCTTGGGAGGGCTCCAGTCGATCGCAAAGGTCGCATCCAACCCCTTTCCTCCCTCCGGGTCCACGCGCCAGAGCGCCTGGCTCGCCATCCAATACAAGAGATAGTTCCCCGAGCGAGCTGTCGCAGCCGCAGGCGCATCGAATGTTGCCGGATTGTAGGAGGCGCCGAACTGATAGAGGCCGGAGTACCCTTTCCGGGTGTCGACGTTGTCGAAGGCCCGGACCGACGACGCCTTCTTGCCCGGAGTAAAGCCGATTTCACCCACGATCACCGGATTTCCCCGGAATTGGGGAACCAACCCCGTCGGGTTGTGGGAAAAGGGCGCCCTGTCCCCTGCCATCACCATTGATTTGACGTAGAGGACGTCGAGCGGCGCGACGCGAACCTCGAACGCCGGCGTGGACGGAGGATCGAAAGACTCGACGGTCGTGGACAGATTGCCCAGCGCGTAGCCCATCGGCTCGAAGATGAAGGACGTAGCGTAGTGCTGGGCTCCGTAGAAGTCCTGACCCGCGAATTGGCCCGCGCGGACGGCAATCCGATCGTCCAGCCACCGCTTCTCGACCCACAACGAATCAAGACGAAATGTGCGAGCGCTGGACATCCCGCTGGGGCTGGTGAGCAGGCCCAGATAGGCTCCGAGATTGCCTCCGTTCTGCCAGACCGCCGTCGCGTGGAAGTACAATCCGTGCCAACCGACCAGCGCATCGAAGTCGATGTCCACCGTTCCCCGAAACCTGTTCCAAATCGCGGTACGCCCTCTCTGCTCGCTCTTCACGTTCCAAAGGGAATCGCTGATGTACTGAAAGTCGAATCGCACACCGCGCTCGAGCAGGCGCGTCCGCGTCCCGCCCCACTCGCCCAGCAGGTGCCCGTAAGGTCCCTGCCCCGTTTCATGGCTGTCCGGGCCGCTCAGCGTTTCCTCCTGGCTCGACTGCGGAAGGGCCTGAGAAGCAAAGGCCCCAGGGGCGGAGCACAAGAGCAACAGAGCCACGGCCGATCGGCCGAACATGCCAGCTTCACGACGTGAAGAGCCAGTCATCGAGCAGTCAGCTGATGGCGATGGTGATCGGAACGGTTACTACCAGGGACAGGGTGGAGAGAAGCAGCGTGGAGGCGGACTCGGCCGCCATCGCGTTGTACCGGGAGGCGAACAGAACGACTGCGGTCGCGAGCGGAAAGCTGCAGCAGACGAGCGCCTCGCGGGCGAAAGGCCCTTGCACATGCAGCAGCCGCAACAGGACGAAAAGGACGGCAGTCTGCACGGTGATGCGCCCCAGCGTACCCAGAAGCACCGCTCGCGTCAGATGAAAGGCATGCGCGGCAAGGGTCAATCCAACCGTGAATACGGCGACACCGGACGTGGCGGAGCCGATCATTTCAAAGGAACTTGCAACGTCCTTCGGGATGCGGACGCCAACCAGTACAAGGAGGATGCCCAGGACGGGTCCCCACAGCAGGGGTGACTTTGCTCCGGACTTCAGCCCCTCGAGAACCGGCGATTTGCGCGAGGGCGTTCCGGCAGATCCCGTCCCTGTTCCCGAGCCTTCGATTTCCAGGAGGATGATCGCCGTCGGCATCACTAGATTGATGGCCAGCGCGACGAGTCCGACTGCTCCCGTGCTCGTGTCGCCCAGGAGCGGCTGCAGCACCGCGATGCCAAATACCGGGGTGGCCGAGGTTGCCAACATGAGCGCCACGATGACCGCGGCCGAGCCCCGGAGGGACCGGACCTGCCGCAAGAGAAGCCAGGCAACGACGAACAGTCCCAGATGGGCGATGAGGAGCGCCAGAACGAGGCGCCCCTGCTGAAGCAGCAGGTCCCTGCGGATGTCCGTCATGCTCACGAACAAGGATGCGGGCAGAGCGAAGCCGAGGGCCAGCTTGCTCAAACCCGCCGCTTGGTCCGCATCGAAAGCATGGCGCTTGCCGGCGAGGTAGCCGAGCGCGAGCACGAAGAACACCGGGAGCAGCGCTCCTACCAGCCCGCCGACGTTCATGAACGATTTCCCTTCGGGGAGCTCCGCCGCTCCATCGAGCCTCCGCGCCAGACCGCCCGTTGGAGGCGCGGCCTATCGGTGCTTGTCCGCAAATCCGTTACTGCCCGGTCGCTACGTAGGGCGTCACCATCTTCCTTGGATCGACGACGCGATCGAATTCGGCTTCCGAGACGAAGCCCAATTGCAACGCGGCAGCCTTGAGGGTGAGATCGTTGTCCATTGCGTGGTGGGCGATCTTCGACGCCTTGTCGTAGCCGATCACGGGCGCAAGCGCCGTCACCAGCATCAGGGAACGCTCGACGTACTCGTTGATCTTCTTCAGATTGGGCTTGGTGCCTTCGACGAGGAATTTGCGGAAGTTGGTGCAACCGTCGGACAGGATGGTCACCGACTCGATGACGTTGAAGATCATCAGCGGCTTGTAGACGTTCATCTCCAGGTAGCCGCCTGCGCCGCCAAAACCCACCGCGACGTCATCGGCCATCACCTGCACGGCAATCATGGCGAGCGCCTCACATTGAGTCGGGTTGACCTTGCCCGGCATGATCGACGACCCGGGCTCGTTTTCCGGGATGGCCAGCTCGGCAAAGCCGGCGCGAGGTCCGCACGACATCAGGCGAATGTCGTTGGCGATCTTGTAGAGGGACGCGGCCAGCGTGCGGAGGGTGCCGGACAGCTGAACCAGCGCATCGTGAGCGCCTTGCACCGTGAACTTGTTGGGTGCGGTGACGAAGGGCAAGCCGGTGAGCTTGGCGATCCCAGCCGCCGCGGCCTCGGCAAAGCCGGGCGCCGAGTTGATGCCGGTCCCGACCGCCGTCCCGCCCAGCGCCAGGCGGTACACTCCCTGAAGCGCGCCCTCGATCCGCTCGAGGTCGTCCGCCAGCACTCCCGCATAGCCCGACCATTCCTGGCCCAAGGTCAGCGGCGTGGCGTCCTGCATGTGAGTGCGGCCGATCTTGACGATGTCCCTCCACGCCTGCGCCTTCGCAGCGACGGCGTCGTACAACGCCGCCAGCGCCGGGATCAGGCGTTGCTTCACGTTCACCGCGGCCGCGATGTACATGGCCGACGGAAAGGAGTCGTTCGAGGATTGCGCCATGTTCACGTGGTCGTTGGGGTGCACCGGCGTCTTGCTTCCGAGCGGCGTGCCCGCGAGCTGGCAGCATCGGTTGGAGATCACCTCGTTCACGTTCATGTTGAACTGGGTGCCGCTGCCGGTCATCCAGACGTGCAACGGGAACATGTCGTGATGTTGTCCAGCCAGGATCTCGTCGCACGTGCGGACGATGAGCTCGTACTGCTGATCGCCGAGCCGCTTGCTGTCGTGGTTTGCCGTGGCGGCGGCCTTCTTCAAGATTGCATACGCGGTGATCATCTCCCGCGGAATGAGGTCCTTCCCGATGCTGAAATGCTCGAGTGAGCGCTGGGTCTGAGCCCCCCACAGCTTGTCCGCAGGTACTTCCACCGCGCCGAGGCTATCGGTCTCTGTTCGCATGTCCGGCATGTGATCTCTCCACGGTATCCCGGTCTCGTTTCTTCACGGTCCGTGCCAACCCCGAGATCCGGAGCGGTGCTCAGGAAGGGTCGTTCCCTCCCGGATGCGAGCTGATCGTTTGTCGGACAGCCGCTGCCTTGCAATGGATGAACGCGCCAGCCGCTGAGGGCGGCGGTTGGCGCACCACTTGCTCGCCAGTCTTCAGCGCCCTGTCTCGACTCGTGCCCTGCGTCAGGGCGGGCTGGGCCACGGGGGCGGCTTGTCGCCGGGCGGAGGGGCGGGCCAGGGAGTTACGGCGGGGCGAGGTCGGCGCGGTAGCGCGACCACGGCGAACGCTGCTGCGAGCACCAGCGATGCCCAGAAGAGCGCGGGCACTGCCACGGGGCGGCAACGAAGCACGACTGAGTGGCGTCCGGCGGGCAGCCAGACTGCGCGTCGGACCAGGTCGGCGTGCACGATGGCCGAGGGAGCGCCGTCCACCTCGGCCCGCCAGTCGGAGTCGAGCGAGTCGGCCAGGACCCAGTATCCGGGTGCCTGGTGGTCGACGGTGAACGAGATCGTGTCGCCGCCGTCCTCGAATCCGAGCAGGCGGGCACCGGGCGACGGTTGGTGGGGCCGAGTCGCGGTCTCCAGCAGCGCGAGATCCGCGGTGAGCGTGCGGCGATCCTGCGCAATGCGCGCGCGGGGACGCGGGTCGGCCTCGACCGAGGTGGGCCGGAACACCCGGGGCACCGCATCCGGCAACTCCAGGACGAGCGCGCCCGTGGCTTGGTCCGAGGCGCGCACGGTCACGCCGGGGGTCGCGGCCAGCGCGGAACCTGGCATCGCCACCGCGAACCGGGTGGCGATCGCCTGCAGGCCGCGGATGGGCCCGGCAGCGCGCCAGAGCTGGACCGACGATCGGGGGTTCAGCGAGGTGTAAGCGGCGGATGCCAGGAATCCGCACAGGTCGAGCACGTTCCGCTTCCCTCGCTCGTATTCGCGCCAGCGGGGCCAGGCCCACCGCGGCAGCTCCGCCTGGACGGCGGGAGGGAGGGGATCAGGCGACTCGAAGGCGGTCTGATCGACGAAGACGCGGAAGAGCCCCCGCGGCGTGCTACCCGCCGCCTTCTCGATCGCCGCGCAGGCGCCGGGCGGGCCGCGGAAGGGTCCGCGCGGAACCGCACCGAGCAATTCGGCGTTGGCCGCGAGCAGATCGGCCGCCACGACCACGGACAGCACGGGAATGGCGAGCGAGGGCCGCAGCCAGGAGATCGCGAGTCCGGCTGCGCAGACCAGACCGATCTGCGCCGCCGACCGCAGCACGGCCAGCCTCGTCGCATCCTGCGCGAAGGAAAATCCCGGGGCCGCCAGCGCCGCGACCGCGAGGGCGAGAAGACCCGCTCCGCCGGCGAGCAGCGTGAGCACGGCGCGCCGCCGCGGCGGCAACGCGACCAGCGCCTCGGCGCCGAGCGCGGCGAGCACCGCCGCCGCGAGCGTGGGCAGCGTGAGCAGCCGCTCCGGATAGCGGTACAGGTCCCAGCTCGGAACGACCCGGGCGAGCAGCGCGTAGAGATGGAAGGCGTACTTGCCCATCGCAAGGAGCAGCACCGCGCTCAACCCGGCCAGCGCGAACGACGCCGCCCGCCGGCGCTTCCACAGCGCCGCCGCGGCGAGCGCGGGCCAGAGCGCGCCGACGTAGACGCTGTGGATGTAGCTGCGCGACCACACTCCCTGGACGGTGAACGAGCCCCAGAAACCATCCTGGTGCAGCGGACCGTACAGGCGCGGGACCCAGAGCTCCGGCACGCGCGCCGGATGGAACGACCACGTCTCGCGCATCTCGGGGGTGATGAACTCCTTGCGCACCAGATCTGGCAGCGCGGCCGCGGTCGCGATGACCTGCGGGGCCGCCAGCAGGCTTGCGCCGCCGAACGCCGCTGCGAGCCAGGCGAACCCTGCGCGCCGATCGGTGGCGCGCACGGCGACCAGCGCCGCGCAGGCGGCGCTCAGGACCAGGAATGCCTGGGGATCCCCGGCCAGCAGGGGCTGGGGCGCGAGCACCGCCAGCGCCGCGGCCTCGCTCTTCCCCGGCTGGCGGGCCAGCCGGTCCGCCGCCCACAGCACGAGCGGCGTCCACGAGGCGGCGCACGCCCATTGAAGGTTGCTCAGGTTGGCGAGCTGGAACCCGGAGAGGACGAGGACGGTCGTGCCCACGGCCGCGGCCAGCGGACCCACCAGCCTCCTGCAGAGCAGCGCCGTGCCCACGAGCGCGAGAAGGGCGTGCGCGAGCAGATACCAGGCGATGCCCGGCCAGCCCGGAGCGCGCAGGGCGCGGAAGAGCAGGTTGGGCAAATAAAGCGGCTGCTGCACGATGTCGCCCAACAGCGTGAACCCGCCGAACCAGGCCGGGTTCCAAGCGCGGAAGAGGCCTCCCGGCGCGCCCCAGAACAGGGCTTTCATCGGCCAGTAGTCGTGGAGCATGTCCCGGTAGACGAGTTGCTCCCGCCCCACCAGGGCCGGGAGCAGCAGGCCGGCGAGCGCGAGCGCCGGCACGAGGAGCAGCAGCCACGGCTTCGATCCCGCCAGCCTGCCGGGACGCGCCTCGGCCGCGATCGGGCCGGCGGCGGTCGTGTGTCCGGCTCCGGTCAGTTGGGCAGGAACTGCGCGAGGATGACGGTGACGTTGTCGATCCCGCCGTTCGCGTTGGCGGTGTCGATCAGCTTCTTGGCGGCGGCGTCGAGGCCCGAGGTCTTCTGCAAGATGGCCTGCATCATCTCGTCGGAGACCATGCCCGAGAGGCCGTCGGAGCAGAGCAGGAAGATGTCGCCGGGCTGGGGCTGGAAGGCGTTGAGCTCGACGTCGACGATCTTCTGCTGGCCCAGGGCGCGCAGGATGATGTTCTTCTGCGGGAAGGTCTTCGCCTCTTCCGCCGTGATCTTGCCCAGCCGCAGGTACTCCTCGACCAGCGAGTGATCGATGGTGACCCGCTGCAGGCGGCCGTCGCGGAACAGGTACACACGGCTGTCGCCGACGTGCGCGATGAGCGCCTTGGCGCCCGAGCCGTTCCGCTCGACGAAGTGCACCATCACCGCGGTGGTGCCCATGTTCTTCTTCGCGCCGTCCTGCTCGCTCTGCTCGATGATGCGCTGGTTGGCGAGCTTGATGGCGGTGACGGCGCGGTTCTCGTCGTAGCTCTTCTCGCGGTCGCCCTTGAACGGCCAGGTGGCGTCCTCGTCCTTGCCGGTGAAGGTGTAGAACTCCTTCACCTCGTTGACCGCGATCGCGCTGGCCACCTCGCCCGCCGCGTGTCCGCCCATGCCGTCGAACACGGCGAAGACGTTCTGCTCGGGAAATACGAGGAGATTGTCCTCATTGTTGTCGCGCTTCATGCCGACGTCGGTCTTTGCTGCGTAGTTGATTCGCATGAGCGCAGGGTATCGGCGCGCGGATCGCGCACCACCCCTCGAATCGAGGCTAGCAAACGGGCGCGGGGCCGGTCAAACCACCGCGGGCAGCTCGAATGCCAGCTCGTCGCCTTCTCGCGTGCCGGTGCGGGCGAGCGTGCCGGCGGGAAGCTCCACCACCTGCTCGGCGCGCAGGTGGAACCGCGTCGCGCGCCACGGCCTCAGCCCCGCGAGCGCGCGGACGACGCGACCGCGCCGGTCGAGGAACACGGCGTCGATGTCGAAGCTCATGAAGAAGGTGTGGATCGAGGCGCAGGGACGGATGGCGAGCGCCTCGCCCGTGCCGAGCGCCGTTCGTCCCAACAGGCCCCGCAGTCGGTCCCGCATCCTGCGCGCGCTCTGCACCCGATCGGCGAGCACCGCGCCGCGCGTCCGGTTCACCAGCCGCTGCGGCGCCTCCGTCCGCGGGCTCATGCGCGCACCAGCGCGACGCGCGGGCCGGCGCGCACCAGCAGCCTGCCCGGCGCGGGCTCGATCTCGCCGTCCAGGAAGTACCCGAAGGGACGCGGCGCGCGCAGCTCCACTTCCTCGGCAACCGCTTCGAGCAGGCGGTCGCGCCGCACGGGCAGCCCGAAGAGCAGCCGCGGCACCTCGAGCGCGAAGCTGCGCGGCCCGGCGGTGAGGCCCAGCACCTGGAAGGATCCGGGCTGCTCGGTGGCGCGGCGGAACGGCTTCAGCCCGAGCCCCGCCTCGGCCACGCTGGAGCCCACCACGCCGAAGATGGGCACCCGCGGCCATTCCTCGCCGTCGATGGTCACCCGCAGGTCGATGCGCTCGAACAGCCGGCGGGCGAACTTCCCCCGCACGAAGGAGGAGGCGGCCGCGCGGGCCAGCACACGAGAGCTGGTCCAGAAGCCTCCCCGGCCGCTCGCGTAGACTTCCTCGATGAACCGCACCGGCAGCCCCACTCCGAAGCGGAACCCGCACCGGCCCTGGCCACGCGAGGCAGGCTGGACGCGGATCGTGTCGCGCTCGGTGGTCTCCAGCGGCGCGCCGGTCGAGATGGCCTCGCTGAGCCTCTTCAGCCGGTCCTCGGCCGGGCCGCGGCCGCCGAGCGGCGCCAGCGAATCGTACGAGCCGCCCCCCAGGAGCGCGAGCGGTGGAAGCTGGTCCTGCAGCGCCTCGGCGAGCGCGCTGACGGTGTGGGTGACGGTACCGTCGCCGCCCGCGATGGCGACCACCCGCGGACGGTCGCGGCCCACCCGCTCGGCGGCGTCGCGCAGCTCGCGCTCGGTGCGCGTCTCGTACAGCGCCGCTCCGGGCGCCGCCTTGCGCAGCGCCTGGGAGGCGAGCGGCCAGTTCCGGTTCCGGTGCGCGTTCGGATTCGCGATGATGGCCAGGCCGGACATGCTTCCGACATACCAAGAAGGAGATCGCCTGTGTTCCTCCATCCGCCGGAGCCCCGGCTCAACCTGGTGCTGGTCCGGCCACAGATCCCGCCCAACACAGGCAACGTGGCGAGGCTGTGCGCCGTCACCGGGACGCCGCTCCACCTGGTCGCACCGCTGGGCTTCGCGCTGACCGAGAAGAAGCTACGCCGCGCGGGGCTGGACTACTGGAACAAGGTCCACGCCGCGACGCACGCGAGCTTCGAGGAGCTGGTGCGCGAAGGTGGGCTGACCTCTGACAACGTGCACCTGTTCACCAGCCGCGCAACGCGCGGCCTGTGGGAGACGCGCTTCCGCCCGGGAGACTGGCTGATCCTCGGCGAGGAGCAGGAAGGGCTGCCCGCAGAGGCCCTGGAGCGGTTTCCCGAGCGCTGGGTCCGGGTACCCATGATCCGGGAGCCGACCGCCCGCAGCCTGAACCTATCCACCTGCGCGGGAGTCGTGCTGTACGAGGCGCTGCGTCAATGCCGGAAAGCCGGGTAGTTCCCTGGAGAGTCCCGGTAGACCGGATAGGATGATCGTCCCGTGGACACCTTCGAGCTGCTGCCCTCGCTCGCGCAGGGCGACCTGGGCGAGACGACAGTCGCCGAGCTGGTGGCGGCGGTCCTCCGGTCGCGGGCGAGCGGGACCCTGGCCCTGGAGACGCCCGGCACCGGCGAGATCCGCGCGTTCTTCCGCGCGGGCGACATGTGCGGGACTGCCAGCTTCGAGGGGTTCCGCGCCCTGGCGCACGTGCTTCTCGCCACCGATCGCATAGACGCGCTGCAGATCGAAGCGACGCAGCAGGCCGCGACGAAGGCTGGCAAGCGGCACGGCGAGATGCTGGTGGAGCAGGGCCTCCTCACCGCCGACGAGCTGCGCACCGCGCTCGCGCAGCAGCATCGTGAGAACCTCCACGTCCTGCTCGGGCTGACCGAGGGCAAGTACGAATGGCACGGCTCGGAGCCGCCCCCGGCCTGGGCGCGAGAGGTCACCGTCGACCCGGTGTCTTGCATGGTCGATGCGCTGCAGACGGACGCGCTTCGGGCGCGCCGCCAGCGGGTGCTGCACTGGCTGGCGGGCGGTGCTGCCCGTCTGTCCGCCGACTGGGTCGAGATGCAGGCCCGGGTCGCGCTCGACGCCGCGGACCGCCGCGCCGCCGTCCGGCTCGCCGCGCCTCGGAAGGTCGAGGAATTCGTGCGCGGCTCGCAGCTTCCTCCCGCGCGGGCCGAGGCGCTCCTGGTGGCGCTGCTGCTCTGCGGCTGCGCCGAGCCGGCCGGGGAAGGCGCGGACGGGCACGCCGTTCCGCAGGAAGCGGAGTCGGTCGGGCTGACGCCGATCGAGCCGCTCTCCGCGGAAGAGATCGAGCCGCCCGCGCGCGCTACCAAGGCCCCTCCCAGGCCGGACCACGCCGACCTGCCGGACCGGGACGAGGAGGTCTCGCGCCGGCTCGATGCCGCTGCCAGCGGCGACGACGAGCCGCTGGAGCTGGACCGCGACGAGGCGGCCGAGGAGCGCGCCCGCGAGCTGCGCATGCGGATGCTGAAGCAAGGGTTGCGCAACCTGGGCATCGCTCCGCGCGCGCAGGGCGGCCAGTTGGTCGACGAGCCGCCGCGCGCCGCGGCGCCGGCGGTGGAGCCCGAGGACCCCGCCGTCCGCGCCTTCGTGCAGGAAGTGCAGCAGCGCGTGGCCGCGCTCGACACCCAGAACGCGTACGTGCGGCTGGCCGTCCCGACCAGCGCGACGACCGAGCAGATCAAGAACGCCTACATCGCGGCGGCGAAGCGGTTCCACCCCGATCGCGCCTCCTCGTCGCCGGCGCTGGTCGGCATCCTGCCCGACCTGCAGGCGCTGTTCGGCGCGCTGAAAGAGGCGCACGACGACATCGGGTCGCCCGAGGCGCGCGCGCGCTACGACCACCAGCTGAAGCACGGCGGGACCGGCAAGGTCGGTTCGCGCAGGGAGGAGGCGAGCCTCTCCCTGAAGATGGGCGAAGTGCTGCTCAAGAAGCGCAACTTCGAGGCGGCGCTCCAGAAGCTGCGCAGGGCCGTCGACCTCGATCCCAACGGCGACACCTTGGCGGCGCTCGCCTGGGGCATCGCCTCGGATCCCAAGGTCTCACCGGCGGGGCGGGAAGAGGCGATGTCGCTCATCAACCGGGCGGTGCGCGCGGCGGGAGACACCGCGCGCACGCACTACGTCGCCGGCGTGCTCTGGCGCACCAAGGACCCCGAATCGGCCGCGGAAGCTTTCCGCAAGGCGCTCGCGCTGGACCCGAAGCACTCCGATGCGGCGCTCGAGCTGCGCCTCCTGGAGACGCGGCAAGGGAAGCACGCGGCCAAGGGGAAGGACAAGGAAGGCGGAGTGCTGTCGGGCCTGTTCGGGCGCCGGAAGCCTTGACACACCCCGAACGCGGGTGCTGCTCTCGAAGAGCTGCCCCGCCAGCCTGAGAAGAGCGCAACTTGCCCAAGCAGAGCCTGCTGGTCGCCGACGCGGACCCCCGGAGCCTGCGCATCCTCGAGGTGGCGCTGCGCAAGGCCGGGTTCGCGGTCACCACCGCGGCGGACGGGGCGGAAGCGCTGCGCAAGCTGCAGCGCAGCCCACCCGAACTGCTCCTGTGCGAGCTGAGCCTACCCGGCCAGGACGGCATGGCGCTCTGCCGGGCGTTGCGCGGCGACGAGCGGTTGGGCGGGCTTCCGGTGCTCGTGATGAGCGCCGACCGCGCGCCCGCGACGCGGGCGGCGGCCCTCCAGGGCGGCGCGGACGACTTCCTCCTCAAGCCGCTCCTGATCAAGGAGCTGGTGGCGCGCATCCGGGTGCTGCTCGCGCATCGCGAGCAGGCGCGCAACGCCGAGCGAGGCGTCGCCGCGGCCCTCACCGGCAGCGTGGGCGACCTGGGGCTGGTGGACCTCTTCACCTCCCTCGAAAACTGGCAGAAGACGGCCACGGTTCTGTGCGAGGCGGGGGACGGGCGCAGCGCGAGGGTGTGGGTACGCGACGGGCAGGTAGTGGACGCCGAGGTGGATCCGCTCACCGGCGAAGCGGCCTTCTACCGCCTGCTGAACTGGGAATCCGGGTCGTTCCGCGTCGAGTTCGGTCCCGTGGACCGCGAGGCGCGCACGGAGGCGGGTACCCAGGCGCTCCTCATGGAAGGGATGCGCCGCATCGACGAGATGGCGCGGCTCGCCGAGACGCTGCCTCTTTCGTCGGTGCTCGCGGTGGATTTTCCCGCCCTTGCCGCGCAGTTGGCGGACATGCCCGACGAGCTGAACGGCGTGCTCCGGCTGTTCGACGGGAGCCGCACCACGCGAGAGGTCCTCTCCGAATCGCCGATCGACGACCTGTCGACGTTGGGCGCGGTGCAGCGGCTGATGAACGACGGAGTCCTCGTGCGCGGCGGCGCGGCGTCGCCCCGGCCCAAGCCGTCGCTGCAGCAGTGGCTTGGCTCGGGCCCGCCGCCGCCGGGAGAGTCGCCCGGAGAGCCCGCACGGGTAGATGCGGTAGCCGGGGAGGGCGCACTGCCGCGCTCGGCCGAGGCGCGCGATACGCCTCCGGCCGGGCAGCGGCGGGCCGCCGCGGAGGCGGAGTTCGACGCCGGCGCGGCGGTGCGTGACGGGACAGGCGAGGCGCCTACCCCTCCTAGAGGTCCCGCAGCGCTGAGGACGGCGGGTCCAATCGCCCTCGTCCGCTACCCTCCGCTCCGCGGAATGCGCCGCGAGCGGCTGCGGCGGGAAGCGGAGGAGGCCCGGCAGGCGATGACCGCGGGCCGTCCGGTCCGCCTCACCCACGTGCTCGAGCTACCGCCCACGCCGGGCGGAGGGGATGCCATGCCCCACGGCGCGCGCCGCATGTCCGTCGCGGTCGGAGATGCGGCGAAGCGGTTCGCGCCCGACCTTCCCATCTCGCGCGTGGTGCGGCCCTGGATCGCTCCGGGCGGCGGCACCGATCCGACGAAGTCCGAGGCGCCGCACCGGCCGCGGGCAGGAAACGGTGACCTGGACTCCGACGAGATCAGCGCCGCCCTGGCGGATGCCGTGGCGACCGCCGGAATCGGCGCCACCCCTCTGGACCCGACGGGCGCTCCGGCGGCGGAGCTTCCGCCCGCCCCACCCCTGGTGACGAACCCCGGCGCCATCCCCGGGCCGGCCGGCAGCCGCCCGGTGGCGCTCGGCGTTCTCCGTCGGGGCTCGCCCGCCGCGCAACCCAGCGCGTCGCTCAGCAGCCCCGCCGTGCTCGAGGCTCGCTCGCTCGCGACCCGCCGCCGTCTGATCATGGCCGGCGCCGCGCTGCTGGCGCTGTCCTCCGCCGCCGTCCTGGTGCGCCGTACAAATCGCGCACCCTCGGCCCATCCGGCGGAAGCGGCGGCGCCCAATCCCGCTCCGTTGGCCGCGGATACTCCCGCCGCGCAACCGCCTGCGCCCGCGGAGGCCACCGAGCAGGCGCCGCCCCCCTCGCTCTCCAGCAGCGCGGTCTCCCCGGCTCCGGATCCCGCGGACTACGGGCGGGTTCTCTCCACCGGCGAGGCGCTGCTCAAGCGCGGCAAGTACCGCGCCGCCGTCGCGCAGTTCCGCAAGGCGATCGAGCTGCGCCCCGACTCGGTTCCTGCCCTGCTCGCGCTGGGCGACGCTTTCCTCGAAGGCGACCAGCTGCGCAATGCGGTCAAGCCGCTCCAGCAGGCGGCGCAGCTCGATCCGAAGAACGCCCGCGCCCAGCTCCTGCTCGGCACGGCCTTCCAGGGGTTGGGGCGCGAGAAGGAGGCGGTCGCCGCGTACAAACGCTACCTCGACCTGGAACCCACCGGCGAGTTCGCCGGGGACGTCCGCGCCATCGTGGCCAATCTCTCCAAGTAGCGCTTCGTTCCACCGGACGTCCGCGGTGCTTTTGCGTCGCGGACGAGGTCGAATCCGCGTAGACAGGGCCTGTGCGGGTGCTGGGCCTGGAGACGAGCTGCGACGAGACCGCCGCCGCGGTGGTGGAGGTGGAAGGGGCGGCCGGCGAGCGCCCACGCGGCCGCATCCTCTCGGACGTGGTGCACACGCAGGCCGCCCTGCACGCGAAGTACGGCGGCGTAGTTCCGGAGCTCGCCTCGCGCGACCATCTCCAGCGCGCGTTGCCGGTGGCGGACGAAGCCCTCCGCCGCGCCGGCTGCGAGCTGCGGGCTCTGGCCGGGATCGCCGTGACCAGCGGCCCGGGGCTGGTCGGCGCCTTGCTGGTCGGCGTGCAGATGGCGAAGTCGCTCTCCGCGGCGGCCGGCTTGCCGCTCATCGGCGTCAATCATCTCGAAGGACACCTGCTCGCGGTCCACCTCGACGAGCACGCCCCCGCACCGCCCTGGCTGGGCCTGGTCGTCTCCGGAGGGCACACTTCCCTGTACGAGGTGCGCGCCGCCGGCAGCTACCGCGCGCTGGGGCACACGCTCGACGACGCCGCGGGCGAGGCGTTCGACAAGGTGGCGAAGCTCCTCGGGCTGCCGTACCCGGGCGGCGCGCACATCGATCGCCTGGCGAAGGGCGGCGATCGGGAGGCCGTCGAGTTCCCGCGCGGCCTGTCCGCGCGCCCGCGCGACGAGGTGGACTTCTCCTTCAGCGGGCTCAAGACCGCGGTCCTCCAGCACGTGCGCGACCGCGGAGGGGTCCCCCAGGGGCAGGAGCTCGCCGACCTGTGCGCGTCCTTCCAGGAAGCGGTCTGCGACGCGCTCACCCAGAGGGCCATGCGCGCCGCCCGCGCGGCGCGGCTTCCGGCGCTGGTGGTGTGCGGCGGCGTCGCGGCCAACTCGCGGTTGCGCGCGCTCGCGGCGGAGCGGGCCGCCGCGGAGGGGATCGCGCTCCATCTGCCTTCTCCGCGGCTGTGCACCGACAACGGGGCGATGATCGCGATGGCGGGAGCGGTCCGCCTGGCGCGCGGCGAGCGCGCGCCGGCGCGCCTCGCCGCCGACCCGGGGTGGCGGTTGTGAGCCAGCGCCCGTCCGAGCTGCTGCGCCGCCACGGCCTGCGTCCCAAGAAGGAGTGGGGCCAGAACTTCCTCGGGGACGCGCGGATCCTGGGCGCCCTTGCCGACCTGACCGGCGTCCGGTCGGGAGAGACGGTCGTTGAGCTGGGCGCGGGGCTAGGCCATTTCACGCGCGCGCTGGCCGCGACCGGGGCGCGGGTGGTCGCCGTGGAGCGGGATCGCGACCTGGTCCCCATCTTGCGCGCCGAGCTGCCCGGGGTGGACATCGCCGAGGCGGATGCGAAGTCGTTCGACATCGCCGCCGCGGCGGGCGGAGAGCGCATCGTGGTGGCCGGGAACCTCCCGTACCACCTCAGCTCGCCGATCCTCTTCCACCTGCTGGACCACCGCGCGTCGCTGCGGCGGGCGGTGTTGCTCTTGCAACGCGAGGTCGCCGAGCGCGTCGCTGCTCCCCCGGGCGGGCGCGATTACGGCGTGCTCTCGGTGCTGGTGCAGCTCGTCGCGGACGCGCGCATCGGGCTCAAAGTCGATCGCCACGCGTTCACGCCGCCGCCGGAACTTCCTTTCCGAGCCACGCGCCGAGGTGCGCGACGAGCAACGCTTCCGCGCGCTGGTCAAGGCTGCGTTCATGCACCGCCGCAAGACGCTCTGGAACGCGGTCAAGGCGATGCCCGGCGCGCGCGAGGCGCTGGAGCGCGCCGGGATCGATCCGCAGCGCAGGGGCGAGACGCTCTCGGTGGCCGAATTCGCCGCGGTGGAGCGCGCGTTGCCATGACTCCGTGCGAGGGCGGGCCGTTGCAGCTCCTGCACGAATCGGCCGGGGTGCCCTCGTTCGATCTGCCGGAGCCGCTGCGTGCGTGCTACGGCGGCGGGTTCGGACTCGCCGATCAGTGCGTCTACGCGAACTTCGTGGCCTCGGTGGACGGGGTCGTCGCCCTTCGCACGCAGGAGGAATCGGGGCACATCATCAGCGGCGGGAGCGAGTCGGACCGCTTCGTGATGGGGCTGCTGCGCGCCTGCGCAGACGCGGTGCTGCTCGGCGCGGGAACGTTTCGGAAGGCAGCGGGGCACCTCTGGCACGCCGCCCACATCTTTCCGGCCTTCGCAGCTCAGTTCGCCGAGCTACGCCGGGGGTTGGGCCTTTCGCCGCAGCCCCCGCTGATCGTCGTCACCGCCACCGGCGAGATCGACCCGGCGCAGCCGGCCCTGCGCGACGCCATCGTCGTGACGACGCCCGCGGGCGAGGCCCGCCTGCGCGGCCGCCTGCCTCCGACCACGCGGGTGGAAGCGGGGCCGATCCGCCTGGGAGCGCTCCTCGAGAAGCTCCGGGCCAAGGGTTACCGCCGGATCCTCACCGAAGGCGGGCCGTCGCTCGGTTCGCAGCTTGCCGCGGAAGGGCTGCTCGACGAGCTGTTCCTGACGCGGTCGCCGAAACTCTTCGGCCGAATCGATGCGGACGGCCGTAAGGGCCTCATCGAGGGAGTGGACCTCGCCGGGCGCGCGGTCGACCTGCGCGGCGTGCGACGGCACGGCTCCTATTTGTTCCTGCGCTACGCCGTGCGCCGCTGAGTCCGCCAAGTACTCGGAGGGGAAACTACGGCAGCTCGATCACGCTCCCGACGCCTGCGTAGATGTAGTTCGTGCCCCAGACCTTTTTGAGGTGCGCGAAGGTCGGTTCGCCCGTGCAGTGACCGGGGGCGAGTCGCTCGACATGCCAGGTATCGTGCAGGGCCGTTGCGACTTTGGCGATCTGCTCGTCGGGCGCGGTGGGCATGTGGAACCCGCCGAGCACCAGATACACTCGCGGGTCGATTCGAGCGGTAGCCTCGACGATCTTCTCGATGCCCGGGTGCGAGCAGCCCGCCACGAGCACGATGCCCTTCGGAGTCTGCAAGGCGAGCGACAGCTCGCGCAGCTCCTTCGTTCCAGGCGTGTCGGAGATGAGCGAAAGGAGGTGCACTCCGGGCGCGACCTCGACGCTCGCATCGACCCACTCGAACTTTGCGCGGGGCCAGGCGGTGCCGAAC
>WNFL01079655.1_pt1 | contig 17266 bp, 17 predicted proteins | sample 5400361 | NCBI WGS metagenome assembly WNFL01 (sample SAMN13153351, study PRJNA577476) | soil metagenome | isolation source: 40 cm soil on Douglas fir-dominated hillslope | place: USA:California | collected 2013-09-17 | reverse complement strand
GGCAGCTCGCGAGCGCCGGCGTGCCGGTCCTCGAAGGCCTGATCGACCTGCGCGAGAGCGTCGAGAACCCGCGCTTCCGCGAGGTGATGTCGGGCGTGGTGGAGGCGATCGAGGGCGGGCGCAGCCTGTCGCAGGCGCTCGGCGAATTCCCCGAGGTGTTCAGCAAGGTGTTCGTCAGCCTGGTGCGCTCGGGCGAGCAGACCGGCAAGCTCGCCGAGGTGCTGAAAAGCCTGACCGAGACGCTCAAGTGGGAGGACGAGCTCGCTGCGCAGACCAAGAAGCTGATGATTTACCCGGCGTTCGTCGGCGCCATCGTGCTGCTCGTCACCTTCTTCCTCATGATCTACCTCGTGCCGCAGATGACCGGCTTCATCCGCAACATGGGCCAGGACGTGCCGCTGCAGACGCGCATCCTGATCACGGTGTCGGGCATCTTCGTCAACTACTGGTGGGCGATCGTCGCCGCGCCGTTCCTGGCGTGGGCGGCGCTCAAGCTGGCCGTGCGCCGCAACCCGGGGCTGCAGTACGCGCTCGACTACTACAAGCTCGCCCTGCCGCTGGTCGGGCCGATCCTGCGCAAGATCATCCTGTCGCGCTTCGCCTCGAGCTTCGCCATGATGTACGCCTCGGGCATCACCGTGCTCGAGGCGATCAGGAGCTGCGAGGAGATCGTCGGCAACCGGCCGCTCGAGGCGGCGCTGAAGAGCGCGGGGCAACAGATCGCCGAGGGCAAGAACCTGACCGCGGCGTTCCAGGACCTGGGCGTCTTCCCGCCGCTCGTCATCCGCATGCTGCGCATCGGCGAGAACACCGGCGCGCTCGACACCTCCCTGCTGAATGTCGCGTACTTCTACAACCGCGAGGTGCGCGAGTCGATCGGCAAGGTGCAGGCGCTGATCGAGCCGGCGATGACCATTCTGCTCGGCGCGCTGCTGGGCTGGGTGATGCTCTCGGTGCTCGGGCCGGTGTACGACGCCATCTCGAAGATGAAGTTCTAGCCTCAGCAAGCACACGCCCCGTCATGGCTACGCGCCGCATCCTTTACGTCACCGCCGAAGAGCACTACCTCTACCGCGTCGCCGGCGGCGTGGTCGAGCTCGAGACCCAGTTCTCGGGCGACGAGCTCGGCGTCAGCGCCTTCCGCGAGCATCTCCTCGCTCGCCCCGGCGGCCTTTTCTCGCTGGTCGCCGACCTCTCGGGCGAGGATTTCCACGAGGAGCAGATCCCCTACCTGCGCGGCGCCGACCGCGAAGCGATCATCCAGCGGCGCCTTGCGCAGCGCTACCGCGACACGCGCCTCGCCGCGGCGCTCTCGCTCGGCGAGGCCGCCGGCGGCGAGCGGCGCAACGAGAAGCTGCTGCTCGCCTCCTTCACCAACACGCAGCAGCTCGCGCCCTGGCTCGACGCGCTCGAGCAGGCAGGCGCGCGCCTCGCCGGCGTGTACTCGGTGCCGCTGCTCGCGCCGGCGCTCGCCGCGAGGCTCGGCGTGCGCGGCGGCCGGGCGCTCGTGCTCACCGCGACGCGCGCCGGCCTGCGCCAGTGCTACGTCGACGATGGCCGGCTGCGCTTCGCGCGCCTGGAGCGCACCGTCGACATGGTGCCGCAGGCGCTGGCGATGTTCGTGCGCTCGGAAACGCAGCGCCTCGCGCAATACCTCGTCACGCTGCGGGCGCTGCCGCGCGAGGGCGCGCCGGTGCAGGCGCTGGTCGTCGCCCCGCCGGGACAGCGCGCGGTCTTCGAGCAGGTGCTGGTGTCCGATGCGCGGATCGTCTTCCACACCGTGGACGACGCGCGCGCCCGAGATGCGATCAAGCTGCGCCAGGCACCCGAGTCGGCGCGCGCCGAGGCGCTCTTCCTGCAGCTCGCGGCGGCGAACCCGCCGCGCGAGCAGTTCGCGAGCCGCCAGGACCGCCGTCGCTACTTCGTCTGGCAGCTGCAGCGCGGCATCGTCGCCGCCGGCATCGCCGGGTTCGTCGCCTGTGCCCTCTACGGCGGCTCGAAATGGCTCGACGTGATGAACGTGCGCGACCAGGCGACGCAGCAGCTGCGCGAGTCGCGCCAGGCGGCCGAGGCCTACGAGCGCATCACCGCCACCTTCCCGGTGACGCAGACTTCGACGGAGAACCTGAAGGTCGCGGTGGTCGAATTCCGCCGCATCGCCGAGCGCAGCGCATCGCCCGAGCGGGCGCTGGTGCACGTCTCGCGCGTGCTCGAGCGCTTCCCGCAGATGGAGCTGGAGACCGTCAACTGGAGTATCGGCCGGCCCGCTGAGCGCGCTGCAGCGGCGGCGACGCCCGCGGCGCCGGACGCGAAGCCCGAGCCGCGCGGCGAGTACGCCGTGATCGTCGAGCTCTCCGGACGCGTCAACGCCACGCAGCGCAACGACTACCGGGGGATCACGGCGCAGGTCGAGAGCTTCGTCAGCGCGCTCACCGCCTCGGGCTACCAGCTGATCGAGCGCAAGCTGCCCTTCGACATCACCTCCGAGGGCACGCTCACCGGCGACATCGCCGCGGGCAGCGACACCGGCGACGCGCCGCGCTTCACCATCGTGTTCGCGCGCAACCTGCCATGACTTTCTCCCAGGATGAGCTGAAGCGGCTCGCAGGACCCCTGGCGCTCGCGATCGCGCTGGTCGCCGCCGGCGCCGGCATCATCATGAGCGCCGGCGATGCGCTGCGCAGCTCGCAGGCGAAGCTCGCCCTCGCCCAGGCCGAGCGACGGCAGAATGCCGAGCGCCTGGCGCGCATCGCCGAGGAAGAGCGCGAGGTGAACGAGAAGATCGACCTCTACCAGCGCCTGAAGCAGTTCAACATCCTCGGCGAGGAGCGGCGCCTCGAGTGGGCCGACGCGATCAACCGCATCCGCGTGCAGCGCGAGCTGCTCGACCTGCGCTACCGCGTCGAGCGCCAGAAGCTGCTGGTGTCGATGCCCGGCAAGCCCGGCAACGTCGACTTCTACGCGAGCACCATGCGCGTCGACCTGCAGCTCCTGCACGAGGAGGACCTGCTGCGCTTCCTCGCCGACCTGCGAAATTCCGGCAACGCCTTCTACGCCATCAGGAGATGCACGCTGCAGCGCACCGGCCAGGCGGTGAGCGGCACCATCATGCTGCCGCGCCTGCAGGCGGGGTGCGACATCGACCTCATCACCATCATCGACCGGGCGGCGAAGCGATGAGGCGCCTTGCCTTTCTATCAATGATTTTTCTGATGATGCCAAGCGCGCACGCGCAGGGCCAGGAGCTCGGGCGTCTCTTCTTCACGCCCGAGCAGCGCGCCGCGCTCGACGCGCGCCGCCGCGCGCGCGTGCCGGACAAGCCCAGCGCCGCGGCGGTGGTTTCGCCGACCACGCGGCTCGACGGCTACGTCCAGCGCTCGAGCGGCCCCTCGACGGTGTGGGTGAACGGCGAATCGCTGCTCGAGACCTCGCCCGAGGCGCCGCGCATCGGCGTCACGCGCAGCGGCGACGGCCGCGTCTCGGTCGGCGTCGGCGAGCGCGGCGAGCGCATCGGCCTCAAGCCCGGCGAGTCGCTCGACCGCGCGAGCGGCGAGGTGCGCGACGTGATCGGCGACGGCGAGATCCGCGTGCGCCGCGGCGCGCCCGCGCCGCCGTGAGGGCCGCCGCGCGCCGCCAGCGCGGCGCCGCGCTCATCGCCCTGGTCGCCATCTTCCTGCTCGGCGGCCTGTGGTGGCTGCTTGCCGCGCTCACGCCGGTGAGCCGCGCCTCGATCGAGGCGACGCACAACACCAAGCTCTTGCGCGAAGCGAAGCAGGCAGTGCTCGGCTGGGTGGCGCAGAACGCCGCCGACACCACCGACTGGAATCCCGGCAAGCTGCCCTGTCCCGAGGCGCTCGGCAATTTCCAGATGCCGCCCAGCACCAGCGAAGGCGTGATGCAGGGCTTCTGCGCCGGCGCCGCCGGCACCGCGGTCGGTCGCCTGCCCTGGAAGAGCCTCGGCCTCGACAAGCCCTACGACGCGAACGGCGAAGTGCTCTGGTACGTGGTCTCGCCCGGCTGGAAGAGGCCGAATAACACGGTGCCCGAGGCGGCGCTCGGCCTGAACTCGAACTCGAGCGGCAACCTCACCATCGACGGACAGGCGAACGCCGCGGTCGCGGCGATCGTCGCCCCCGGCCGGCGCCTGGTCACCAATCCGATCGCCAGCCAGACCGCGCAAGGCTGCGCCGCGCGCACGCAAACGCGCACCACCTTCCCGCCGGCGAATTCCAACGACTACATTGAATGCCAGAACACGGCGACGCCAAGCCTGCGCACCGGCGTCGCCGACAACGCGAGCAACGAAGTCTTCAACGACCAGGTCGTCATCATCACCGCCGCCGAGGTCATGGCCGCGATCGAAGGCGTGATCGCGAAGCGCATCCAGAACACGGTCGTGCCGCAACTCTCCACGATCTATGCGAGCGCGACCTGGGGCGCCGGGGCTGCCGATCCCGTGTTCCCTTTCCCGGCGCAATGGAATCCTGCGGGATGGGTTGCGCCGCCGGTGTGGACTCCGGCGCAATCGACCTACAAGGGCGACAGCACCGCGACCGAAGGGCTGCTGCCGGTCACCGCCTCTACCTGCAATGCGCTGACCGCCGGGCGCTGCGATGCGAATTTCGTCCAATGGAGCGTCGCCAGCATCGTGCTCGCACCGGCCTCGGGCGCCAACTGGAGCTCGTCGTGCGCGCCGTCGACGGCGAGCCAGATCCAATGCGACATCACCTACAGCAGGACGTGCACCGGCCTCGTCGCCGACGCGCCGTGCTCCGTCGCGCCCGGCGCGGTCACCCTGACGGCGAGCGCAACGAACGTCGGCATGTCGATGCGCATCATCAACAGCGCCGTGATCACCAATCTTTCGGGCATGACGGCACCTACGGCAACGATCGGCGCCGCGGGCGCCGCCGCCTTCGGCGTCCAAGGCACGCTCGCGAACTCGTCCTGCAACCAGAGCACCAACGTGTTCATCATCTTCTGGACCTGCACGGTCGGCACCACCGTTTCCATCACGGTGCCGATCGGCGTCTTCGCCGATCATCCTTTCGTCAACCCGGCGACCACGGACGCGTGGTACTGGTTCATCGCCAACAAGTGGCACCAGGTCACCTATTACGCGGTATCACCGGCTCACTTGCCGACCGGGGCGCACAACTGCACCACCGCGCTGCCCACACCCAACTGCATCACCGTCAACGTCTCCGCCGATGGCACGACGCAGACCAATCGCAAGGCCGTGCTGATCCTTGCCGGGCGCAGCGTCAACAACAGCGTCAGGCCGAGCACCAACCTCGCGGACTACCTCGACTCGGCTGAGAACACCAACGCCGACCGCACGTTCCAGCAGAACCGCATCGACCGGACCTTCAACGACCGTGTCGTCACTGTCTCGAACTACTAGCCGCCAGCGCGGCTTCACGCTTACCGAGCTTGCGGTGGTGTTCACGATCGTGGTGCTGCTGCTCGGCAGCCTGACCTACACGCTCTCGGCGCAGATCGAGGCGCGCAACCTCGGCGAAAACCAGAAGCGGCTCGAGGACGCGAAGGAGCTCCTCATCGCCTTCGCCATGGTGAACGGCCGCCTGCCCTGCCCGGCCTCGACCGCGGCGAACAGCGGCGACGAGGCGCCCACCGGCGGCGGCGTCTGCGCGAACGGCTATTCGGGATTCCTGCCGGCGCGCGCGCTCGGCTTCACGCCGACCGATCTCTTCGGCTACGGCGTCGACGTCTGGGGCAACCGCATCCGCTACGCGGTGTCCATCAATTCCAACATCGGCGCCAATCCGGACTACGTGTTCACCACCGCGCCGGTGTCGCCGGCGACTGGCATCAAGTACAACTACGCCGCCACGCTCCTGCCGAACGATCTCCTCGTCTGCTCCGCGTATGGCACGAGCGGCAGCCTGACCACGACGGCGCCTTCCTGCGGCGCGGCCGGCGACCCCACGCCGGGCTTCGCCGTGACCAACCAGAATACCGTGGTGGCGGTGGTGTGGTCGCAGGGCAAGAACTTCAACACCGCGAGCTTCGGCTCGCCGGCGGTCAGCGGCCAGGCGAGCGCCGACGAGGTGTTCAACAACAAGACCGCCGCCAACAGCAACCACGGCGTCTTCGTGCACCATCCGCCGCGCGGCCCTTACGACGGCAACGAATACGACGACCAGCTGGTCTGGATCCCGATCGGCCTGCTCTACGGGCGCATGCTCTCCGCCGGCACGCTGCCCTGAGAGCCGCCGCCTTGAGATCCGGATAAGGCGAAGCACACCTCGCCCTCGCGGTTCGATTCCAGCGTCAGGCGGTAGCCCGCCGCCTCGGCCTGGCGCGCCGCCTGGAAAAGGCCGATGCCCAGCCCGCCGCTGGAGGTCACCGGCGCGCGAAACAGGTTCGCCGCGACTTCCTGCGGGATGACCGGGCCGGCATCGCGCACGCGCAGCGTGATGCGCTCGCCGCAGTCGAGCGCCACGCGCACCTCGGCGCCGCGCTTGGCGAGCGCATTGCCGATCAGGTTGCCGGCGACGCTGTCGAAAAGGCCGCGCGGCACCAGCGCCTCCGCCGGCGGCTCGCCGGACTCGAAACGCACCGTGCCGTCGCGGTACTGGCGCACGAGCGCCTCCCACCACGCGCGCGCCGGCACGTAGCTCTCGCGCGCCGGCCCCGGGTGCTGCAGCTGCTCGAGCGTCTCGGCGAGCCGCTGCGCGACCATCGGCAGCTGCCGGCGCACCAGCGCGGCGAGCTGCGCCGAATCCTGGTAATCGTCGCCCGCCGCGACCGAGCAGAGCACGTTCAGCGACTGCAGCAGGTTCTTGATGTCGTGCGTGGTGCGCGCTCCGGTCTCGTGCACCGCCTGCAGGTAGCTCGCCTCGCGCAGCTCGGTCTCGCGCAGCTTGGCGACGTAGAACTCGCCGAGCAGCTGACCGAGGAGATGCAGGTGCCACTGCAGCGCCGGCCCGAGCCGGTAGCGCGAGTAGATCGTCAGCGCGATCTCGCTGTTGGCGAACTCGACTGCGTCGGGCGTCGCGGCGCCGCGCTCGCCGCGCGCCTCGCCCGAGCGCCAGGCCACGCCCGAGACCGCCGGCAGGCGCGCGAGCGCCACCACCGCCTCGCTCAGGAAACGCTCCGGGCGCGCCTCGAGCTGCGAGAGCTCGGCGAGCACGCGCAGCCAGCGCTCGACCGGCAGGCCGATGGAGAAGAGATAGCGGGTGAAGAACATCCCCAGGCCGCCGCCGCCGCGCGGATTCCAGGCGAGGCCGACGAGCAGCATCGTCCCGGCGACCAGGAACACCGTCGCCATGAGCGAGCCGAGATAGGTCGAGCCGCTGATGGTCATGAAGGTGAAGCTGCCGAGGATGACCACCACCAGCACCAGCATCAGGAACACGCTGTAGAAAAAATCGATCGCCTGCGCGCCCTCGCTCGATTCGGGCTCGGCGGGGAAGAGCGCGATCAGCACGAAGGCGAGCGGCAGCGAATATTCGGCGATGGCGCGGATCTCGGGCGCGATCTCGCGCCGCGGCGCGATCTCGGGCAGGACGGCCACGGCGAGCAGCGCCAGCAGGTAGGCGAGCACGACGAGATAGACGCGGCGCTGCCAGCGCGCGCCCTGCTGGTAGACCTTGCCGCCCACCAGGCCGGCGATCACCACCACCCAGAAAGCGAGCAGCCACCAGTTGAGATACATCAGCAGCGCCATGGCGATGAGCGACAGGATCAGGCCCTGGGCCGGGGAGACGCGCTGCTCGGCGCGCAGGAACGGCTGCCAGAGGAGCAGCAGGCCGAGGTGCGCGAGCAGCAGCGAGCGCGCCCACGGATCGGCCACGCCGCGGAACACGGCGATGTGCAGCAGCCCGAGCATGGCGATGACCACCAGCCGCCAATGGCGCTGGCTGAATCCCCACACCGTGTTGGCGAGGCGGAAGAAGAACGGCTGGGCGAGCGTGGCGGGTTGCATGGGCGGCAGCGCGCGACTAGTCTACAAACGAACCGATGCCCGCGGCGATTCTCACCCGACTTGCGCTCCTCGAAGCCCGCCGCGGCGGCCTGCCCTGGCTCGCCGCCGGCTGCCTCGCCGCCGCGCTGGTCCTCGCCGCGTTTCTTTCCCAGGTCGCGCTCACCGAGGGCCGCGAGCTGCAGCTCGCGACGATCGCGGCGCTGCTGCGCGCCTGCACCGTGTTTCTCGTCGCCGCGCAGGTAAGCGCCAGCGTGCTGCGCGAGATCAACGACAAAGGCCTCGAGCTCATGCTCTCGCTGCCGCTTTCGCGCGCGACTCACTACCTCGGCCGGCTGGCCGGCTTTGCCGCGACCGGGGCGCTGCTGGCGATGGTCTTCGCCCTGCCGCTCCTCCTCTGGGCGCCGCCCGGCGCGGTGGCCCTCTGGGCGCTATCGCTCGCCTGCGAAGCGGCGCTCGTCGCGGCGGCGGCGCTCTTCTTCGCCATGACGCTCGCGCAGCTCGTGCCGGCGATCGCCGCCGCCGCCGGGCTCTACCTGCTCGCGCGCAGCATGGCCGTGATCCAGGCGATCGCCGCCGGTCCGCTCGCCGAGCCGACCCTGACCAACCGCGCGGCGCGCTTCATCGTCGATGGCCTCGCGCTGCTGCTGCCGCGCCTGGACGCGGTCACGCGCACGGAATGGCTCCTCTATGGCATTTCCCCGGTGGGCGCCTACGCAGCGGCGCTCGGCGGACTCGTGGTCTATGGCGCGCTGCTCGCGGCGGCGGGGTTGGTCGACTTCTACCGGCGCAGCGCATGAACCGCGATGCGCGAGCGCTCTCGTCGCTGCCCGCCTGGGTTTGGGCTGCGCTCGCGCTGGCGCTCGCGGCGCAAGTCGGCTACCGCGCAGCCGGCACGGCGGCCGACACGAGGCGGAGCGAGCTTCCTGCGCCGCCGACGCCGCAGGCGTTGCGGCTGGCAAGCTTCGGCGAGGCCGAGGTGGCGGCGCGCCTCGCCATGCTCTACGTGCAGTCCTTCGACCTCGGCGGCGCGAATGCGACGCCCTACCAGAGCCTCGACTACGCGCGCCTCATCGGTTGGCTGCGCACCGCGCTCGCGCTCGATCCGCGCAGCGGCTATCCGCTCTTCGCCGCGGCACGCGTCTATGCCGAGGTGCCCGATCCGCGCCGCACGCGCGCGATGCTGGAGTTCATCTACGAGGCGTACCTCCAGGACCCCGACCGGCGCTGGGCGCCCCTCGCCCACGCGGCGCTGCTGGCGAAGCACAGGCTGCACGACCTCGCGCTCGCGCGGCGATATGCCGCCGCCATCGACCGGCACACCACCGCCCCGGACGTGCCGCTCTGGGCGAGGCAGATGGAGGTCTTCATCCTCGAGGACATGAACGAGCTCGAGGCGGCGCGCATCGTCCTCGGCGGGCTGCTCGAGAGCGGGCGCATCCAGGACCCCGACGAGGCTCGCTTCCTGCGCCACAAGCTCGAGGAGCTCGAGTCCCGGCTCAAGCAGCGTTGACTGTCGAGGGCTCGACAAACTTGTCATGATTTCGACGCCGGGACCTCGCTTCTTTAATGCATGTCATTGTTTACGCACGGCCCTGACAGTGGCATACGCTTTGCATTGTGGTAAGACTTTGTTGTTTTCCGGAGGGAGGGAGCCATGAAGAAGACCCAAGGGTTCACGCTCGTCGAGATCGCGATCGTGCTGGTCATCATCGGCCTGCTGCTCGGCGGCATTCTCAAGGGCCAGGAGATGATCACGCAGGCGAAGATCAAGAACGTCATCGCCGATTTCTCGGGCATTTCCGCCGCGTACCACGGCTACGTCGACCGCTACAAGAAGATCCCGGGCGATGATCCGTGCGCGGGCACGACCAACAGCGCCATCACCGCCAACGTCTGCGGCACGACCACCGGCCGCTGGACCGGCGCCTCGCACGGCGACGGCAACGGCGTGGTCGCCGGCAAGTACAACAGCGTCACCGCGACCGACGAGTCGCGCCTCTGGTGGGATCACCTGCGCCGCGCGGGCTTCGTCTCCGGCAACGGCGACCTGCAGCCCTTCAACGCGCTCACCGGCCAGATCGGCGTGCAGACCGGCGACACCGCCGGCGCAGCCGCGCTCGGCGGCTTCAGCGGCATCATCATCTGCTCGGCCAACCTGCCGGACAAGATCGCCATCGCCGCCGACACGCAGATGGACGACGGCGTGCCGAACGCCGGCAACGTGCGCGGCCTGACGCAGGGCGCGCCGAACCCCGACGTGGTCGCGGGCACCGCCGCGGCGGCGGCCTACGCCGAGACAGGAACCAACGTCTACACGCTCTGCCGCTCGCTCTAAGCGCAAGCCAGAGTTGATTCCGGAGCCGGCCTAGCGCCGGCTTTTTTTCGGGCGCATTTTTTTCAGCCCCTGAGCAGCCGGTCCTCGGCCGCCTCGAGGAACTCGCCCTCACCGAGCAGCACCACTACGTCACCCGCCTGCAGCTCGCCCGCATCGGCGGCGCTCAGGCTCGCCCTCTCGCCGCGCCGGCGCACGGCGCGGACTTCGACGCGCAGCGCGTCGAGGCCGAGCCCGGCGAGCGAGCGTCCCACGGCGTGCGACCCGGGCTCGAGCGACACGGAGTGCAGCCGCGCCGCGGCGCCGCCCTGGCCGCGCCATTCGCCCGGGCCATGGAAGAGGCCGCGCAGCAGCTGGTAGCGCTCGTCGCGCACCTGGCTCACGCGCCGCATGACGCGGCTGAGCGGCACGCCGACGATGACCAGCGTGTGCGAGGCGAGCATCACGCCCGACTCGAACGCCTCGGGCACCACCTCGGTCGCCCCCGCCGCGGTGAGCGGCTCGATGTCCGACTCGTCGCGCGCGCGCACGATCACCGGCACGCCGGGATTGAGCGCGTGCAGGTTGGCGAGCACGCGCACCGCAGCGGCGGTGTCGGCGAAGGTGACCACGACCGCCGCCGCGCGCGCGATGCCCGCGGCGACCAGCGCCTCGCGGCGCGCGCTGTCGGCGAACACCACCGTATCGCCCGCCGCCGCCGCTTCGCGCACGCGCTCGGGATCGAGGTCGAGCGCGACGTAGCGCACGCCTTCGGCATTCAGGAGGCGCGCCAGGCGCTGGCCGTTGCGGCCGTAGCCGAGGATGATGACGTGGCGATCGGCCTGGATCGACTGCGTGGCGATGCGGTGCAGCTCGAGGGAGCGCTCCATCCATTCCGAGCGCGACAGGCGCATGACGATGGCGTTGCTCGCGCCGATGACGAAGGGCGTGGCGAGCATCGAGACGATCATGGCCGCGAGCAGCGCCTGCAGAAGGCCCTCGCCGGCGACCCCGGCGGCGGCGGCGAGCGGCAGCAGCACGAAGCCGAACTCGCCGCCCTGCGCGAGCGAGAGCGCGACGCGCAGCGCCGTGCCGCCGGGTGTGCCGAAGGCGCGCGAGAGCGCGGCGATCAGCGCGAACTTCGCCAGCAGCAGGATCAGGAGGAAGCCGAGGACGCGCGGGAACTCGCCGAGCACCAGGCGCAGGTCGAGCATCATCCCCACGGTGATGAAGAACAGACCCAGCAGCACGTCGCGGAAGGGCTTGATGTCCTCCTCGACCTGGAAGCGGTACTCGGTCTCCGAGATCAGCATCCCGGCGAGGAAGGCGCCCAGCACGAGCGACAGGCCGGCGAGGCTGGTGAGCCAGGCGAGGAGCAGCGTCACGAGCAGCACGTTCAGCACGAAGAGCTCGTTCGAGCGCCGCCGCGCCACGGCGCCGAGCCAGGCGCGCATCACGCGCGGGCCGCCGATGACGACGAGGGCGAGCGCGGCGGCCGCCTTGGCGAGCGCGATGCTCACCGCGATGCCGATCGCGTCGCCGGCTTGCCCGAGCGCGGGAATGAGCACGAGCAGCGGCACCACCGCGAGGTCCTGGAAGAGCAGCACGCCGATCACCTGGCGGCCGTGCGCGCTGTCGAGCTCGCCGCGCTCGCCGAGCAGGCGCGAGACCACCGCGGTGGAGGACATGGCGACGATGCCGCCGATGGCGATCCCGGCCTGCCACGAGTAGCCGGCGGCGAGGCACGCGGCCACGGCGAGCGCGAGCGTCAGCCCGACCTGCGCCACGCCCAGGCCGAAGACGATGCGCCGCATCGCCAGCAGCCGCGCCAGGCTGAACTCGAGGCCGATCGAGAACATGAGGAACACCACGCCGAACTCGGCGAGGCTTTGCGTCTGGGCGAGCTCGGTGACGAGCGCGGCGCCGTGCGGGCCGAGCGCGATTCCCGCGGCGAGGTAGCCGATGATCGGCGGCAGATGCAGGCTGCGGCACAGCGCGACGGCGAGCACGCTGCTCGCGAGCAGCACGAGCACCGATTGCAGCGGAACGGCGGCGGGGTCCATGGGCTATACTCGCCCCGATGATAAAGGCAGCTTCGCCCAGAGAGAAAAGCATCTCGAAAACCACCGCCCTGGAGCTCGCGCGCGGCGTGCTGCGCATCGAGGCCGACGCGGTGCGCGCGCTCGCCGAGCGGCTCGACGAACGCTTCGTCGCCGCGCTCGACGTCGTGCTCTCGCGCAAGGGCCGCGTGGTGGTGAGCGGCATCGGCAAGTCGGGACACATCGCGCGCAAGATCGCCTCGACGCTCTCCAGCACCGGCACGCCGGCGTACTTCGTCCATCCCGCCGAGGCGAGCCACGGCGATCTCGGCATGATCGCGAGCGGCGACGTGTTCATCGCCATCTCCTACTCCGGCGCGAGCAACGAGCTGCTCGAGATCGTGCCGCAGGTGAAGCGCCGCGGCGCCAAGCTGATCGCCATCACCGGCAACGCGGCCTCGGCGCTCGCGCGCGCGGCGGACGTCAACCTCGACGCGAGCGTCGCGAAGGAGGCCTGCCCGCACAACCTCGCGCCGACCGCGAGCACCACCGCGGCGCTCGCCCTCGGCGATGCGCTCGCGCTCGCGCTGCTCGACGCGCAGGGCTTCTCCGCCGCCGACTTCGCCGGCACGCATCCGCGCGGCGCGCTGCCGGGCCAGGCGCTCGCGCGCCAGGCTTTCCTGCGCGTCGAGGAGGTGATGCGCGCGGGCGGGCAGGTGCCGCAGGTGGCGAGCGGCGCGACCATCCGTCAGGCGCTGGTGGAAATGACGCGCGGCCGCATCGGCATGACCGCGGTGGCCGACCGCGCCGGCGTGCTGAAGGGCGTCTTCACCGACGGCGACCTGCGGCGCACGCTCGAGAAGTCGAGCGAGCTCGACCGGCCGGTCGACGAGGTCATGACGCGCCATCCCAGGACCGTGCGCGGCGAGATGCTGGCGGCCGAAGCCGTGCACCTCATGGAGGAGCACAAGGTCAACCAGCTGCTGGTGGTCGACGAGCGCGGCGCCCTGATCGGCGCGCTCAACATGCACGACCTCTTTCGCGCCAAAGTCATTTAGCCCCGCATGCAATACATCGCTCCCGATGCGCTGGAACGGGCGCGACGCATTCGCCTCATGCTCTTCGACGTCGACGGCGTGCTGACCGACGGCCAGCTCTGGTACGGCCCGATGGGCGCGGAAGTGAAGGCCTTCCACGGCTTCGACGGCCACGGCCTGAAGATGCTCGCCGAGAGCGGCGTGTCCACCGGCATCCTCACCGGACGCAGCTCGGGCGCGGTCGCCTCGCGCGCCAGGGAGCTCGGCATCAGCCACCTCATGCAGGGCATCGAGGACAAGCGCGCCGCCTATGAAGGTCTGCTCAAGCGCCTGTCGCTCGAGGGCGAGTCGGTCGGCTACATGGGCGATGACCTCGTCGACCTGCCGGTGCTCACGCGCTGCGGCCTCGCCTGCGCGCCGCGCGAGGCGCCCGAGGACGTGCGCCAGCGCGTCCACTACATTCCTTCGGCGGCAGCGGGCTTCGGCGCGGCGCGCGAGGTCTGCGAGATGCTGATGCGCGCGCAGGGCACGCTCGCCGGCGTGCTGGAAAAATACCTGCGATGAGCACGACGCGCGCTCATGCTGGTGCTCGCGCTGCTCACCTTCTGGCTCGAGCGCACGGTGCGCGAGGAAGAGTCGCATCCGTCGCTGCGCCGCCACGACCCCGACTACATCATCTCGGGGCTCACCGCCACGACCTACAACCGGCAGGGGAGCGCCGACAGCGTGCTCTCCGCGGCGAAGATGATGCACTACCCCGACGACGACACCACCGAGCTCGCCGCGCCGCGCGTGTTGCAGTCGCGGCCCACCGAGCCGCGCTTCACCGTGCGCGCCGACCGCGGCGCGGTGACGCGCGAGGGCGAGGAGATCTTCCTCTACGACAACGTGCAGCTCGAGCGCGAGGCCGAGGCGGACCGGCCGGCGGCGCGCCTGACGACGAGCTTCCTGCACGTGGTGCGCGACCGCTCGCTCATGGTCACCGACCGGCCGGTGCTGATCGTCGAGGGGCTGCGCTCGCTCTCGGGCGTCGGCATGGAGTACAACAACGAGACGCGCGAGCTCGTGCTGCGCAGCGACGTGCAGGCGCGATTCGACAGCGCGCCGCCCACGGGCCGATGAAGCGGATCGCGCTCCTCGCCGCCCTGCTCGCGCCCCTGGGCGCGGCGGCCGACAAGGCCGACCGCGACAAGCCGACGCAGATCGAGGCGAACCGCATGAGCGCCGACGACGCGCGGCGCATGACCATCTTCGAAGGCGCCGTGGTGCTGACGCGCGGCACCATCCGCCTCACCGCCGATCGCATCATCGTGCGCCAGGACGCCGAGGGCTTCCAGCTCGCCACCGCCACCGGCACGCCGGCGCGCTTCCGCCAGCGCCAGGATCCCAAGCCGCCCGACACGCAGGGCATCTGGATCGAGGGCGAGGCGCTGCGCATGGAGCTCGACGACAAGAGCGGCAAGGTGGAGATGTTCGAGAGCGCGCGCCTCACGCGCGGCGGCGACGAGGTGGCGGGCGCCTACATCCTCTACGACCAGCGCTCGGACTTCTTCTCCGTGAACTCGGCCAAGGACGCGACCGCGCCCGGCAGCGGCCGCGTCAAGGCCGTGCTGCAGCCCAAGCCCCGCGCCGACAAGGCGGCGAAGTAGCGGGCGCATGTCCGAGCTCGCCTCCCACAAGCTGCGCAAGCGCTACAAGTCCCGCACGGTGGTGAGCGACGTCTCGCTGCAGGTGTCGAGCGGCGAAGTGGTCGGGCTGCTCGGGCCGAACGGCGCCGGCAAGACCACCTGCTTCTACATGATCGTCGGCCTGATCCCCGCCGACGCGGGCAGCATCCATCTCGACCAGACCGACCTCACGCACCTGCCCATCCACCGCCGGGCGCGCCTGGGCATCTCCTACCTGCCGCAGGAGAACTCGGTCTTCCGCCGCCTCACCGTCGAGGAGAACGTGCAGGCGATCCTCGAGCTGCAGGGCCTCAAGCCCGAGGAGATCGAAGCGCGCCTGGTCGAGCTCCTGAAGGACCTGAACATCGCCCACCTGCGCAAGCACACCGCGCTCTCGCTCTCGGGCGGCGAGCGGCGGCGCCTGGAGATCGCGCGCGCGCTCGGCACCAAGCCGGCGTTCATCCTGCTCGACGAGCCCTTCGCCGGCGTCGACCCGATCGCGGTGCTGGACATCCAGCGCATCATTAGGTTCCTGAAGGAGCGCGGCATCGGCGTGCTCATAACAGACCATAACGTGCGCGAGACCCTCGGTATCTGCGACCGCGCCTACATCATCAACGAAGGCGCGGTGCTCGCTTCGGGCCATCCGGAGGAGATTGTCTATAATGACAGCGTGCGCCGGGTCTATCTGGGCGAGAACTTTCGCATGTAGTTGCAACACGTTTTCATCCAAGTTCCGGCACACTGGCAGACCATCGGATGAAACCCTCCCTGCAGTTCCGGCTTTCGCAGCACCTGACGCTGACGCCCCAGCTGCAGCAGTCCATCCGGCTGCTGCAGCTCTCGACGGTCGAGCTGAACCAGGAGATCGAGCGCATCCTGATGGACAACCCGGCGCTCGAGCGCGAGGACCTCGACGAGGGGGAAGCGCCGCGTTCTTCGCCGAAAGAGGAAACTGCCGTGAAAAGCGAGCCCGAGCCCGCGGCCGCGGCACCGGAGCAGCACGAGAGCGCGCCCGACACCGACTGGCCGACGGAGCTCGCCGCCGGCTGGCGCGGCGGCGACGACGAGGAGAACGACCGCAGCTTCGCCGCGCCCGACACGCCGACGCTGCGCGACCACCTGCTCGGCCAGCTCACGCTCACCAAGCTCGGCGAGCGCGACCGCGCGCTGGTCGCGCTGATCATCGACGCGCTCGACGAGGACGGCTACCTCACCCAGCCGCTCGAGGAGATCGTCGCGCTGCTCACGCCCGAGACCGAGATCGAACCCGAGTCGCTGCTCGGCGAGCTTTCCACCGCGCTTCGCCACCTGCAGAACCTCGAGCCGGCGGGCGTCGGCGCGCGCTCGCCGTCGGAATGCCTGTGCCTGCAGATCCACGCGCTGAAGGAGCGCGAGATCGCCGACCCCGCGGCGTGCGAGCTCGCGCTCAAGATCACCGAAAAGCACCTCGAGCTCCTCGCCGGGCGGGACTACACGCGGCTGAAGAACCTCACCGGCGCCAACGACGACGCGCTGCGCGCGGCGCAGCGCCTGATCCTCGCGCTCAACCCGCGCCCGGGCGCCGCCTTCGCCAAGGTCGAGGCGCGCTACGTGGTGCCCGACGTGATCGTGAGGAAGGTGCGCAACGCCTGGCGCGCCACGCTCAACTCCGAGGCGATGCCGCGGCTGCGCATCAACCGCCTCTACGCGGAGCTGGCCGCCGGCGCGCGCAGCGGCAACTCGCTCTCCTCGCAGCTGCAGGAGGCGCGCTGGCTGATCAAGAACGTGCAGCAGCGCTTCGACACCATCCTGCGCGTGTCGCAGGCGATCGTCGAGCGCCAGCGCCATTTCCTGGAGCACGGCGAAGTCGCCATGCGGCCTTTGGTTCTTCGTGAAATCGCCGAGACGCTCAGCCTGCACGAGAGCACCATCTCGCGCGTGACGACGCAGAAGTACATGGCGACGCCGCGCGGCACCTTCGAGCTCAAGTACTTCTTCGGCAGCCACGTTGCCACCGATGCCGGCGGCGCCGCCTCCTCGACCGCGATCCGCGCCCTCCTCAAGCAGCTCGTCGCGGCCGAGGATGCGAAGGCGCCGCTCTCGGACGCGCGCATCGCGCAGATCCTCGGCGAGCAGGGCATCGTCGTGGCGCGCCGCACGATTGCGAAATACCGCGAGTCGCTGCAAATTCCCCCGGTCAACCAGAGAAAGGCCTTGTGATGAATCTCAACGTGAGCGGCCATCATGTGGAAGTGACCTCCGCCCTGCGCAGCTACGTG
>WNFL01428304.1_pt1 | contig 17268 bp, 12 predicted proteins | sample 5400361 | NCBI WGS metagenome assembly WNFL01 (sample SAMN13153351, study PRJNA577476) | soil metagenome | isolation source: 40 cm soil on Douglas fir-dominated hillslope | place: USA:California | collected 2013-09-17 | reverse complement strand
AGAAGGTGCCAAGGGTCGGTCTGTTCGCCCGTTAAAGTGATACGCGAGCTGGGTTCAGAACGTCGTGAGACAGTTGACCATAAACATATTATGGTGACAATCTAAGCTGTCTTTCTATATTTCGTTTTGAATCATTCCTACAGTTTGTAGGAACATGTATTAATACATGTCGAGAGAGGTTGTATATTTTGTTATACCTATAGATCTCAACACCAGTTTGAGAATAAATTTGACTATTTGCTGGAAAAACTCAGTATCTGAAGGTACCCGTTCGACTCACAAGAGTTCGCTCAGGGTAATAATCCTATCAGTGGAGTCAATCAGCAGGGAAGATCTCGAATTAATTTTTGAGGAACCCTCAACGACCATACGTCAAATCCTGAGAGAAATCGAAGGAAAGATATGGCCTGATCCTGTAAGCGATTACAGGTTTGTTTAAACCGGAGGGTTTAAACAATCGAAAACTATTGTGTCGGACACTATCCTGTAGAAGCGTTGGAATTTTGAGGAGAGCTGGGGACAGTACGAGAGGACCTCCCTGGGGAAATCCCTGGTGTGCCGGTTATAGCGTCAGCTGTAACGCCGGGTAGCTATATTTCCATGTGATAACCGCTGAAAGCATCTAAGTGGGAAGCCAACTCCGAGATTAGAATTCCTGTATACGAAAGTATACGTAGATCCCTGGAAGAATACCAGGTTAATCGGCAAGCGCTGGAAGACCCGCAAGGGTTTAAGGCTACTTGTACGAATAGATCGATTTCTTGCGATCCCACACATAGCGGGTCGCGGCCTTCCTTTTCTAAGCAAAAAAAACATTCAAAGAATAGTACAAAGTACAGAGTGCACAGTACAAAGATTTATCTATGTACTTAGTACTGCGTACTATGTACTGTTTATGGTTTTCAAGATATTGTTCTGGTGATTAGAGCGCAGTGGAACCACCTAATCCCTTTCCGAACTTAGAAGTGAAACGCTGTAGCGGTGACGATAGCTGAGGGGCAACCCTCCGTGAAAATAATTCATCGCCAGAACAATATTTTGAAACCAAAAGATTAACCTCGAGTAAAATCGGGGTTTTTTAATGGAAAAATACTTACTTGTCAATTTTGGCTAGTTGAGTTAAAATACCCATACCAACAAGAAAGGTGGATATGAAAAGTGGCTGCAAAAACAACTTCTAAAACAAAAGACGCGACTGCGTCAAAAGCTCCTGTTACTATGGCCGATCTTTTGGCTGGCGCCAAGAATAGGGTACAGCAATTCATCAAAGGCCAGAGAGTTGAGGCTACAATTCTTTCAAAAACACCAACTGCGGTCATATTTGACGTCGGTGGAAAGAGCGAGGGAATAGTTAAGGAGAAAGGCTACACAGACACAAAAGAGTATATAGAAGGCCTTAAAGTAGGGGACAAAGTCTTCGTTACAATCTTAGTTCCGGAAACTCGCGACGGTATTACAATTTTAGGACTTAAAGATGCTATGCATGATGTTTCTTGGGAGAAATTAGAAGAAATCAAAAAGTCTGGTGCTGAGGTCCCGGTTTTAGGTAAGGGTGTTAACCCTGCAGGGTTTGTAGTCGATGTTATGGGGATAGAAGGTTTTATTCCGACTTCACAATTAGGTAAAGATGCCTCCCAAAATGCTCAAGAATTAGTTGGTAAATATTTCAAAGCCCGTGTCATGGAGGTTAATAAAATGAATAAGAAAGTTGTTCTATCCGAGAAAGAAGTGTCGGAAGCAGGGAATATTGCATTAAGTAAGAAAGCCCTTGCCAGCATCAAAGAAGGCGAAGTCTACCAAGGAATTGTTACAACCGTTGCTCCTTTTGGCGCTTTTGTAAAAATTGAAGTCAAGGTTGGTAAGGAGCAGGCATATGTAGAAGGACTTGTACACGTTTCAGAACTTTCCTATTCAAAAGTTGCCCTTCCTTCTGATGTAATCAAAGAGGGCGACGAAGTAAAAGTAAGAGTTTTGGCCGCACACGAAGGAAAGCTTGCACTTTCCATAAAACAGGCGGGACGAGACCCATGGAGCGACATAGCTGAAAAGTTTAAGGCGGAAGATAAAGTTACCGGACGTGTTGTCAGAATCAGCGATTTTGGTGTATTTGTAGAACTTACTCCGGGTGTTGAGGGCTTGATCCACATTACAAAGATTCCGCCAACCCACAAACTTGTGGTAGGGGCCGAAGTTAAATGTACAATTGAAGAAGTTAACATTAAAGACAAACGTATTTCATTGGGTCTAGTTTTGACTTCAGTACCCGTGGGTTATAAGTAAACTTCATGGAAGAAAGGCATTCTTATTTCTCACCAGCAGAACAGGAAGCTATTTCATCTTCAGCTAAAAAATTTGCATCCCTAGGACAAGAAGGAGTTTTCGTTTTAAGAAGAATTAGGAACAAGCTTTTTATTGCTCGAAACACTCCCGGGCATACCTCTGTAAGCTTGGATTTTTTAGGCAATGACAATGTTGTAGAAATACAAAGTGATCGGTTGGGTAGAACAATAGATACATTAAATGAAACAATTAAATATGCAGATCTTATTTTGCAGATTAATGGTCAGGATAGTGATAGCCAACTTGACAGTGACTCGCAATTGGCGGGATTTGGTTCACTAAGAGATAAAGATTCTCTAATTTCTAAAAGTTTAGTGAGATTCAAACTTCATCCCTACTTTGATAATTAACGTTTGGGTTATACAATCTTCTTGATGGCTTTTCACTCTAAATATATATGTCAACAATGTGGGTATGAAAGTACGGGGTGGATGGGCAAGTGCCCTGAGTGTGGAACTTGGAACAGTCTCGTTGAGACCGTAGTCGCAACAGGTAAAGGGCAAGAGGTGAAAGTTAAAAGAGGAATTCAGGGGTCAAAACCCATTAATCTTTCTGAGATTAAATCTGGGGATACAAAGCGAATCTCCACAAAAATATCCGAGTTGGACCGCGTATTGGGTGGAGGTTTAGTCCCGGGTCAAGGTGTTTTAATAGCAGGGGAACCGGGAATAGGTAAATCTACACTTTTAACTCAGATCTCAAATAACCTTGGCGATGTTCTCTATATCTGCGGAGAGGAGTCGGCAAATCAGGTTGCTATTCGTGCTAAGCGGTTGGGGGTAACAAGCAAAAATATTTTGATGTTGGAAAGTACAGATGTAGATTCAGTAATAAATACTATAGATACCTTTAATGGAACATCCTTGCAGGCCGTTATTGTCGATTCCATTCAAACTATGACAACGGGGGACTTAAGCGGCATGGCGGGAAGCGTAGGGCAGGTCAGAGAATGTGCGGCAAGGCTTCTTAGAGCAGCAAAAGACAAGAATATTCCCGTTTTCCTGGTTGGGCATGTAACTAAAGAAGGAACAGTTGCCGGCCCCGCGGTACTTGCACACATAGTAGACACTGTTTTATGGTTTGAAGGTGACAAAACTTTAACTACAAGAATATTACGTGCTGTTAAAAACCGTTTTGGACCAACTGACGAGGTTGGGGTCTTTGAAATGGAAGAGGCTGGTTTAATTCCCATGATAGATATAGAGCGTGCTTTCTTGGAAAAAGGCAAGAAAGAGGTGTCCGGGAGCCTGGTTACATCTGTAATGCAGGGTACCCGTCCAATCCTGGTAGAAATACAAGCCTTGGTTGTGCCCACAAAATTGGCCTTTCCAAGACGTATTGCACAAGGAATAGACTCAAGAAGGTTGGAACTTCTTCTTGCAGTCCTAACTAGAAGATGCGGACTTCCGGTTTATGATTTTGATGTTTTTGTAAATGTCGCGGGAGGCCTTAAAGTCACGGAACCTGCAAGCGATCTCGCCATTTGTTTGGCCATTGCATCCTCTTATTACGAAAAACCAATACCTTCTAACGTTATAGCAGTTGGAGAAGTTGGGCTTTTAGGAGAAATTCGCGAGGTGGTAGCTCAGGATAAAAGAATAAAGGAAGCTAAGAGAATGGGATTTACTACGGCGGTTAGTTCAAAGGAGGTTAAGTACGCAAACCAAGCAATCAAGTTACTTTTCAAGTAATTTTCCTCAGATAAATTTGTGATACTCTGACAAAAATCCTAAATTTCTGGCCATCTTTGTTGCAACTTGACGTCTAACTAGATGCGCAGCAACTCCAATTGCTAGGACAACTGCAGAATCCTGTTCGCCTGTTGCAAGCCCCGAAATTCCAAGAATAATTCCATTTTTAAAAGCAATTGAGCCTCCAGGCAAGCTGTTTTCATCAATTTTCCAGATCTTATTTTCAGGCAGTTTTAAGTTTTCTATTGAGGCTTTAAATTCCGGGTTACGAATCAGGAATTGGGTTTTCAAAAGCGCGTAATATGTATATTTATTTAATTTCCCGCCGTACTTATCATCTTCCGCTTCAATCTGACCATACCTAACTGCAACTGGAGGTTGATAAACGCCACCTCTATGAGCAATAGCGACTACAAGTCCGCTCTTTTTGGCATTTTCTTCAAATTTTAAAGCTCTTTCTATTACCGGACCCGCAATTTTATCCATAATCCTTACTTCATTTGTAAAAACCGGACCTTCCTTAAGCGGATATCTCCTAAAATATGCTTCGTTGTTTATAGTATCCAACCAAGGGGATAAATCATTGGGGATTCCATGAGTTAATTTTTCTGACATGGGTTTTATTATACATATCAGTTTGATATTTTCAAGGTTGTTCCCAAGTTATCCACATTTTATTATGAGTAAAAAGAAATTATAAAAAAGCCCGTAAACACGGTCTTTTATATAATGTATGACATTATAGGTATAGCTAAAACTGAGTACTTTTTAAATATAGGGTTTGACAGATTTGAAAAGGGGTGTTATTATTTTTTTGTACATTGAATTTGAAGAAGGAATTACCCGTATTGAACTTAGCTCTCGGCTTTTCAGTTCTGTTCGAACACGCCTCGAGCTGCGTTTTCAATAGGGTTGTCAAAAACTTTTTGGAGAGATTGTAAAAGTTTTTTCCAAAAAAAGAGCATCGCCATCGTTGGGTTCTCCTCTATAGAATAAAGGGACTCGCCACGAATAGAGATGCTCTTTAAAACTAAACGAAGCAATATGCTTCGTACACGAGATTTGTCTTACGGACAGGGAAAAAGACAAATCGTATTTAGACTAGAACGGACAGAAGAGGTTGTCAAGGGCCTTTGTGTTGTTGTGAAGAAAAGTGTGAGAATGCATTTTTTATTTGATTTGAGGGACGGGTGGATTTTAGGGCAGGAAATCTACCCGCTCCTCAAGTTTAATAAAGAGTGCTTTTTTTATGTTTCAATCTTCTTGACAAAAACTTCTCGTCTGGTATTCTGCAAGTTAGTTACCTGCCTAAATATACTAATGAAACAAAAAAGTGGATTCTATCAGGCAGGAATAATTATTTTGGTTGCTTCTTTCTTTGCCGCCGGGCTTCTTCTTTCAAAATTTTCATCTAAATTAGTAAATGTTTCGGCTCCGAAAGCTTGGGATGGACCTGTGCCAAACGTAACAGTTAATGAAGTGGGAGCAGGGCAGGTCGCTGAAGGTTGTGTAGTAGAAAACGTAACAACAGATGCTGGCGGCAATCACTATCAGGCAGTTGGACATTTAGCCGGCTGCGGTGGAAATGAAGCAGGAAGCTGTCCACCAGGAACCGTATTAAGTTTTGAAGGCGCCCAAAATCAATGTGCAGGCAGAATTGCTCCTGTTCAATGGAATCAAAAAGTAACAGGCTGCTGCAACTTGTTTAACGATCCCTGCAGTTACGAACATCATGGCAAGTGCGTAGCCGAAACGTACTGTGCTGATAATAGGTTCCAAGTAGGTCACTGTGTTCCTGTAACGACCGGAACCCCTACACCAACACCTACTCCCACAGCGACCCCTTCTCACACACCTAGTGTAACTCCGACACCAACGCCAACCTCTACGCCCACTTCTACCCCTACACCAACACCAACATGCACTCCAACGCCTTCCAATACCCCTACACCAACACCAACAGCTACACCTAATTATTGCGGAGGCACATGTGGAAGCAACTACAATTGCCAAGGCGGCCTCTACTGCTACCAAGGCTCTTGCCGTAACCCTAATTGTCCAACCCAGTCTAGTTGTGGTTGCCCGGGTGCAACCCCAACGCCTCCTCCAGTTCTTGGGGCTTCAACCCCTCCGGAACTACCAAAAACAGGTTCCAATGATTGGGAAGTATTTGCAGGCCTTATTGGAATAATGGTAGCGGGAGTTGCGGTCTTCAAAAAGTTCAAGTTGGTATAGCATTGGTTTATGTATCCCTCTGGAATCATTTATCGCTCAGGTAAATCTAGCAAATCAGGCGAAGTAATCTTAAAACTCTCTTTGGCCAAAAGAATTGGCTTCCACCTTCTGCGTGGGTTTGGAGCCGGTCTTGTTGCCTTTGCTTTTGTCGGAATTATTTTCTCATTCTGGCCCATCTTAAAAGAAGAAGTTGCCTTCCGTCTCGGTAGTAAAAATCAAGCTAAAATCGACAGTTTTTCTTCGTTAGTCGATAAAAGTGATGCTGAAACTCTTGGTATGGACCCTTATTTTTCTATTTTTGTACCAAAAATTAATGCCAAAGCCAAAGTAATACCAAATGTAGACGCGGGAAACTCTACTGAATATATGTGGGCATTAAGCGAGGGGGTGGCCCATGCCAGAGGAACTAACTTTCCAGGCCAGGGAAAAAATATTTTCCTATTTGCGCATTCTACAGACTCTCCTTTAAATTATGCCAGGTACAATGCCGTTTTTTATCTACTCGGAAAGTTAACTAAAGGCGACAGAATTGTTATGTTTTTCCTGGGTAAAAAATACGAATATGTTGTTACAGAAAAGACTGTTGCTCAGGCTTCTGACACTTCTTGGCTTTCTGATAATGGGAATGGGGAGCAATTGGTACTTCAAACCTGCGACCCACCCGGAACCAGTTGGAGAAGACTTTTAATTATAGCGAGGCCAATTGGAAACTTAAATAATTAATTCAGAGAGAAAGGAATGACAGTTTTTGTGGCTTTGCTCCAGACTGAAAAAAGTGAATCGATTTCTTTTAGTACTTCAGTTCTATTTAGTGACTTATCTTTTGCCTTTTTAAAAAGTTTTTTCCAGCCTTCCTCATACTCTTTTCTGATTTTCGGATCGGCAATGATCTGCCTTGAGGTATCGTTATCTTTGTAGGAGGGGATTATGTCTCGGGCCAGTTGCATGGAAAGCCTGTCTTTGGCTTCTTCCTGCAAAAATATCTGAAAATTGGCCTCGCGAATGTCTCTGAAGTCGCTTGCCATAAGGCGCCCAAAATTTTCCAGCTGTTCGGCTGTTATAAATTTATAAAGTGGCCAGAGTGGGTGAGATTCCAAATTTCTTCTGGGAATTTCTGTCATGGAGGGATTATAACACAATATATTATAAGATGCTATACCGTAGCAAAGCCTGTTATCCTACAAGCGAAGTCTTGCATCCTATAAGCGGAGCTTGTTCACTCATAAGCAAAGCTTGAAGTAGCCTATAAGCTTGACTTTTGAGGCTAGATCTGATACTATAGCCCCTCAGTTGCAAACCGTTCTTTAAAATAGCATCAAATTGCACCCTAATTATTTTAGAGGTGCCCGAACAATATATTCAGTAAATCATATTTTTTTAAGCCCTTAAGGAGGCTAACAATGTCAGTTCAGAGGTTTGTACCCGTGGATCAAATTGATCCGAATCTGCTTCCGCCCATTGATAAGCAGAACTATTTACCCGAGTTTAACGAAAACGGTGTTTTTATCGGTTTCGGTAAGCCTGGAAAGGACTCCTACATTCGTGGATTTGTTTGCGATGTAGAAGACGATGGAACGATCACGAAGGTCCGCTACGATGGCGTGAAGAAATTCGACGGCCATGTTGGACCCGATGGTCACGCGACTCCAAGTGCGGTTATGGTGGTTGCAGAAAAGCGTGCGGATGGCATTTATCTTTATTGTGCCCCCGAGTACCGCGTCTTTATCTACGATCATGTTAATGACCAGCTTAGTGTCATGGTCAAGGGTTTTGCAGGCGGATTCACCGAAAAAGGCAAAACTCCCGGCGAGACCGCACTTGAGGAAGTTCTTCAAGAGCATGGAATCGGAGTGAAAGATGCCAAGATCGAGAGAATCGGTTACGCTTCGGACAACCGGGCAATGACCGAAACCTGCATTGAGTACTACCTTGGTACGTTCGAACGGGAAGTTGGTCAGACTTTGAAGGGAGATGAAATCATTCAAAAAACGGAAGCAATTCGCGTTGACCACTTCGTTCCCGGCCTGGATGGCATCGTCGACACGGCGTATGCTTTTCTGGTTCACAACCTTAATCTTGTCCGGCCTCTCCCGCCGCGACAACCGCTCTTTAAGAGTTTGAAAAAGCTCTTCTCGAGCCTTCTAGATTTAAATAAGTAATATTGTTCGGGCGCTTCTGTTTCCAACCCTCTCGGGAATATAATGGCAATTGCTGCTATTGAAACAAGAGAGTGGTTGGGATCACGAAGTTTTGCCTGTGCGGTGAGAAAAATTAATCTAAAAAATTAAATAATCCCTCCCGCACAAGCAAATCAGTTCTATTTAACTTGACAGGCCCCAAATTTAGGCTATACTAATAACTGTAGCTTCGAGTTCGTAAGATTCCATAAGTTTCAGTTAATTTTCTTGCCAACACAACGTTTCATTCACAATTCATGCCTAAAAAAGCGGTCAGTAATACAGTAACCAAAGAAGAACAGGCGTCAGATGTGACCGATTTAATCGGCGCGCCTCAGGATGCAGGCAGTTTGCCTCCCGCTCCAGTTTCCATTGAGGAAAGACCGGCTAATCCTTTAGTGGTTGATGAAAGAATGATCCCTGACGCAGCTCTTCCTACAGATTATGTTGAAGGGGTTTTAGACATCGCCAATGAAGGCTCGGGACTCCTCCGCCCACAACGTTTTGCTCCAAGCGACCACGATATTTATATTTCCAGCTCTCAAATTAGAAGATTTAACTTAAGAGTGGGTGACATGGTTGGCGGACAGGCCAGGAGACCCAAAGAAAATGAGCGTTATTGGGGACTACTTAAAGTTGAAAAAGTAAACGCAGAACCTGTTGAAAAGCTAGGTGAGAGACCCAATTTTGACGACATGACAGTTATTTATCCTGAAGAGCAAATTAAACTTTCGACCGACAAAGATACATTAACTACCAGAATGATAGACTTAGTGGCTCCCGTAGGATTTGGACAAAGAGCCCTAATCGTTTCTCCGCCCAAAGCTGGAAAAACATGGTTAGTTAAAGATATTATTAAAGGTATTGCCCTTAATTACAAGAAAGTTCACTTAATGGCCGTCCTTATCGGCGAACGCCCAGAAGAGGTAACTGACATAGTTCGTACCATGAACACAGTTACAGACGGCTTAGGAGAGGTTGCAGCAAGTAATTTTGATGAAGCCCCGCAAGACCAGACAAGAGTAGGAGAACTTGCACTCGAGCGCGCCAGGCGCCTTGTAGAAGCTGGCCGCGATGTAGTTATCGTTCTTGATTCAATTACCAGAATGGCTAGGGCTTACAATTTGGCTCTTCCAACATCCGGGCGCACACTTTCCGGAGGCTTTGATCCAATGGCGCTTTTCCCAGCCAAGAAATTCTTTGGAGCAGCCAGAAAAATTGAAGGTAAAGGATCTTTAACCATTATCGGTACTTGTTTAGTTGATACAGGAAGCCGCATGGACGATCTTATTTATGAAGAGTTCAAAGGAACCGGAAATATGGAACTCCATTTAACAAGAAAACTTGCCGAGAGGCGAGTTTACCCTGCAATTGATGTTGCCAAAAGCGGAACACGCCAAGATGAACTTCTTTTTGGAATGGAAAAACTTAAGAAAGTTAACTTACTTAGAAGAATGATAGACCTAATGGGAGAAGATGAGCGAACAGAAACTTTAATATCTAGGTTGGAAAAATCTGAAAATAACGACGAGTTTCTTGAGTCCTTAAAAACTGCTTAATTTTAATTAGCCAATTTGATTCTTCACTTTCAGGACTATTTCATCGAGAGAAATGTTGGATTTAACAATGTAATCTTCTGCTCCGATATCAAGTGCCGTTTTTTGTTCAGAATCCAGATTTGTCAAAACGATGACATGGATATTTTTTAAAAGGGGATTTTTCTTAACTTGCTCAAGTACATCAAAACCGTTCATTCCTCCGGGAAGCATGATATCTAAAAGTATCAAGTCGGGACGCGATTCCTTGATTTTAGTGAGAGCGGCCTGGGCTGTTTCAGCCTGCATAACTTCTGCCCCAAGTTCGCCAATTTTTTCTGCTAGGATCTTTTGAAGTCCAGCATCGTCCTCAACGATTAATACTTTTTTCTTGTTATTTTGTGGGTTCATTTTTTATGTTTTTTGCTTCTTTTGGAAATTCTACAAAAAATGTAGTTCCATGCCCCTCAGTTGACTCAAACCAGACCCTGCCTCCTTTTAGATCAACTATTAGCTTCACCAGATAAAGGCCTAAGCCTAATCCGCTAGCACTCCTAACATTACTACCTCTATAAAGTTTTGTAAAGATTTTACCTTGATCGGCGGCAGGGATACCAATGCCTGAGTCTTTAATTGTAAATAAGATGCTTTGCGGCTGATTTACTAAACTTGTCTGAATAGTACTATCTACCGGCGTATATTTGATGGCATTACTTATCAAGTTTTCTATAATCACGCGAACAAGCTTTGGGTCTCCGATAATTTCAGGTATAGCGCCGTGGGTTTGATCTATGAATTTAATCTTTTTACCTAAAATAAGAGTATTCTTTTCGCGTAAAATACCTTGTACGATTTCCTCGAGTTTTACGGCGACACCCGAAACATGAACGGTACCAAGTTCAAAACGCGAGACATCCAGTAGCAGATTTACAGTATCGTTCATTGTCAGTACCGCAGAATAAATTTCACTTAAATATTTCATTAAAATTGCAGGAAATTTTTTATCATGTATTAATGATTCCGAATACCACCTGATAACTGAGAGTGGGGACCTGAGTTGGTGAGCCGAGAGTGACACAAACTCAGATTTAACCTGGTCCAGTTTCATCCGCTCATTTATATCCCGGAAATTTATGACAATACCGCCAATCTCGGGATCTGATAAGAAATTTGCACCATCAGCTTCCATCCAATGAAATTCTCCATTTTTCAAAAGAAGCCGGTTCTGAACTCTAAGAGTTTTTCCGGGGTTAACAAGCAAACTTTTTAGAGTTTCTTGGGTTAGGCCAATATCTTCGGTGTGAACCAGCTTAAAACCGTCAGTACCAATAAGTTCCTCAGGAGTATAACCTAAAACTCTTTTAACCGATTGACTTGCATAACTAATATTTCCTGTTACATCAACTAAAAAGATTGCATCAGAACTATTTTCAATTAAGGCTTTAAACTTTTTCTCGGCTTTATCTCTTTCTTCAATGATTACTGAAAAAACCATAAAAGTAATAGAAATTGAAGCCGCAAATACGCCTAAATATAATAGGCTTGCCTCAGGGTCTCCGGGAACTATAAAAGGACCGCTGCCTGTAATTACTCCCCAAATACAAACAGCAGTAATAATAAACACTAAAAGAGTTGAGCCCTTTTGCTTAAATGTGTAGGAAGCCAAAAGCAATAATGGAAAAATAAGATATTTAAATTGATTTTGAACTGCGAAAGAAACCGGTAAAAAAGTACCCGTAAAAATTGCGATACCCGAGAGGGAAACAGCTGTTAAAAGCAGTATTCCTTTAATTAAATAAACAGGGTCGAATTTGAACTTGGAAACCCGTGACCAAACAAGAAGGGCGGGGGCTACAATCATATCTCCCAAAAAATCTCCGGCCCACCAATTTAACCAAACGCTAAAATAGTTTTTCCAAGTGCCGACACCCGCGATAACTAAACTGGTTGTACCTATTGTTGAGCTAATAGTAGTACTCACGATTGCAGCAAAAAAGATGAAGATTATTACATCTTGGACTCTTTCAAAAGAGCGCTTAAATCCAAAAAGCTTAAGAAGTAGAACTCCTATTACGGCTTCTAAAGTATTTCCAAAAGAAATGGCAAGAGCCAGAGGGAGGGTTTCTTGGGTTGTGAAGTTTGCCATAAAGGCCCCTATTATTATTCCCGGCCATAAATCGACTCCAAAAATAACAAGTACTGCCAAAGATATTCCGGTAGGGGGCCAAACCAAAGTGACTTGTTTTACGCTATAGGCAAGAGATAGTCCGAATTTGGCTGAGAAAAAATATACAGCGGCAAATAATGCGACTTTTAAAAGATATTTAGGGTCTTTAAATTTTTCTAAAAAATTTCCCATTATTAATTTAATGTAGCATAGCCTAGTTCTTGTGTGTAGCGTCATTCATTCAGCACTTTGAGTTCATTTTTTGTTCATAGAGAAAGTTTGCTTCAAGAGAGTACATATGATACCTTTACAGGGCAAATCCGAAATCCGAATATCGAAATCCGAAACAATATTTAAATGAATAACCCGCGTATAACGCGGTCAAATTTTAAAATTCAAAACGTTTCGTACTTCATATTTCGTGCTTCGAGTTTAATAAAAAATGGATGATACTTTTGAAACATTAATCGGTCTTTGGGAAGATATTAAACATTTCTTCTTTGAGTTAACGAAATTTATATTCAAGTCACTTCATATTAGTTTTCTTAAGTTTGAAGAAAGAAAAGGTGTTGTTGTAACAGCGCTTTACCGCCAAAGGGGCAAGCGTTCCCGCCAGCTTACTCATTACGGAATGGCAGGGCTTGCGGCACTCGGGGTTGTCATGGCCCCAATGATTGCTCAGGAATTTCCGGGAAGAAGTGTTAACCCGTGGCAAGTTTCCGCGGCCCCCGCAGTTCTTTCTGCATCCACAGATGATCCGGGTCTTGATACACAGATATCTAGTAAAGTAAGGGATAGTATCATTGATTATGAAGTTCAAAGTGGCGATACGGTATCTTCCATTGCTGATAAGTTTGGGGTAACACCCGCAACAATCCGTTGGCAAAACAGTTTATCCGGAGATAGAATAAAAGTAGGAAGTACGCTTCAAGTTTTACCTGTAACAGGTATTGCGCATAAAGTTCAAAAAGGAGATACGGTTTATTCTATTGCTAAAAAATACGATTCTGACCCTCAATCAGTTGTAGATTTTCCTTTTAACTCCTTCAGTAATGACGAAACTTTTGAACTTGCCATTGGGCAAACAGTAATTGTTCCTGATGGGGTAATGCCTACAGGAATAGTCTCAACACCGCGTCCGAGACAATCTACTCCTGATGCAGGAACAGTTGTTGCTTCCGGTCAGTTTGTTTGGCCTACTCAGGGGACAATCACTCAAAGGTTCTCCTGGTACCACCCGGGAATCGATATAGCTAACCGTGCCGAACCCCTGGATGTCGCTGCCGATAGCGGAACGGTAATCTTTTCCGGTTGGGATTCAAGCGGATATGGAAATATGGTTTTAATAGATCACCATAATGGATTTAAAACACGCTACGCTCACTTGAGCCAAATAATGGTTGTATCCGGACAGGGAGTTGCAAGAGGGTCTGTAATAGGGAAGATGGGTTCTACAGGGCACTCTACGGGCCCACACACGCATTTTGAGATTTATCTTAATGGCACCCGGGTTAACCCTCTAAATTATCTCCGTTAAGGCAAAATTACTCCAAAATGTGTAGCAACACTCGTTCCTTTGTCGGGATTTTCTGCATCTGGTTTGTCTAGCATGCTTACTGACCCGTCTGTATTTCTAACTGCCATTGCTGTAGAGCTTCCGCCGTCCATGTTTACTCCTAAAACAGCACCCTGCTCAATCAATATTTGAGCTAATTCAGTACGTGTTATACCCGTACCACCATCTTTGCCGTCTACTGCTACTATTATTAAATTTCCATCTGCTGTTACACCAAGAGCCGTACGAGAATTTTTGTCGGTAAGGTCCCCTTTATGTTTTGGATCTGGAGTATAAACATCTTGGTTGTTTTGAACAAGTAGATTGGGGAATGAAATGGCATTCCAAATTTGGCCGTTTGCAGGTTTCGTTAGGGAAATGTTGTTGTTTTGGTCAATATATAAAGTTGACTCATTATCGTGCTGACTCCACTGGTTGCCATCAGAGGCAATAATGCCCCCTGTTAGTAGTTTTGTTTCGTTTGTCACGGGGTCTGTGACAAATCTCCATTGGTCTCCGTTAATGGCAATATCGCACTCTTTACAGACATCTGTGAGGAAATTTGCGGTGGCTATTTTGCCGTTGCCACCTGAAGGTAGGCCAATAACTATTTGGGCTTTGCTTAGATCCACAAGAATTACTTGATAGTTAGTTCCGGTGCCTCTGGTTGTGTAATATTTTGAGTATTCAGCAGAATTACCCATTAGTGGTTGGGGTGGAATAATTACAGTGTCATTTGTTTTAACTTTTGCAAATTGTGTAGCGGTTTGTGTTGGAGGAACTAAAGTTTGAGTTGGGGGAATCTGTGTTTGGGTAGTTGCGGGCAATTGGGAAGTAGGAGTTACTGTAATTGGGGCCACTTTATTAAACGGCAGATTCTGCCACCATTCAGTGATTGATATTCCTATGTCTTTCCATGGCAACTTATTTAGCTGATATACATCTAAGGCAATGCCACCGCCAATCAAATAGGCTACGGGGGACTGTACGATTGCTATCGTGGTTGGGTTTATTAATCTCCCTGTAAGATAGCTCATTGTTCTCGTCGCAATATTAGGAGTTGGCGCGCGTTCCGCGAATTTTGCCCAGTCGCCAAGAGGAATTTTTTCTAAGGCTGCAAGAGCTTCATCTCTTGTGTAACCTTTGGATAGAAGAGAGCCAAAAGCATCAAGCCCATTTGTAATTGTAGACTTTTGGGCGGTTGTACCAAGCGCATCATCAATAGCTTTCAAAACAAAATCGTCATATACAGTACCTTTAGCAGGAGCTAAGCTTTTAGTAAGATTTCTATTCAAGCCATAGAAATCATAAAGACCCCCCTCTGATCGAGGCTTAGTAAGGTAATTTTCTATTGTCTTATTTGGTGCACCCTCCTTAAGAAAAGCCAATACCTCATCCATTATTTTGTTATCAGCCTGTGCTTTGACGCCCAGGAGTTCATCTTGTAAGGCAATGGAAATTTGCTTTTTGTTGTCAGAATTGATAGCCTCCAAGAGGTTGTAATAAGATTCACTGTATCGGCTAGGTGATTCTCCCATTTTTGGGTATACGTCAGCCTCCATTAAAAGGTTGTTGAGTGCGTGCTGGTCTTCATGAATTAGTGTAGTACTAGGGCTGAAAATATTGCTAAAAATATTAATAGACCGGTTTGTTTTGTTTTCAACAACAACGAGCCCATCCGTATCTGGCAGTAGCGTCCCTGAAGGCATAAAAAATCCGCCGCTTTTGCTTGACAGACTTTTATCAACAACAACTTCCGGGTATTCGAACCCATCTGAATAAATATATGCGTAATCTTCCGAGTCATAAACTTTTATATGAATTGAAATTGGCCCACGGTCTATACTGATTTTACCAATGGGTTTTCTCCCGAACATTGCTTCAAATAAATCGTTCTTATCCTGATATTGCAGATAGATCTTACTAATTTGTGCATCTTTTTGTTTATATAAATCTAGCGCATCGTTAAATCGGCTTTTTTGCCAGTCGGCAAGCCCGTATTTTTTACTTAGAGTGTCTACTTGGTTTGTTAGTTCGTCGAGCGTAACTTCAGGATTTTTTATTATTGTGGATTCCAGATTTGTTTGTATTTCGGCAATTCCTTTTTGTTGATATACAAACTTAGATTTAAATTCGGAAAGTGCTGCGGGACGTTCCGCTGAGCTTTTAGATAAAATATTATTTACTTCAATATTCGGATCAAAAATTTCACCCGACTTGATTGGCAGGGTAGTAGAAGCTGGGGAGAAGAAATCTTTAACGTTGTTTATTATTTTTTGGAAAAAGGTTGGTGGGGGTTCAGGAACTTCTCTTTTTTGTTCATACATGGCTACGTCTAGATTTTTAAGAAACTCAGGAACTGTATCTGTTTTGGTCCATTGCACAATACCATGGTTAATATTAATCCTATGAATAAGATCGTCTGCCCCTGCTAACAACTTTTTATTTTTTAAATCGTTAAGAATTTTATCAACTACGATCTGCCCTTGCTCGCGATTGGTCTCTGGAAGAATTAGGGCGTATTCATCTCCAGATATTCTCACAACTAAATCAGTCGATCTGGTATTACTTTTCAGGAGTTCAGCAACTTTTATTAGGGCCTCATCTCCGGTTGTGTGTCCTAGTTCATCGTTAATGCTTTTAAAGTGTTTCAAATCCATCATGACAACCGTTAAATCGGTACCGTTTTTCGCAGATAGTTCAATTTCAATATCCAAGCCTTCTGCAAACCCTGCTCTATTTACGAGTCCAGTCAAAGAATCAGTATATTTTGCATCGTAAACAATTTTAGCTACTGCCTCCGGATCCAAATTTGCGACCTGGTTTTCGATATCTGATACTCTCCGTGTTAGGGCGGGAGTAGATTCAGATTCATAAGCCGCTTGGACAGATATAAACTCATCCCCGTCAGGTGCTACCGTAACCTTGGTCAAATCGGCAGGAACACGCATTGACTCCGGAACATCTGTTAGGGGATTAAACTCAGTTGTTTTTGGTGCAAGTTGAGCAATCAGGCTTTGATCCTCGGCAGTAGTTGCAAGCTGTGGGCCAGAAATAGCATCAACTACGTCTAAAGTTGTGTTTTCAAATCCATTTGCGCTTACGCCGCTAAGAAACGACGAAGTATTTTCTTGGACATTTGAAAAAGCATCTTTTGCTAGGGCAGATTGTTCTTCAATTAATGCACTCGCATTTGTTTTTGCATCGGCTAAGAGGATTTGACTGCCAAGTTTGAGGGAGTTAGGCTCATTTATTTGTGGTAGAAAAAGAATGTCTGTCGTAGGCGAAACCAAGCCTGCTGTAATTTGATCGGCCGAGGCAAGAGTAGTTTCTACTGCGGCTGAAGTTTTTGGCGCGTTATTGTAAATTGACTCGGCCAACCCCGAATCAAGCACCTGCCGTAAACCCGTAGCTGCATAAAAAGCTTGTTCGTTAGCTGCTTGGCATCCAGCTGACTCAAAACTGCCCCCGCTTCCAAATAGATCTCTGCATTGAGCAGTTTGAATCGCTGCAAAAGGAACCGTTGAACCAAGTAAGGCCACTGTTCCCACCGCTGGTGCCACCCAGG
>WNFL01352148.1_pt2 | contig 17268 bp, 13 predicted proteins | sample 5400361 | NCBI WGS metagenome assembly WNFL01 (sample SAMN13153351, study PRJNA577476) | soil metagenome | isolation source: 40 cm soil on Douglas fir-dominated hillslope | place: USA:California | collected 2013-09-17 | reverse complement strand
GAGCCGATGGAGGCCAACGAGCCCGGCATCGTCTTCTACACGAGCGGCACCACCGGCAAGCCGAAGGGGATCGTCCACTCCGCCATCGCCTTCGTCGTGAACAACTACGTGTACGCGAAGTACCACCTCGACCATCATCCCGACGATGTGCTCTGGTGCACGGCCGACATCGGCTGGCTCACGCTGCACATCTGGGGCATCGTCGGCGCGCTGGCGAATGGCGTGACGACGCTCGTGGTCGAGGGCGCTCTCGACTACCCCACGCCGGATCGGTTCTATCAGATCGTCGAGCGCTATCACGTGAACAAGCTGTTCACGGCGCCGACCGCGCTCAGGATGCTGATGCGGTACGGCGACGGCCTGATGACCCCGTACGATCTGTCGTCGCTCGAGGTCGTCGCCGTTGTTGGCGAGCCGCTCAACCCCGAGGCGTGGCACTGGACCTACGAGACGCTCGGCCGCGGTCGCATCTACGTGAACAACACCTGGGGGCAGACCGAGCTTTCCGGGTGTCCGCTCGCTGGTGCGGCATGGCTCACGCCCATGAAGCCCGGATCCTGCGGTCCGGCATTCCTTGCCGCGGATCTTGACATCGTCGACGACGAGGGGAAGCAGGTCGGTGTGAACGTCTCGGGCAACCTGATCATTCGCCGTCCGTTTCCGATGATGCTGCGCACGTTATGGAGGGAGCCGGAACGCTACCTGCAGAGCTACTTCTCTCAGGTGCCGGGCTGCTACTTCACGCACGATGCCGCGATTCGTGACAACGACGGTCACTTCTGGGTGACTGGTCGCGTGGACGACATCCTCAACGTCGCGGGCCACCGGCTGAGCACGATGGAGATGGAGAGCGCCATCATGGAATGCAGCGGCGTTGCCGAGGTGGCCGTGGTTGGCATGCCGGACGCGATCAAGGGTACCGTGCCCGCGGCCTTCGTCACCCTGAAAGCCTCTCAGACCGCGTCGCCAGACATGGAGCGCGGCATCCGCCAGCACATCGCGGCGACGATCAGCAAGATTGCCGTGCCCGAATGCGTGATCTTCACCGACGTGCTGCCCAAGACCCCGAGCGGCAAGATCATGCGACGGCTGCTGAAGGAAATCCTGGAACGGGGCGAGATCGGCTCCGACGTGACCGCGCTCGAGGATCTCGCATCGGTCGAGAAGCTCAAAGCGCTCGTCCGTAGCATGCGTACGTAGATCCGGAATTAACCGGACTCCCACAGGGCCAACGTCAGGCAGCGACCGCCAGTTCCCGCGGTTCGAGCGCGACCGCGAGAACCTGATCGACCGTGCCGACGATGTGGAACTTCATGTGGTCGCGAACGTCCGCCGGCACGTCGTCCAGATCGAGTCTGTTGCGCTCGGGCACGATCACCTCCGTGAGGCCTGCGGCGTGAGCGGCCAGGACTTTCTGTTTCAGCCCGCCAATCGGCAGCACCCGGCCTTGCAGGGTCACTTCCCCGGTCATGCCGATCGTGCTCTTCACCGGCCGGCGCGTGAGCAGCGACGCAATCGCTGTCACCATCGTGATGCCCGCGCTCGGTCCGTCTTTCGGGATCGCGCCGGCGGGGACGTGCACGTGCACCTCGCGCCCATCGAGCGCGTGTTCGTCGATTCCGAGTTCAGGCGCGTGGCTCTTCACGTAGGTCAGCGCGATGCGCGCCGATTCCTTCATGACGTCGCCGAGCTGTCCGGTAAGCACCAGCCCGCCCTTGCCGGCCATGTCGGCCGCCTCGACGAACAGCACGTCGCCGCCGACGCCCGTCACGGCGAGGCCGGTGGCGACACCGGGCACTGAAGTCCGGACCGCGGCCTCGTGGAACACCTTCGGACGCCCGAGCGCCTCTCGCACCGCCGCCTCGTCTATCACGACCGGCTCAGCCTGCGCACTCGTTGCGCTCACCGCGCCGCCCTCGGCAACGTGGGTCGCCGTCTTTCGCAGGAGCTTCCCGAGCTCGCGCTCCAGTTGGCGCACGCCCGCTTCGCGCGTGTAGTCGGAGACGACCAGTCGCAGGACGGGATCGGTGACGGCGACCTCGTCGAGGCGCAAGCCGTTGCGCTCGATCTGGCGCGGCCACAGATGCCGGCGCGCAATCGCCACCTTCTCTTCCGTCGTATAGCCGTCGAACCGGATGATCTCCATCCGATCGTAGAGCGCCGGCGGGATCGAGTCGGCGACGTTCGCCGTTGCGACAAAGAGCACCTGCGAGAGATCGAGCTCCACGTCGAGATAGTGATCGCGGAACGCGTGGTTCTGCGCCGGGTCCAGCACCTCGAGCAGCGCCGCCGACGGATCGCCGCGCCAGTCGGCGCCGATCTTGTCGACCTCGTCGAGCATGATCACCGGATTCATCGTGCCCGCATCGCGCAGCGCCCGGACGAGACGGCCGGGCAACGCTCCGATATACGTGCGCCGGTGTCCGCGGATCTCGGCTTCGTCACGAACGCCGCCGAGCGACATCCGCACGAACTGCCGGCCGGTTGCGCGCGCAATCGACTCGCCAATCGAGGTCTTGCCCGTACCTGGAGGGCCAATGAGCGTGAGGATCACGCCCGACCGGCGATTCTCCGCCATGCCGCGCTCGGTCCGCAGTTTGCGGACGGCCAGATACTCGGTGATCCGGCGCTTCACGTCTTCCAGGCCTTCGTGGTCGGCGTCCAGCACGCCGGCGGCGTGCACCGGGTCGAGCCGGTCTTCCGACCGCTTCGACCAGGGCACCGCCAGCAGCCAGTCGAGATACGTGCGGATCATCGACGACTCGGCGTTCTGGTCGCCCATTCGTTCGAAGCGATCCAGCTCGCGCTCGGCCTGCTGCCGCACGGCGTCGGGCATGCCGGCGTCGGCGAGCTTCTTTCGGTACTCGTCGACGACCGAGCCGTCGGTTTCGCCGAGCTCTTTCCGGATGGCGTCCATCTGTCTCCGGAGGAAGTACTCGCGCTGCTGTTTCTGCGCGCCGTCCTCGACGTCGTCGCGAATGCGCTTGCGGACCTGTAGCTCGGCCAGCCGATCGCGCTGAAACTGCAGCGACAGCTTGAGCCGGTCCACGACGTCAAACGTTTCCAGAAGCTGCCGCTTCTGGCTGAAGCTGAAGTCGGGCGAGTAGCCGGCCGTGTCGGCCAGCGCGCCCGGACCGGTAATCGACCGCACGAACGCCTTGATCCGCCCATCGTCGCCGCGCAGGTCCAGAATTTCGTCGACAACCGCACGGTACTCGCGCTCCAGCTCGTGCGTGAGCGTGGCCGGCGGGATGACGTCGGGACGCGCTTCGTGATCGACACGCAGCACGCCGCCCTTGTCTTCAGCCGCGCCGCCGAGTGTCGCGCGGTGGACGCCCATCAGCGTGACGGCGAAGCCGCGGCCGGCCAGCCGGACGCGTTCGGAGACCTCGGCCACCACCCCGACGGTGGCGTAGACGTTGTTCTGCCGCGGCACGAGCAGCACCCGCTCGTCGTTCTCGATCTGTCCAGCATCGACCGGCAGCGTGACGGGCATGCCCGGGAAGACGACCATGTCGTCCAGTGGGATCACTCTCAATGTGTTCATAGTAAAACCATCGTGCGCCTATTACTTGACTATGTCAACTATCTATCATCTCCAGTATAATGGCGGCTCATGGGACGCGACACCGCAGAGGCCTGCCGCGCCTGGCAGCTCCTCGTGAAGTTCTTCTTCGCTCAGCGGGAACACCTGCCGACCGCGGGCGACGAGCTGGACCTCTCCCCCGCCCAGTGCCACGTTCTTCATCTGATCGAACCGGGCCGTCCGCTGCCGATGCGGCGGCTTGCCGAGACGATGTCGTGTGATGCGTCGAACGTGACGGGCCTCGTCGACCGACTCGAGGCCCGCGGCCTGGTCCAACGCCGGCCGTCATCAGAGGATCGCCGCGTGAAGGAGCTGCGGCTCACCCCCGCCGGCTCGCGGCTTCGATCGTCGTTGCTCAGGCGGATGAGCGGGCGATCGCACCCGCTGTCGCGGCTCTCGCCTCAGCAGCAGCGAGTGCTGGTGACGATCCTCGAGTCGCTTGTGGATCCTTCTCTTTAGACTCGGCAGGCCGCGAGGCGTTGCACGCGAAGCGTCTTACAGCTGGAAGGGCCGAATCGCGGAATCCGGCTCGCGTTCGTCTTTGTAATAAACCGCCACGCCGTCAGGCGAGAGACGGGCCTGGGCCATCCGCCACGCGGACTGTCCGTCGGTGATGTCCTGGTCGAGCCGCTGGCGCGCACCCTCAGCCCAGAGTTTGAAGACATCGAAGCGCCCGTCGGCCCGCGCGATCACAAGACAGTCACCACTCGACATGGCTGGGCACAAAGGCATCCATCGGTCTCTCGCAATGCCGGTGCCCGGGCGAAGTGCCTGCGGCTACACACTGCGTCCTCGCGACGTGTGCCGTCCTTCAGCAACTGACGGATCTGGGTGATTCGTTTTGCAGCAGGGTGACCCCGAGGGCCAAGCCCCGAGCCCCGAGCCCCGAGCCAGTATCATGAGAGTCATGGCCGCCATCGCCTGTGTGCTGTCTCTCGTCGCGCTCGCGTTTCAAGCCGCCGGTGCGCCGGCGCAAGTGGGCCGGACGCTGGTTAGCCACGACTTCACGGAGTCGGCGCAGGGCTGGCAAATCAGCGGGGATACGGGAAGGGTCGATCCCATCTTCACCCCGAGCGGCGGTAACCCGGGCGGGTGCATCACCGGGGTCGACGAGGCGTTGGGCGAGACCTGGTACTTTCACGCGCCGCTCGCGGTGCTGCAACAGCTCCCCGCCGCCGTCAACGGCACCATCAGCTTCAGCCTGCGCCAATCTGGCGCGCAGATCAGCTTGATCGACGATGACATCGTGATTGCCGGCGCGGCGGGACGCCTGAGCTACCGTTTTCGGACCGGCCCTGGGACGGATTGGACCGACTTCTCCGTCCGGCTGGCGGAACGCGAGGGCTGGACGTGGAACTGGAACCGGCGGGCCACCCAGGCTCAGATCGAAAGCGTCCTCACCGCCCCCACCCGGCTCGACATCCGCGGGGAGTACGTCACCGGCCCCGACGAGGGGTCGCTCGACAACTTCGTCTTGAGGGCCCCGCAGTAGTGCTGGCCTAAACGCCTGCGCCACTGCCCCACAATTTCGCCTACAATAGCGGCCTTACGGGAGGATCAGCTTTATGGCGTACTCGTTGCTCGTCAACGGTCAAACGCACAGCGTGGACATGCCGGCAGACATGCCGCTGCTCTGGGTGCTGCGCGACAGCCTGCATCTGAAAGGCACGAAATTCGGCTGCGGCATCGGCCAGTGCGGCGCCTGCACCGTCCAGGTCGACGGGGCGCCTGTCCGGTCGTGCCAGACGCAGCTCTCCACGGTCGGCACTAAGAAGGTCACAACCATCGAAGGCCTGTCCGCTGACGGATCGCATCCGCTGCAGCGCGCGTGGCAAGAGCTCGACGTGCCGCAGTGCGGATACTGCCAGGCCGGCCAGCTCATGACGGCGGCCGCCCTGCTCGTCAGGATCGCGAAGCCGACCGACGCGCAAATCGACACGGCGATGAATGGAAACGTCTGCCGTTGCGGAACGTACTTAAGGATCAAGGAAGCCATTCACCTCGCGGCCAACGGCGGACGGAGGGCGTAGCCATGAAAAACACATCGCCGGAAACAACGTCAACAACGCCATCAACGACCGCCCAAATCGACCGCCGCTCGTTCCTTCAGGTGACGGCGCTGGCCAGCGGCGGCGTGATTATCGGCATGTACGCGCCGGACGCGTTCGCGCAGGCGCCGGGCCGCGGCGGCCCGCAGATTCCGTGGTCCCTTGCGCCGACCGATTACATCACGGTCCATCCGGACAACACGTTCACGATCCTCGCGAAGAACCCCGAGACGGGCCAGGGCATCAGAACGGCCCTCCCGCAGATCATCGCCGACGAGTTCGACATCGACTGGACCCAGGTCAAGATCCAGCAGGCCGACCTCAATCCGAAGTACGGGCCGCAAATCGAAGGCGGCAGCCGCGCCATGCCGACCAACTACGATCCGATGCGCCAGGTCGGCGCCGGAGGGCGGCTGATGATGGTCACTGCCGCCGCGCAGCAGTGGAACGTCCCGGCGAGTGAATTGACGACGGGAAGCGGCAAGGTGACGCACGCGGCATCAAAGCGAACGGCCACGTATGCGTCGCTCGCACCGCGTCTCGTGTCGATGCCCGCGCCGGCGGCCGACGCCGTCAAGGCGGCCTACAAGGATCCGAAGAACTTCAAGATCATCGGCAAGCCGATCAAGGGCGTCGATAACGCCGCGATCGTCACGGGCAAGCCGTCCTTCAGCATCGACCACGAACCGCAGGGCACGCTCTTCGCCGTGTACGAGAAGTGCCCGGTGTTTGGCGGGAAGGCAATGTCCGCCAACCTCGACGAGGTGAAGAAGCTCCCGGGCATCAAACACGCGTTCCTTGTGGACTTCGTCCAGGGACAGGGCGCTAATTCATTGGCTTCGGGCGTGGCGATCGTGTCCGACAGCTGGTGGCTGGCCAACAACGCCAGACGCACGCTGAAGGTCACATGGGATGAGGGTCCGGTCGCGACGCAGAGCAGCGTCGGCTACGCAGCACAGGCCAAAGAGCTCTCGGCGAGGGCCTCGCAGCCTCCCGCCCCCGCAGGCGGCGGTCGTGGTGCAGCTCCTGTTGCAGCCATCGGCGACGCCGAAGCGGCGTTCCGGACTGCGGCCAAGGTGGTCGAAGCGGAGTACACCTTCCCGCTGCTCTCTCACGCGCCGCTCGAACCGCAGAATTCCACGGCGCACTACAAGACCGACGGCACGCTCGAAATCTGGTCGTGCAGTCAGATTCCAGTCGCGCAGAATCCCGCTCTCGGCGCCGGCATCACGCCCGACAAAGTCACCTTCCACCTCGTGCGCGCCGGCGGCGGCTTCGGCCGGCGTCTGACGAGCGACTACGACGTCGAGGTTGGCAAGATCGCCAGGGTCGTCACGGACGAGCGCGCGCAAGCCGGGCTGCCAAGCGTGCCCGTCAAGCTGCTCTGGACGAGAGAAGACGACATCATGCACGACCAGTATCGGCCGGGCGGCTTCCATTACTTCAAGGCCGGGCTCGATGCGTCGGGCAAGCTCGTGGCGTTCCGCGACTTCGTCGCCAGCACGGCGTCGGTCGTTCCCGCCGGCGAGTTCCCGAACGGCTTCGTCGCGAACTTCTCGGTGCACTCCGCGCCGATCGCGCCGTTCAACATCCCGACAGGTGCGCTGCGTGCGCCGGGCACCAACGGCGTGTCGTTCGTGATGCAAGGGTTCATCGACGAGATTGCCGTGGCGGCCGGGAAAGATCCGCTGCAGTACCGGCTTGATATCCTCGCGAGCCCGACGGGCGACGCGCCGCCCCAGGCCTTCAACGCCGCCCGCGCGCGCGGCGTCCTCGAAGCTGTGCGCGACATGTCCGACTGGAATAACCGGAGCAAGTTGCCGAAAGGCACGGGCAAGGGCGTCGCGTTCCAGTACGCGCACTCAGGCTACGTCGCGTATGTCGTCGAAACGAAGGTGGGCGACGACAAGAAGATCGATATCACCAAGGCGTGGGCGGCCATCGACATCGGCCGCCAGATCGTCAACCCGAGCGAGTCGACGAATCTCGTTCAGGGCGCGTTCGTCGAGGCGATGAGCCACATGATGGCGTGGCAGATCACGATCGACAAGGGCAAGGTCGTGCAGCGCAACTTCAACAACTATCAGCCGACGCGCATGTCGCAAGTGCCGTCGACGATCGAGGTGAAGTTCCTGCAGACCGACTTCGATCCGACCGGCCTCGGTGAGCCGGCGCTGCCGCCGGCCATCCCGGCGATCACCAACGCCATCTTCGCCGCCACGGGCGTCCGGATTCGATCCGTCCCGCTCAACACCGAAGGGTACGGCTGGGTCTAACGCCGCGTCTCGAGTACACGAAAAAACGCAGGCCGGATGGTTCCCATCCGCCTGCGTTTTTCTTCGTACATCTATTCTCTGTCACCCGGCGCCACCGTTCAAGACTGTTTCTTCGCTCAAAGGGCCTGTAACATCACCGGCCCGATGACGAAATCCGATCTGCTCGCTCGCCTGCTGAACACATCGGGCCTGGCCCGGATCGTTCCTCACCTTCCCCCCGAAATCCTGCACCGTGTCATTCAGACCTGCGGGCTCGAGGATTGCGGCGAGTTCGTGGCGCTGGCCACCCCGGCGCAGCTCGCGCGCGTTCTCGACGTCGACGTGTGGCGCGTCGAGCGCCGCGGCCTGGACGAGACACTCGACGCGGATCGCTTTGGCGTCTGGCTCGAGGTACTGATGGAACTCGGCGGGGCCGTCGCCGCCGAGAAGCTCCGAGGCATGGACATCGAGCTTGTCGTCGCCGGCCTTGCTCAGCACGCCCTCGTCTTCGACGCTGCGGCCGTGTCGTCGTACACGACTCTGGACGGACGGTTACGTCGCTGACGCGAAGCGCACCGGCTCGTGGGACGCGATCGTCGAGCTGCTGCGCTACCTCGCCCTGGAGGACGCCGAGTACTTCCAGCGCCTGATGCGCGCCTGCGTTCGTCTCTCGAGCGGCGCGCGTGAGGCCGACGGCTTCCACAACCTGCTCGACGATAGCGCGCAGGACATGTTCGACCTGGCGACCGACCGTGAAGCCCGCCGTGAGAGACAGGGATATCTCAGCCCGACGCAGGCGCGCGCGTTTCTCCAGATGTCGCGACAGCTTCAGCTCGGCGACAGCCAGCCCCCGTCCGCCAACCCCGTCGCCCGGGCGTATTTTCGCGCGGTCGAATGGGCCGCGCCTGCAGACGCCGGCTCGTTCGCGTCCGCTCGCGTTCTCTCGGCGCCGGGCTCCGATTCCGCACCGGGAGACGCTGCCGACGTGATCGCGGGCGTCGCCGGGATCATCGACGTGCTGCGGGACGCCGGCGTCCTGACGCAACCGCCGCGAGGGCTGCTCGAGGCCTCGCACGACCAGCCTTCACGTCTCGCGCTCATCCGGGAGTATCTGGAGTCTTCCGCTGCGGGACCTGAGGGCCTCGCGTTTCTGGCGAACGCGATGATGGCTGGCTGCGTCGTCCAGGCGCGGCCGTTCACCGAGAAGGAAGCGTCGGACGCAGCCGCGGCGATCTGCAATCTCGGCCTCGAGAACTGGCCGCGCGCCTGGCCCGAGCGCGACCTCCTCACGGCGTTTCAAGTCGGATGGACGGTCGTCTATCGGGACGTGTGCCTGTATGCCGCCGAGCAGTTGATCGACGTCCTGGCCGATCTGCGCTGCACTGACCGAGACGTTCTATTACCACTGAAGGAGCTGCGGTTGGCGCTGACAAAGCATTGTCGTGAACGAGCGCCGTGGCGGGCGCGCAACGCGCTGGAAGTGATCGTGATGCTCGACGCCCCGGCGTGGGCAGCTCTCGCCGGGCTGATCGATGAATGTCCCGTGATCCATGCGGCACTTATCGCCCTTCGCGGCTCGGGCGCGAAAACCGTCAGCGCCACCGCATTCGAGTTCATCTCGGAGAACGCCCAGATCGCGTTCGTGCGCGAGTTCATGAGGTCTCTGCCGGCAGTGCTGGTTTCCTGACGTACGTCACGGATATCATCATCGCGTGATGCGCATCCGCGTGAGTGGCCGTGCTCTCGCTTGCCGGCATCGCATCGGCGCAGTTCTTTCGCCGCGACGATCTCGCCGGTTATTACCAGCCACTGCCCAACATCCCGTACGACGGCCGGTTCACGTTCGTGCGCGTGCGTTACAAGCCGTCGCCCGGCGGCTACTGGCCCGGCCGGCGTCCGTCGTGGATCCACGGCTACCCGCTCGCGGAGCGGAATCTCATGCGCATCATGAACGAAGTCAGCATGCTCGGCGCGCACGCCGAGGAGATCAACACCGTCACGCTGGATGATCCCGAGCTCTTCAAATACCCGATCGCCTATTTGATCGAAGTCGGGTGGTGGACGGTGACGGATCGGGAAGCGGCGGGACTGCGCGCGTACTTACAGAAGGGCGGCTTCCTCTTCATCGACGACTTCAAGACGGCAGGCTGGCGCGGCATTCCCGGCGGCGGCTGGCAGCCATTTGCGGAGACGATGAACCGCGTGCTGCCAGGCGTGCAGTTCGTCGACATGCTGCCGAGCGATCCCGTGTTCCACGCGTTTTTCGAGATTAACGATCTCGATCACTTTCCGCAGGCGTATGTCGGCGGCGACCCCATCTTCAAGGGCATCTACGAAGACAACGACCGCAGCAAGCGGCTCATGGCCATCATCAACTACAACACCGACGTCTCGCAGTTCTGGGAGTGGTCGGGCCGCGGCCTTCGGCCGTTCGATCAGACGAACGAAGCGTACAAGCTCGGCGTGAATTACCTCATCTACGGCATCACGCACTAGACCATTCGCCATCTTCACCTATCGCTTCGGCGTCACGCGCAGTCCGCGCACGGCATCGAAATCCCACTGGCACTGGTGCGCGTGGCAGAGCAATAGGCAGAAGCACCCCTGGAACCCTTCGATCGCTACGCGAGCGCTTTCCCGTACAGCGCGAGCAAACGGCCCCACGCCTTTTCGGCCTGCGGCTCGTTGTAGACGCCCGAGTCCGGCGGACACCAGCCGTGCGCGGCGCCGGTGTAGACTTCGATTTCCGCTGGCTGGCCCGACTTCGCGAACGTCTCCTTCAAGACGTCCTTTTCCATCGGCGACCGCTGGTCGTCGTTTGCGGCGATCGCGATGAGGAGCTGCGCCTTGGTCTTCGACGCCAGAAGGTGCGGGCTGTCCGGATTCGCGGTGACGAGTCCGCCGCCGTGGAACGACGCGACCGCGCCGACCCGATCCGGAACGGCAGCCGCGGTACGGAACGCAATCGGACCGCCCATGCAGTAACCCTGCGTGCCCACCTTGCGGTTCTTGGCCACCGACGGCTGCTGGTCGAGCCACGCGATGAACGCCTTCGCATCCGTCGCATGCGTCGTCGCCGTCAGCGCATTCATCATCGGGACGAGCGATGGAATTGCCGTCGCAGCGCCCTGCTCCGCCGTCGGTGCTTTCTTGACGCGGTAGAACGGGTTCACGACGAGCACCGAGTAGCCCGATTCGGCGAGACGCTTGCCCATCGTACGGAACGCCGGCCGCAGGCCGAAGATGTCCGGCCAGATCAGCACAGCCGGAGCCGTGCCAGTTGCCGGCCGCACGAAGTAAGCGTCACATGTGCCATCCGGCGTCGTCACGTTCACGTCGGATTCCGTGACGGTGACGGCGTCCGCCACCGCCGGCAGCATCATCGCGATGCCGGCGCCCAGCATGACGCCGAATTGCCGGCGCGTTACCCAACCCTTTGCCTCGTAGTCCAGCTTGTCGTCCTCAAAATGATCCTGATCGCACATAGTTCACGTCCTCCAACGCGACACTATACCGAAATACCAAGGTTCCAGGTTCCAGAGTTCCACGGTTCCAGGTTCTGGTTCCAGGTTCTGGTCCCGGACTCGGCTTCCAGATCCCATGCGAGCCCGGCAGGACGAGCAGAACCGGAACCTCAAACCCGGAACTCTTGGAACCCTGGAACTTTGGACCGTTGGACCTTTGCTGTTGTGCTACCCTGCGCGCCAACGAAAGGCAGGCCACCATGCGAACGGTGATTTCCGGCTGTCTCGCGCTGCTGTTTCTCTCGGCCACCCCACTTCTTGCCCAGGACGGAGCGTCCGTCTACCGGGCCGCGTGTGCATCGTGCCACGATGCCAGCATCGATAAAGCACCCGCTCGTGCGGCGCTCATGGCCATGACGCCGGAGCGCGTGCTCGCCTCGCTCGAAACCGGGTCGATGATTTCGATGACCGCCGCGCGAACCGCGACGGAGCGCCGGGCCGTTGCGGAATTCGTGACCGGGAAATCCTTTGCGCGGCCGCTGATGACCAGGCCCGCGCCACAAACCATGTGCCTGCCCGGTAAGACCGCCGTTTCAAACCCGCTTGCGGGGCCAGCCTGGAACGGCTGGGGCGTGAACAACTCCAACACGCGCTATCAGGACGCGGCCGCCGCCGGCATCACCGCGGCTTCGGCGCCTCGTTTGAAGCTGAAGTGGGCGTTCGGTTTTCCCGGCGACATCGCCGCCGACGCGCAGCCCACTGTGAGCGGCGGACGCGTGTATGTCGGCAGCCAGAGCGGCAACGTCTACGCACTCGATGCGGCGACGGGCTGCACGCACTGGTTCTTTCAAGCCGAAGCCAGCGTACGCGCAGCCGTGACGGTGGCTCGCATCGATACAACCGCGGGATCGGTGCACGCGGCGTTTATCGGGGATCGCGCCGGCAACGTGTACGCCCTCGACTCGGCCAGCGGCAAGCTGCTGTGGAAGGCAAAGGCGGACGCCTTTCCGATCGCGCGCGTCACCGGTTCTCCCGCATTCGATCGAGGGCGGCTCTACGTGCCCGTGGCTTCCGGAGAGGAGACGGCGGGCGCGGCGTCCAACTACGAGTGCTGCAAGTTCCGGGGCAGTCTCGTCGCCCTGAACGCTGCCACGGGCGCACAGGTCTGGAAGACGTACACCATCGACGAAGCGCGGCCGACGAAGAAGAACAAGATGGGCACGCAGATGTGGGGGCCGTCGGGCGCGCCCATCTGGTCGGCGCCGGCGATCGATCCGGTGCGCAACGCGGTTTACGTCACCACGGGCGACAACTACAGCGATCCGCCGACGCCGACGAGCGATGCGTTCATGGCGTTCGATCTCGATACCGGGAAGATCCTGTGGACGCGCCAGACGCTGGCGGCCGACGCGTGGAACGGTGCGTGTATTCGCGAGGACACGACGAACTGCCCCGCCTCGAGCGGCCCTGATTTCGACTACGCGTCTCCACCGATTCTCGTCACGCTCGCGGGCGGCAAACGCGCGCTCGTCTCCGGACAGAAATCCGGCGTCGTCCACGCCGTCGATCCGGACAAGCAGGGCGCGGTGCTCTGGCAGCGGCGCGTCGGCAAAGGCGGCATCAACGGCGGCGTGCAGTGGGGTTCTGCCGCCGACCAGTCAAATGTGTACGTCGCGCTCTCCGACCTCGGACGCATTCCGGTCCCGCACAGTACGGTGACTGATCCCGATCCGAAAGTCGGCGGCGGCATCTTCGCGCTGCGACTCGACACCGGCGAGCAAGTCTGGTTCAAGCAGCCGACGCCGTGCGGACAACGAGCGCGCTGCAGTCCCGCGCAGTCGGCGGCCGTCAGCGCCGTTCCCGGGCTCGTGTTCTCCGGGTCGGTCGACGGGCATCTGCGCGCCTTCTCGACGGCGAATGGTCAGGTGCTCTGGGACTTCGACACCGTCGGGTCGCAGAAGACGGTGAACGAAATCCCCGCGCGCGGCGGATCGCTCAACGGCCCGGGGCCGGCGATCGCCGGCGGAATGCTCTTCGTCGAATCGGGATACGCCGCGAACGGGATGCCCGGAAATGTGCTGCTGGCCTTCTCGGTCGATGGCAAATGATCAGGTACTGGGTACTGGGTACTAGGTACTGGGTACGGGGGCGCCGAGTACCTAGTACCCAGTACCCAGTACCTTCGTACTCCCTCAATACCCCTTGCTGAAACCGTTGCGCGCGTTCGTCACCGTGAACGTGCCGTCCGCGTGCGCCGACGCCTTGATCCAGTACGCTTTGCCGTTGTGAGCCGGCGGCGGCGGCGCGCCCACACCGGGCTGCGGCGCCGTCATCGGCTGAATGGGCATCGCGTCGGGCTGATTGTCGACCAGATTGGCGATGAAGAGTCCGGGCGTCGTGTATTCCTGTCCACTCAGCAACGAGAAGTGCACCTGCCACAGGTCGCGGAATCCTGGCGACGTGTAGATCGACTTCATCGTGTACGGCTGACCGCCCTTCCGCGTGCCGTCATTCATGATGGCGGCAATCGGACGCAGCGCGTGCGTCATCACCGGCGAGTTCGACGAATCCTGGCCGTGATGCATCCCGAGGAACAGTTGCACAGGCGGCAGCAGCGTCATGGGACACATCAGCTTGAACTCCATGTTCCGCGTCAAATCGCCAAGGTGCAGCGTCCGAAACCGTCCAAAGGTGATGTAGCTCCCGACTGACATCGGGTCTTCGGCATTGTTGTCGCCCGGCTCGAAGCTCGCGCACTCGGGATTGCGCGCACCGGCGCCGGACAACGGCGACTTCGGAACCGCTCCCGCCGACGCGACGATCTGCCAGTCGACGCCCTTGAGCTGGATGCGATCGCCGGGTTTCGCCACGCGGTGCGTGGCGCCTTTCATGAGCCCCGGGTAGACGTTGGCGAGAAACTGATCGGCCGCCGCGCCCGGTTGAGCGTTCGGCCCGTGATCGATGAACTCGCGAATGGGAATCTGCTTCGCGAGTTCGGCAAGGCCACCGAAGTGGTCGGCGTGCCAGTGCGTGATGATCAGGTGATCGATCTGCGTGAGGCCGGCATCCTTCACGGCCTCCATGATGCGGGCCGCATCGCGCGTCGCCCCGTCTAGATTGCCCGTGTCGATGAGGACCGACTCGCCGGCCGGCGTGACGAATAGCGTCGCGTTCCCGCCCTCGACATCGACTACGTAGATATCCAACGTCGTTCGCGCCTGCCCGGCGATCGTGGCCGCGGCAAGCACAACCCCTGCGAGAAGGACGAAGCGTGTGCGCATGATTGCTTCACCTCTGGTTAGGTACTGGGTACTAGGTACTGGGTACTCGGTACTGAGGCGCCCGCTGCGATCGTATCTTCGCGCGCAATCCCAGCGTGACGCCCCAGTACCGAGTACCCAGTACCTACTCACCGCCCCACCCCTTCCGCCACTTCGCTCGCAGCCGGGCACGGTCGACTTCCGTGCCTCGCAGGAAGACCTTGTCGATCCTGCGGCTGTTGGCGATGTCGTCGAGCGGGTTGGCGTCGAGGACGATGAAGTCGGCGTTCCTGCCCGTTGCGACCATTCCCGTGTTGAACTTGCCGACCGCGGCCGCGTCACGCGTCGCCGCGATGATCGCCTCAGGTGGGGTCATCCCCATCCAGACCCAGGTCTCGAGCTCCAGTTGCGACCGCCAGCCGATGAAGAACTGACTCTGCCCCGTGTCGGTTCCCATCACGATCTTCATGCCGGCGTCTCTGACGGGGAAGAATGTTCGGGCTGCGTTTTCCCTGACCTGCTGGCGGGCACGCGCAGTGACTTCGGGCGTCATCTTCTCCAGCTGTTCGCCGAAATACTTCCTGATCTCGCCGGGAGGAACCGTATCCCGCAGCAGCGGGTCGTTCCACGCCTCGCGGCCAACCACCGCGTTGTTGCCGACCGTCGGGTTGAACCACATGTTGGGGCGGTCGTTCCTGGCGATTCGGTCCTTGACGAGCGCGATGAACTCCTCGTCGGGCGCACCATCGCGGACCGGCGCATGAAGCCAGCCTTCGACGCCTGCCTTGATCAGTTCTTTCGCATCCACCAGCTTCACGTTGTGAGCAGCAACCGGGATGTTGAGCCTGTGCGCTTCGTCGAGGATCGCGCGATAGAGCGGCGGCGTTAACGTCGGCAGCCGGCCGTTTCGATCGTCCACCCAGATCTTGATGAACTCCGGCTTGATCGTCGCGTAGTCCCGTACGGCTGCGCGAGCCTCCTCCGGCGTCGAGACGGGATACGGCACGTCAGTTCTAGAGGGGTGGCCCTGCGGCCCGGCGCCGGGGTACGCGATGCCTGTGCCGGTGGTCTTGAACAGCGCCGCGCTCGGCACCATCTGGTCTCGCACGACGAGCGGCACGTTGCCCCAGCCCGTTCGTCCGCCGTGAAGGTCGGATCGATCGACAAGGTCGCCGACGCCGATGGCCGCGCTGAATCCGTAGTAGGCGAGAATCTCGAGGTGCGCCGTGAGATTCGCTTGCGTGAAGTACTCCTTGGCCATCGTCCCGTCGGCGACGTGCTGGAAGCCGAAGTGACCGTGCGTGTCGACCTTCGCCGGCATCACCGTCTTCCCAGTCAGGTCAACGTGGGTCGCGCCGGCTGGCACGTTGACGGCGCCCTTGCGGCCAACCTGAATGAAACGCCCGTTCTGCACCACGAAGGCAGAATTCTCGAGAGGCACGCGACCATCGCCCGTGATGAGCCTCGCGCCCTCGTACACGACGGCCCTGGGAGCGACGACAGCGCCAGCACGTGACTGGCCGTGCGCACGCCATGACCATCCTGCCGCCACCAGCAGACATGTGACGACCAGCAAACGAGCGGGCGTGTCGACTACCTTGCGCACAATTGCCACCACACTACGCGCGGGCGAAAGCGAGAGTCAACCGAATCTCCGCGCTGAAATCTGGGACAATACCAGGTCCCGTGACATCGGTTCCGTCCCCTGAACACTGGCAGAAGCTCGAGCGGCTCTTTTACGCCGCGCTCGAACTCGAGGGCGACGCGCGTGCGGCGTATCTGCGCGACGAGTGCGCGGAAGACGAGGCGTTGCGGCAGGAGCTCGACTCGCTGCTCACCTGGGGCACGCGGCCGGAGCAGATCTTCGGGAAACACGCCACGCCGGCTCTGGCAAGCGCACTCGCCCCGCACCCGCTGATCGGCCAGCAGCTCGGCATCTACAACGTCATCTCCATGATTGGCGCCGGTGGAATGGGCGTCGTCTATCGCGCCCTCGACACCAACCTCGGACGAGAGGTGGCCATCAAAGTCCTGCCGCCATCAATTGTGGAGGATGCCGGTCGGCTCGCGCGGTTTCAACGCGAAGCGCGCATGCTCGCGGCCCTCAACCATCGAAACATCGCGACCATCCACGGACTCGAACACGCCGGCGAGACGCATTTCCTGGTGATGGAGCTGGTGCAAGGGGAGACGCTGGCCGAGCGAATCACCAGAGACGGAGCGCTGCCGATCAAAGTCGTGCTGAACTACAGCCAGCAAATCGCCGAAGCGCTCGAGGCGGCGCACGAGAAGCGGATCATTCACCGCGACCTGAAGCCCGCCAACATCAAGGTCACTCCAGACGGGGATGTGCGAGTGCTGGATTTCGGGCTGGCCAAATCTGCCGATCCCGATCCCGAAATTGAAATCGCCACGCCCGCCGCGTTCGTTTCATTGTCTCCAGGGGCAACGATTACGCAGTCGGGTTTGATCGTCGGCACGCCGGCGTACATGAGCCCCGAGCAGGCAACCGGCAAGCCGGTGGACACACGCACCGACATCTGGGCGTTCGGCTGTGTGCTCTACAAGCTGCTGACGGCGAAATCGCCCTTCGGCGGCGCGAGCGCGGCCGACCGAATCGCCGCGCTGCTCGAGCAGGAGCCGGACTGGGATGCG
>WNFL01428139.1_pt4 | contig 17270 bp, 21 predicted proteins | sample 5400361 | NCBI WGS metagenome assembly WNFL01 (sample SAMN13153351, study PRJNA577476) | soil metagenome | isolation source: 40 cm soil on Douglas fir-dominated hillslope | place: USA:California | collected 2013-09-17 | reverse complement strand
CACGTACTTGGAACTGCTGATGCTGTTCCGGGACGACGAGAGACATGATGGTTGAGAGTTTGCTGTCTATTCACAATCAAACCTGCGATGAAAGCACGGTCAGCACCAACGCAGAGCGATGTCATTTCGGTGTCATAACGCATGAACACACCGATTTAGAGAGAGAGAACCGGGTCTGCGAATGCGAAATCGAGAACAAACTTTGGTTTAGGGTCAAACAATGACAAACAATGCCAAACAATGCCAACGCCAGGGAAAATAAAAATAAAAGAAGGAGAAATAGATAGATTCAGGTCGTGATACACATCCCACATTACGCGCGGACAGTGCCAGTGACCTGCCCGCCGAGACCCTGAGCGAATCGAGCACCTCGTCCTCTTGATCCACCTCGCAGACCGCCACGCGTCCCAGCCCTCTGTCTCCGTTCACCAGTAGCCTGCTGCTCGCCTCTCTTCTCTCCACCTTTACCGTCGCCGCGATCGCCCCACGTTCGATCACCACCAAGCTTGCCATCCAATGTCTTTTCGTTTTGTTCCACCAGCTGTGCTACCTTCTCTGACAGCGTAAGCGCCAATTGTTGAAGCCGTGTTGGCTCTACGCGATGGAAAACTACTACACCGGCTGCTTGGTCAAGCGATGCTGCGAGCTCCTCATTCCAGATCATTTTCGAGACGATCGAGGTGACTTGTCGGAGCGGTAGGTCGAAGATACGTGATAAGAGGGACAACGAGAGGGTGGTGTAGTATGGAGCGTTGGAGAAGAGGTAAGTTCGAAGACCGTCCTCCTGGATGCGTCTACAGGATAAATCATCATTCGGGTGCTCTAAGTTCGGACTTATGTGTTTACTTACCTAGCAAGCATCTCCTTCACCTGCTTCGCCTCCGGCATCAAGTTCCAAATCGCGATACTCTGGATTAAATCCCTCGCCTTCTCCCACTCGCCATCCTGCAGAGCCTTGCTCGCCTGCATGATATGATCCCTAGTATTTTCAGGCGGGCCATTGAAAACCTGCCGATTGGCATGGTCCAGCAACCGCCTGAAAGGTTTTGAGATGGTCTTCCTCTTCGCCTCCTCGCTGTCCAAGCTCGCCAGCACGGGGATCTCTATCAGCATGCTCGAGACGAGGAAGACGGCCTCAGCGAGTTCAGTGTTGATATGCATATGGAAGGGCATCTGCCGCGTTCGCTCCGCCTTCTCCTGTTCTGGGGTGAGCGTGACGAACCGCTGCTGGTGTAGACCCTGAGCGAGGAGCTCCTTCACCCGCTGTGTGGAAAAGATCTCGTGGAGAAGTGACTGGCTCTCTTTGATCAGCCCACAGCGGAAGGCGCACAGGCCGAGCTGGACTTCGGCACGGTTGTAGAGAATCTGTGTTGCCACGTCAGCAGCGTGGATAGATTCTTGTAAATGCGACATGAGAAGCATGTCGCGTGCGGTGTGGAAGTCGTTGTGCAAGGCGTGATGATAGATATGACAGAGCATTGCTCGAGTCCGAAGAAGAGAGTTCTGGCTCTTGTAGAGAATGACGGCGATGCAGTGTACGAGTTGTCGAGCACCTCCAGCTGATGACAACGAAAGAGACGATTCCAAAATCTTATCGCCATCGACCACTTGTTCGAGAGCTTCAACCACGGCATCAGGCTGCCATTATGGTCAGTATGGATCAACGAGATTTCATTGAGAAACCTACTTTGGAGTAGATATGCTCCAGGCGCCGCGATATTACTCGCGCCAATGGATTTTCCTGCGTCGATTTTTCAAAGTAACATTGGGCACGGCAGATGCTCTGGTACAACGACTTCTCGTCACGTAACCGCTCAATATACTCAGTCCCATGTGGGTCGATGTTTTGCAAACTGCGCGTAAACTCGTCGTCAAGGCGGTCGATGAATGAGATGACACTGCCCCGGATGCGAACGATACCCTCCGGTTCAGTCTTCGGCAGTCTCTCGATAGACTCGTCGTACTCCTCAGCTACCACTTCTTGAACGGAGTATTCTGGTTCTTCGACGAGGATCAGGACCAGTTGGTCGAATTCTTTTTGGGCAGAAGACCATATATCGATTGGCATATGTGTCGCAGAGGGATTGTAGTCGAAGCGAGCGGACAGGAGAGCCAAGAGAACGCGTATCTTGTGATAGGTTGTGACTGCGACGGCGAGCAGCTTTTCCAGCATCTTGACTTGTTCCACACGATCGGTGTTCTATGGGAACTTCAACGGGCCATTCAAGAGAGTGAGGCCGGCACGGACATACCTTTTTACCACGATTCTCATTGACCAGCGCAAGAACCTTGAAGATGGACTCAGAAGTATACTGGACGCTTTTCCCCCCTTTTCCAACTGCCGTGAATCCATCTTCTTCCTCTTCGCCTTCAACAGCCGCTTGGTTCTTTGTAGCGGCGGTAGCACGAGCTGGTGGAGCGGCAGCCACAGGCTCGAAGAAGGCGGCATAGTCGCGCTCGTATTTGTCCGTGTCCTGGAGAGGGTGAGCGGCAAGGACTTGTCCCCGATGTAGGAGTGTCTAACCTCCTGGTAGCACTTAACCTGCTCTTCGTATTCCTTGCTCGCCTTTTTGACCTTGTTTTTCATACCATTCAGTGCCTTGGCGTTACTGGCATTGACTTTCTTTTTGGGGTCCTTCTCCTTTGTAGCTGCGAGTGATGCATCGAGGTTGAGGAGTGTTTTAATCCAGTAGGGTGGGACAGGTTCAGAGACGTTCGTCCGTTTCTCGACCAGGCGTGCCAGCTTATCATACTCTGCGCCGTCAAGTCAGTACAGCGTGTGCAGGAATTATAGCTGAGACAAGTCGCCTACCGTTTGAGGTAGCGACCCAGTCACCAATTTTGAGCTTATTCTCGATGTTCTGGCCGATCACCTGGAGTTCTTCAAGTCTTTTATCTTTTGCACTCTTTACGACTCGTTTCTCGTCGTCCGATGACTCGTCGCTGTCCGAATCTGCACCTCCCTTGATGAAACGCGACTTTTTGGCCTGGGGAGCGGTATGACCTCCTCTATCATCGTCCGAGTCATCGCCTGACCCGTCATCATCGTCGCTGCTGCTCGATAAATCCGAGCCGCTGCCAGTCTTGAGAAAACGGGACATTGGGGTCTTTGCTTGTGCGGGTTTGGGGGCTTCATCTCCGGAACTCATAAGCTCCTCCTCTTCATCGGATGAAGATGATGACTCTGAGTCTGCAGCAGTCCTGAAGAAGCGAGACATTATTGGAAGTGGTGGCCAAGGTTTGGGTTTGCTTGGTCGGATTGCTTTCTGAAATTATTTCGACCTCTCATTGACTGTTCGACGATGTTGGCACGGCAGGCAGCGAGCACGATACCAGCAGCAGCTCGCTCTCGGACAGTCCTCACACGCTCTGCATCGTCGATTGCCCTCAAATATGCCCACGCCGCATATGGAGCGTCGCTAGCACAGTCGCCCCAGACGCTCACGAAAGTCGCTGGCGAACTCAACACTATTTCGACCACAATCAAGAACACCCCTGATCTTGCTGCATTCGTAACAAACCCGACAATCTCCGCAAAGGACCGTGCGGCCGGCTTGCGTGGTCTCTTCTCGGCCGCAGAGGGCACCGGAACGAAGAAAACGCCACTCTCGGACATCACCAAGAACCTCTTTAGCGTTATGTCTGAAAATGGCCGCCTCGGAGAAACAAACGGCGTCATTGAGTCCTTCCAGGAGCTCGTCAGCAAATACAAGGGTGAACTCGAGGTCATTATCACTTCGGCCGCACCTCTTCAAGGGGATATTATGACTCGCCTCGAGAACAGCCTCAAGGCGTCTCAGACAGCCCAGAAGGCCAAAACCGTCAAGGTCACCAACAAGGTCCGTTTTTGTCATGTTTCGCACTTCACAGAATCTGTGCTGTGCTCACATGCTGATGTGTGCATCGTATCTGTTAGGTCAATTCGGCCATCTTGGGAGGTATTGTTGTCGACTTTGGAGATAAAACCATTGACCTTAGCGTCTCCTCGCGCGTGAACAAACTCAACGCCTTGCTGAAGGGTAGGCTTCCCTTGTGTTGTTTGCATTCCCTGCAAGTGCTCATATATATCGCTTCCAGAGTCCGTTTAGATGCGCCACTGTTGTATAGACGAGTCCCCTTGAACGGGCCAATGGAACTCTCTTTGAAAAGAAACAGGTCCCCTGCCGGGTTAAGCCAGTGTTAAAGCAATGTGAAGCGTCATGGAATCGCGGCCTTCGATCTGTCAACCCACCGCAACTTGCCCGTATCTATTTCATGGGCCCACCCGTGACCACTTCTTTATCCGCCGATGTCTGGTCAGCCTGGTCAAATAAACAAGTTATCTAGGTGGATTACAATGCAAAACAAGCTCTATTTGCAGGTACTGTATGTGAATTACGTGTTGATTATCCCATGGGAACATGCCCATGCGTACTTTCGTCCTTCTCAACATTGTCTGAAACGGGGATCCGCATGCGCTACCCCGCATATCTATCAAATTTACTCTTGGATAGTCTGAAGCCTTCCTTGTTCGAAGACGACCTTCAAGACTGCATATGCCTCCTTGTACGCTTCGTCCGCCTGCTTATCGGTCCAGAGCGGGTTTGGGCTCTTATCCCAGGCATGCATTACACCCTTGATGTTCCGGTACATCAACCGCTTACCCAGACCCTCTGAACCCAACCGCTCCTTGAACCGCTCCGCCTCAGCCCTCAGCCCGTCCCATTCGCAGGTGAAGAGTACAACGTCGCCTGGCAAGTCTGTACGCAGCACGTCGTCGGGCGCAAGTCCGGGCGAGGTAAATGTTCTGCAGATCGACACCGCCTGGCGGGGCGAGGTACGACATATCGAAAAAGTTGGTGAAGAATCGGGGGAGTTCCTTGTCGGGACGTAGGTTCGTCTTTCGTCTCGCCTCCCGCGTCGCAGTGTAATCGCAACTGGGTAAAACGCGCAAATGGCGATAATCGCCCCACGTCTTATGCCTTTTATACTCTCCACCGTCGTCGTCATGACCGTGACGGGTTCCTGCGCATGCTGAATGGCCACCTGTTTGAGCTGGGCAGCACTCGCCTCTGGGGCCATATCGCTCTCAAGCCCGCTCCCGCGGATCTTTCGCTGGCGGAGCTCCTCTTCCAACCGCAGGGGACGGTGAACGACATGTTTCCGTCCGCACTGAACCCAGAGACGGCGATCCGGAGTGGGCCGGTGCCCAGCTCTTCGACATAGTCGATGAGGTAGAACACCGCATCCACTCCGTCTCCGACTGCGGGGGGGAATGGGTGCTCGGGCGCACGTCGGTAGTGGACGCTGCACACGACGGCACGAGTGTTCGAAACGACCGCGGTTGCCCACCGAGCGTCGTCCTCGGGCCCACCCAGCGTAAAAGCCCCCGCCATGGAAGTTGACGACGGGATAACCGCGTTCATTAGGGTCAGCCTCGATATCGTAGACGCCTCGGTGTCCCTTGAGATGGCGCTTGTAGTGCCTTGGTACATAGAACGCGAGAGCGATATTTCCTTGATTTGGGGAGACAGAGGCGGAAATTGATTTCCAGAATGCCGGTTTGCGAGGTTGAGGATAGGCCAGACGATGGACTATCATCCCTATTTCCATCAGAAAACGCCATACTGTGGCTTGAAGATGGAAGATCCAGCGGGGTCGCGCCATATTTTCTCTGCGGGCCTTGGTCAGTGACTTACCAATAATACTCAGTATACGATAGCAGTTTTAGCTGGAGCGTCGTGAGAGGAGTGGTTAGAACCAAAAGACGGTGAGTTCACCATTGTGTACAACACAAGCACCAACCGTTGGAGCTGATAACGCAGTTGTTCCCTTCGGCTTAAGCCCATCCATGAGCCGCGCTTTATTTCCGGGATGTCTAAGCGGACGGTATGCCGGATGCGGGAGCTAGTGCCTGCACTAACAACATTTGGGCTGAGCCCCGACGCACACGATCGGTGAAGCAACGAGGCAATGAAATGTGCTCATATGCATTCAGTGAGAGGGTATGAATTCATCAATGCCTACTAGACAGATGTACCTGTGCACCCTGAAACTGAGGCGTTGTGGGGGAGGCTGGTTGCACATCAGAAGCCTGCCAGGACCCATGAAAAAGGGAGGTGCCATCTCTAATGGATAAGCTTGTACTGTGTTTATAGATACCGGTATGAGTGAAGTCTCTGCTGAGTGGACGACTCGGAACACGGCGAACCAGGCAGAGAAGCGACACGGGGCTGGGAACATGCGCCAAGGTGAAGCGTGAAATGACGGGAATTGTACCTTGTGGGAGAAGGGCACAAGAGCTGCCTTGCGAGAGGCGGGGCTACCAGTGGCGTTTGAAAATCCCTCCCTAGCGAGCCCCCTTTGGGACCGTGGGCCACCCGTCTCCTTGGGTTGAGGGCATGTGCTGAATACCTTGTGATCCCGGTTGGCTTGACGTTAACAAATGAGAAGGGTTCCCCGCAGTCGAATTGGAGAGCCGTGATTTGTTTAAGCTCGCTAAGGGTGACGAAGGAGGAAATTGGGACGATAGGAGATACCGTGGAAGACCCGCAAAGTAGAAGAATAGGTGGTTTTGCCAAATGCACACCGCGCTTGCAAGCGCCACTGATGCCAGCTGTTAAGCTCGACGACTCGACGACGACGATCAGCAGAGCGGCCCATTACTAGTTATTGGACCGCTGCTGTCACGCGTGCACGTATATGCGCATAAGGCGAAGGGCCTACCCTGTATCGGCATGAGGCAAAGACGGTCTTCGGGAACGAAAGAACGTGTGGGCAGTGTGGAAACGTCAGGCCTCTAGGAGACAGGAAATGCACAAAGACCGGGTTTATTCAACTGATTCAGAAAGGAACAATGTAGCAGAGATGTTTGCTAGAAACTGAGGGAAAATACATCGACGGGCTTTTCATTATTAAGAGAGAAAGGAGCGTACAACGGAACATCGTACAGCCAGATTCGAAAACAGCCGTCAGCAAGAAAGGGACATAGGCACATGAGATAGTGCGTTTCACTCGAAAGATTCAACCGACCAGAGGAGGGCCTTCAGAACTTGGGCGACGGAGCGCGCGGATAATCGAAATCCGGGGAAGCAGGAGGATAATGGCCAACGCCGACATCCGACTCAGCGGCGTCCTCTCCCAGCACGCCGTGGGGGGCCATGAACGATGGGGTCATCCCGACAGACCCGTTGGTCATTGTCATGTCCACCGGGGTTGGTTGTGACTGCGTATTGTTGCGACGGCGGCGCTCGGCGCGGGCGAAGGGAGCAACGCCTTCGCTCTTTGCAGCTGCTACCAAGTCGTCACCCTGTACGCCACTGATGATCAGATCGGCGATCCGCTTGCACGATCCCTCTTCGACTTGGGGCTCAGTGGTCGGCTTACGGGTCTTCCTCTTGACTTCGCCACGTCCGGTAGGTTGGAAGGTATACCCTGGGTTGGCTGCGTAATGTGCCTGCTTCTCTTCAGCGGCGAGCTTGTACCAGGGGTCTTGGTCTGTCGCGCTCATCGATTTCCACACGAGAGCGGCGATACGACTGAGATTCTGCTGTTTAGAGGCGATCTCTTTACCGTTCTTTTGCTCGATGAAAGCAGAACGGAAAAGGATGAAGGCCTGGAGGAGGCAGGTCCGCAGATGAGAAACTGGCCAAGGAGAGGAAGAAGAGTACTCACATTGCGTGGACGGGGGATATGGGGTTGGTCCGTATTTTTTTTACCGGGTGGTCTCCGACGTTCCGTCTTGCGGGTCTGACTCAAGAGCGCAGGATCGGGCAACGGATACGCCGAGGGGAGAATTTGGGGCTCCGGCATGGGGTACGAGTAGCCAATGTCGGCTATGAGGAAATGAGGGTGAGTGGCAAGGCGGGCAAGCGGGAGGGAGAGGTGACGATATTCATGATACTCACGTTGGATAGCTGACAACGCATAAGGATTTTGGGCCTGTGAGACATGCGAAAAGTGTAACGATGGCTCTGGAGGGGGACGGGAGACGAGTTACTCGATGGTCTTTGTGTCAGCCACCTGCGAAAGAGAAAGAGGACGTACCCAATGGCTCTTGGTGCGCGGCGTCGCTGTTCTCACCGTCCGAGGCGGGGTAGTGTTCGGCATCAGCGGCGACTGACATGACGGTAGATGGCGCGCAAGTTGGAGAGCTCGTTGAGGTTGACGGTCCGAGAGTGAGGTGTGCGTTCTTTAGTTGTCGAGGGGAAGAAAGGAGAGACAAGTTGGACCGTGCCAAACTTCGGGGCCCTCTGATTCTGATATAGGCGCTCGACTGCTTCAGTCCTTCACTCTTGGCCGCAATATCCCGGTTCCATGGACGACATATCACACTCTTTTCACAACCCCTACGCGCATACTTTCCTGGGGTTTTTTTTTTCCCCGCACCGTGAGTGCGTGCATGCCCCGCTGGTTGATCGGCGGTCGGTCGACGCCGCTGACGACGTGCGTGTGTGTGTGCGTGTACGCGTGTGCGCGTGTGTGCTCCCGCGCTAGTCGTTTCAATACCTACCCTACCGTGTTCCCGTGTTCCCTTTGTCCAAGGTTTAAGGCGGACCTTAGCTCGATTCATTTTCATCCTCCTACGGGTCTAACGGAGCCACGCCAACGTCTCCCGAAGCAACATCCCGGGCCAAACTCGCCATTGTCCCTACCTTCACACATATCCTTCGTCTACGCTCATTTCCATCGCGCAGAACCAGAGATGCAAGTGGGTAAAGGTGGGCATTTGTATGATTTGTAAAGCTAGGTTTAATAGCTTTTGCCTTAGATGGCAGGTAAGCGAACCGGTGTCGTGTCGTGTAATCGTGTAATTGAAGCTGACGGGTAAGCTGTCCTGTGTCCTGTCACGCTTACATCGATTCAAACTCTCTCTTTCCCCCATCCAATAGCCTGCCGCAGATCCACACGCCGATCCCCCGTGGGCGCTCCCGGTTTCCAATTCCGGCCAATTTCTCATGAATAGATTGTTTTCCTATGTTCCTTTCCTATGTTCCTTTCCTATGTAAGTCGCCCTTGTTCACCTTCTTGAATCAGAACAATGCGCGGCTCTACCGTATTGGTCCCTCATGTCCGACTACCTTTTCCGTGAATTTCCTTTCTTTCATCCTCCTCCCTCACTGTGGTGGCAACGCCCCGCCCCTCCCACTCCCGTCCTTTGTTCGCTCGGTACTCCCACTGCAACAGCAGTTTCTCATCCCACTCTTTCCTCGCCCCCTCAGGTAATAGTATCTCTGCGCCAGATACCAGTGGTGGCGTGTATTCCTGGTAAACGGGATGCCTGCACCACCCATCGGCAAACCACCCAACTCAGTGTATGTTAAGATGGCTGCAGGAAATGACGCACGCAAATGCAGGGTTATACAGATATCCATCACCGTAATTGAGATCCTTCATCAGTGACGTGGGTGCATTCCTGAGATGCAAGGGCACAGGAAGTGTTGGGTCTTCCTTCGCCGCAGCCACGGCCTGCCGCCACCCACATATCAGCTCCAATCAAATAAACCGTGTTTAAATCAAGTCACCCGCTCATACGCCTCATATGAACGCGTCGATTTCGGCGCTTCGGCGAGATAGGAAACGCAATGCGCCAAATTGATCCTGCATTCCGGCATACCAATATGTTGCACTGCAGCCATTGTAGCGACAGCCAGGGGGAGAGCGTGGTTATCCGCTAGTCCCACATCTTCACTTGCAACGACAATCAGTCGTCGGGCAATATATTGTGGGTCCTCGCCGGCCGTCAGCATCCTGCGATACGGCATGTTAGGTGCTTCTAATTTACTGTCAGGGTTTAAATACCGGCCTTGCAAGCCAATACAAGGCTGCGCCACCGTCACTGCCCCGTAAACTCTTGTGTAAGGCGGAGATCATGTCGTATCGGTCTTCCCCCGAGCGGTCATATCGACTAGACACACTCCTACGTAAACTCGCTATCAATGCAGACTCAGAAGCCTTCGCTGGGGACGAGAGCACCAGTTCCAGCAGAGACAGGGCCGTCCGTGCATCGCCCAGGGAGAGGTTGATAATCGTCTTCAAAATTCGTTCCGTAACTTGTCTGTACTGAGGTTGAACCTGCTTTGGCTGTTCGGATCTGTCCGCCTCGTGTTCGGAGGGCGTGTCTGTAACAAGTCGGATCGCGGTGAGGTTACCCGTCTCCGTGTCACCCTCGCTCGCCGCGTGAACGAATCCCTTGGAGGGCCTTGTCACTCGTTTGATCGCCTTCTCGAGTATTTGCTTCATGTGCTCATCAGAAAGTCTCTCGAGGACAAATACGCTAAGAAGCGATGTTCAAGACACTTCACACTCCGTTATCACGAACATACCGGCAGCGAGAGAGTAGGGCACTGTTGAGTTTGAACGAAGGGTTCTCGGTGGTAGCCCCGATGAGGGACACCACGCCCGACTCTACATATGGCAGGAATACATCCTGCCCGTCTTACATTAGCACACTTTCTCGTCACAGAGGGGCGCTCACTTGTTGGCCCTTATTGAATCGTTGTATTTCGTCCATGAACAAGCACGTCTTGCGCCCCGTTACTCGAAGGGTGTTCCTCGCCTCCTCGAAAATGCTCTTGACATCGTTGATTCCAGAGCTTGTTGCACTCAGTTCATTGAATATGATGTCCAATCTGGTTGCGATGAGCCGTGCTAGAGTCGTTTTACCGCATCTGAATCCACAGTAAATTGAGCGCGGGGGGTCTCAGAACACCTCGGTGAGACACACATACATACCCTGGAGGCCCCCATAAGATCATGCTACCGATATTTCCACTTTCAATCAGAGAGAGCAAGAGGCCATCTGGCCCGGTTAAGTGTTCCTGACCTACGAAGTCTTCTAGGCTTTGCGGTCGTAATTGTTCTGCTAAGGGAGCTGCAGCTTTCAGGTATCCACCGGGAGGGGCCTGTGCCGAACGTCGTTTTTGAGCAAATATCGACGCCATTTGTACTGGCCCTTTCTTATTCGGACTTGGCTCGCCTCCTGTTCGCCGAGCTCGCTTTGCGGGTGGTGTGGATCCCTCGTCGACATCAATGGGCTTAACTTGTGAGGAGGACGCTACGAGTGTCTCTACATCGTCTTGCGAAGATGTTGGTCGAGTTTCTGGTCCTCGCTTGCCTAAGCTGAATATCGAGGCTACTTTGGTATTATTGGCGGGGGTACGCGTGTCATCACGCGTCATTGTTCCCTTGCTTGTGTTAGCGTTACTAGGTCTATCAACGAATGGTGCTCCGTGTCCTGTCGTGTTCATGGAACCACAGCTACTATCCAAATGTTCGTTAATTTTGCTGTCCAGCACCTTTTGCTCGCATATAGGGCTACACAGTAGATTGGGGATTGGTCATTACTGATCGAGGCGACAAAGCAAGTGGCGGCCCACCAATTGACTGGTAAAACGACAGCGCCAATATGAGAGGAATAGTCGAGCGAGGGACTGATACAACACATACCAGTCGTAGTCATCACGACTTGCTTTGAAGTCAGAAGCGGGAGGGTCGAAAATATACTTTGCTTTATTGGGAGTGCAAGCTGTCAGCCACGGGTGGAGCACACCAGAAAGCGAGCGCAATATATGAGATACATTCGGAAAACACAATACATAATGTGATATAATCTTTGCTTCCAAACGAAAGCTTAAAGGTCAACACGGGGCTTTTTGGGCTCAGGCTGATACATTTGTCAGAGTCGGAGGACGACGGGAACCAGACGATACGTACTCCTGGATTAGCTCCAAACCTCTCCTCGCGGGTCTTTCTTTTCCGTGCTTCAACCTCGTCGACAACTGTCGCAGTGATGGGCTTGGTTGATTCCTTGCTTGTTCCAAAGCGGCTTTGTCTTGCTTTGACCCTTTCAGTATCCTGCGTACATATATCCTGTGAGTGAGATGTTGCTCCTAAACACACCAACACTCACGTCTGCTGTTGGTGCCGCTGGAACAATCTTCGTCGGTTTCGCTTGTTTGGCCGATGCTGTGGGAGCAAGAGCAGGCGTTGCCACTACAGGTTCTTTTACTTCTGTACCCCACTTTGCAGCACGTGCTTTCCGTCTCTCTAATTCTTTGTCCACTGTGAGCGGCTCCAAATCAGCCTTGAAGCCGCTGGTCACTGCTGCCGCCGCGTCCTTGACATGTAAGGTAGTATGCTTGGGTGCTGGAGTCAAGGAGGCCACTGGAGCTCCAGCAGGCGCGGGAACCGGTTTCGCAGTGGGAACAGGCTTGGGAGCTTCAACCTTCTTGCTTTTGGAAAGGTCCTCATCCCAGTCGACCCTGAGTCCACGGTAAGCATTAATAGGGTACACGGGCCATAAAAGCATACTCCTCCGGTGGCGCTAGCTGCAGGAATATCGTCTCAGTGGCAAATTTGCGCGACACGTGCGAGACATGCTCACCAAGTCGTCTTCAGCTGTTTCGGCGCCTGCATCGCCTGACGCAATTGCTAAGGCAGTAGGACTTTCTTGTATTTTCTTGATAAGGCCTGCTTTCTGTGTCTTTGCGTCGAACGGCACAGACGCCTTGTTCAGAATCTCCTTGAGCTCGACGACCTTCAACGCCTTCCTGTAATGAATTATTACACGCGAAGAATCAGGAAGAAGTGACTCACAGCTTGGCTTCCATCACTGAAGATTTCGGGCAGCACGGTTGTTGTAGAACTGCTCCAAGTTTATTGGACCTGGACCCGGACGCGTCTTACACCTCGTCGCTGCCACCAACGCGCGACGAAGGAACGCCTGGGTACACGCACAGTACCACAAAATGTCTCAGCTCCCAACTCCAGGTGGTTCCCGTCTCCCAAAAGTCTCAGGTCTTCCAACCTTCGGAAGGGGTGGCATACCCACTCCAGGCAGAGCACGCTCGACCGCGAACGGAACTTCTACACCACATACCATTGCTTTAGACTCTGCAGGACTCTCGCGGGCATTTGACGAGGCCATTCAAGCCAACGATCCCCGTCGCAAAGGCAGGGTCAGTGATGTTTCGGGCTCATCGCTCTCCCCTCCAAACATGACGCGAGCATCCCCTTCCGAGGGGCGAAGGAAGTCTCTTGGAGGCTCCATTGCTGGCTCAAGTCGTGCTCCATCTGCCAGATCGCCTTCTGTTGCATCAGCCGTTTCTACTACTTCGTCGACGGGTTACACCCCTCGAACACCAAATTCGTTTTCTTCTTCTTACCAAACGAAGTCACCATCCACAGTTCTACCCCCAGCCCCACCATTCAGCCCTCTTTACAGTGCCCGGCCCTCGTCCACTCGCCCCCAAAGCCGAACCTCGAGTAGTGCCAAGGTTCGGACCTTGGAAATAGGTGATACAGTTCGTATAGATTCACTCGCGGTGGAAGGGGTATTGTGTTACTTGGGGAAGATTGAAGGCAAACCGGGAACTTACGCCGGTGTTGAACTCAGCGGTGCTTTTGCGGGTCGAGGAAAAAATGATGGTTCGGTCGCTGGGTAAGTGGAGGTATTATTGCGCCCTTTTATCGACGATCCAATGCCATTACCAGGGTTTACTACTTTAAATGCCCTCCGAAATGCGGAGTATTTGTCCCATCAGACCGAATTTCAGCACTGGCGATACGACCGCCTTCGGTGGCTTCCTCTTGGGATGGACGGGTCACGCCGTCTGTCTCTGGTCACGACACCCCAGCGTCAGCAGCCCGTCCTGTCCCAGCACAGAGGATCGTATCATCTGCAGAGGCTGCTGCGCTCGCAGAATCTAAGATCTCCCTTGGTTCCAAAGCCAGCAAGTTGATGAACATCACCGCGAAACAGCTCTCCAATCGCGACCTGACGAGCACCGCTGCCCTTCCTGGGAGCCCCCGCAGGAGCCTTGGTCAGACATTTTCAACCCCAACATCCACACCGAAGCCTCTTCGCGTCTCGGGGGGGTTACCTACACCTCGCTCCCGGCCTTCGCTGCCTACGGCACTAACACCCAAGGCGTCGCGAACCTCCCTCGATAGAAACAACGATATGCCTCCTCCCCCTGTGCCCCTTAGCCGGACTATGCTCCCTCCACCCAGCCCAGCACGGTCACTGCGATCTGTCTCTGCGCTGAGCGACGCGAGTAGAGGAGTCGCAGAAGATGTAGGGGACGTTCTGTTTGGAAACAAGAATTCGCAAGATAGACCATCATTGATGGAAGCCATGAGTCCAGCCTCGCCGATTCCGCACGCCCGAGATATAGAGCTGGAAGAACTCCGCTTGAAGGTCCTCAATTTGGAGAGTCAAACCAAGGACCTCAGGGCGTCACTATTGGCGGTTAAGGTTGATGACAGCTCCGAGACTGTTGAGAAGCTTGAGCGGGAACTAGAGACCTCGACGAAGAAGCTGTCAGAACTCGAGGACAAGTTACACGGAAATGAGCGAACACTCATTGAGCGGCAATCCAAAATGGACAGTCTGGATAGAGCAGTCGCAGACGCTCAGGAAGAGACCAAACGAGCCAAATCAGAGGGCGAGTCGCGCGTAAAGGATGTACAGGCGAAACTCGACGAATCTGAGGTTCTAGTCACCAGTCTGAAGAAGGTTATCGACGATAAGTCCGAAGTTGCTGACAGGAATAACGCTCAACTCCAAGCGAAGGATGCAGAGATTGAAGTACTGCAAGGCAAAGTCGCAAGGTTGTCTACGGACTTAGAAAGTGAGCGAAAGGAGTTGACCAGCCAGGTCGACGACCTTCGACAAGCTGGTCAGGTGAGAATACTCAAACGTTACTGTCCCCTATGCTCACGCTGGATACAGGAAACCATCGCACTCTACGAAGAGCGTATTAGCGAGTATGAGGCTCAGCGATACGATATGGAAGCTCTTATTACCTCACTGGAGGAGCGACTCAAGAACTCTACCAAGGTACCCTCTCCCGGAGAGCTCGCCAAGCAGGCCTCCGAAGCGGTTCTAATCGACAATGAGACGTTACGAGAACAAGTCGCCCACCTTAACGGTCGGATCCAATACCTACAGGAGCAGATTGAGGAGCAGCAAGCGGCCGCAGAGAAGGAAGAAGCTGCAGTTCGCGCTCGCATTCTACGCTACAAGGAGAGGGACGTGCAACAAAAGAAGGAGCTAGATGATGCAAGGATCGAGCTCGATAACGCTGTCAAATCTGAGGCTGCGGCGAGGACGCGGATTGAGGAACTCGAGGAAGCCCTCAGAGAAAACGCTGGCACTCTGGAGAACCATCGGGCTGAGATCGAGACCATGAGAACAGAACTTTCAGTACGTTGATCTCCTACTAAGCCTTCTGGGTGCTAAGGACGACAACAGGACCTGGAAACCCTGAATGCTAGCACAGCGACCAGGGGAATGGAGGCAAAGCTTGAGGATGCGGCCCGGCGAGCTGCCAATGAACGTACAAGGCTACAAGACGAACTTACACAGTTGAGGGAGTTCCTTGGTGCCGCCAAAGCGAGCAAGAAGATCGTCAACGATGAGCTCGGAAACGTACGATTAGAAGCGGAGGCTTCCGGTCGACAGGTTCAAAGTCTACAGGCGAATGTGCGAGCCCTTGAACAGGAAAAGGCTGATGTGAGTGAATCCACGACGGTGTGCTACTTATTGATCTCTCGTCCGTATAGCTCGAAGATGCTCTACAGGCCTCTCGTATTAAGGAAGCTGATATGCTCCGGAAAAGCACGAGGGATTCTGTGGGAACAGGCACTTCTCGATCGGGCAAGGATGATAATCTTCGTGACCAGGTTGCTGGCCTCAAGTAAGGTCTCTCTACTTTTCATTGATTGCTACTGAGAGGTTTCGGTAGGCATATCGTCCAGGAGCTCCAGAAGGAGAATTCGGGCCATGTCTCCAAGATTAAGAGCCTAGAGAACGAGAATAAGTTGCTCCACTCAGAAGCTGAAGATCTGAAAGAGGTTCGTGATTCCGATATATATTGAAACGAGACCGACCGTCAAAAAAGGCTGTGAAGTCCCTCGAATCCACCCTGGAAGAGAGCATTGCTCGAGAAGAGCAGGCCCTACAGCGCGAAGAAGTACCTATCGATTCTGCAAACGCAGGTGTTGCAGGATTGCAACGAGCACTCCGGGAGAGCCAGGTCAAATATGAGGTAGGTTCAGTGGGACATTATGCATCAAGCCTTGTTCTCACTGTTGTTCAGAGCGAGCTCGAACGATTGCGCAAAAAAATGACAGAGGCGGAGCAAAGAAGTAATAAGACAATTCTTGAGGTATGGTGGCAGACGGTCAAAGAAATCGTTACTTACTTTTCCCGTAGCTCAGCAAAGAGGTCAGTGACCTCGAGAGTCTGGTCGAAGTCAAAGTATGTCCACGATAAAGGCCACGTACACTCTGGACTAATGACTTGGCGCAGATCTACCGAGAGGTCGGCTGGTTGTTGTCTGGGCTTGTCTGCATCACTTACTCACCGGGACTCTAGGATGACCTCGAGCGAGAAATCGAACGACTCCGAGGGAAGCTTTCTCGTGCCGAGTCCAAGAGATCTTCAAAGACGGACGCCGCGGAAAAAGAAAAGCAGCAGGAAAGGGAAAAGAGGCCCCCGCTACCTCCAATCACGACCACAGCTCCACCAGAAAGTGAGGCATCGGCCACCATTTGTGAGATCTGTGAACAGCCAGGTCATGATCTCTTCTCCTGTCCTATTCTCAAGGACGATGACGGCTCTGCTGCGGAGCTGAATGCATCAAGCTCCAAAGAGTATTGTGACGATTGCGAGTCTTATGGCCATACAAGTAAGTGCCCTCCTCTCGTGTCCTTTGAGGGCACTAACGCGTGTCATAGCTGCCAATTGCCCGCACTCTCTCGATGTATTCTAGCTTCGCGTACTATAGTCTTCTATTCCCTCTGTCGCGTTGCTCGCGCTCTCGGCTGGTGGACCGCTCGGGCTTCGGTTGTCCGACTGCCCACACTCTCTTGTCCTTCCTCCGCATTTTTCTGTTTGAGAATCTCGCAACGTCCCGTAGTACATTTTATTGTTTACTCTTCCTTAGACACGTCGCAAATATTTGCCTCCCACTTGTACCTGACGCTATCAACGCGTCTCCCTCAATCAGCACGCGTGTTCACGATGTCGTCACCTGCGAGGGATGTGAAACCTAATATTGCGGAATTGGAACAAGAAGCTAGCCAAGAGGCACCAGCGACACCTATTATCCGACCGGAAAAGCTAAATCTGACGCTCTCCTATGGCGCTCAACGTGAGTCAGTATACATTCCGCTGCACGTCTTTGGCTCAGCCGGCCATTCCCCTACAGAGCTCCGCTTCGCGCTTAAGCCTAGTGCCAAGGCAAGGTCGCCATTGTACTTCAGTTCCCTTGCTAACGGAGCCT
>WNFL01363983.1_pt4 | contig 17275 bp, 16 predicted proteins | sample 5400361 | NCBI WGS metagenome assembly WNFL01 (sample SAMN13153351, study PRJNA577476) | soil metagenome | isolation source: 40 cm soil on Douglas fir-dominated hillslope | place: USA:California | collected 2013-09-17 | reverse complement strand
CGAGTGATTTGTTCTCTTGAATGGATTTGGACCTCAGCCTTGTCATAGCGTCTTCTATCTCTTCCAGCCGGCGCCGCATAAGGGCACTCCCGAAATAGGTCAGCTCAAGGGTCCTGGGTACAGTAAAGGTTCTGCCTACGATTGCAGTTTCAACAAGTCGATATCATCGTCCATTTCCTGGGACTCGTGATTACGAATTATAAGTTCGTAGATCTCAAAAACCCTCTGCTGGTTCTTCCTTCGTAAGGCATCGAGCTTCGAGAGAGAGTACTGCCAGTAGATGTAAGTGTTCGGAGGAGTCAACGCGGGCATTTGGGATACCTGGTCCGGACTCGATGCAGAGGCGACTCCGATCTTGTGTGCCTTGGTAGGACTGGAGGGAGGTGGATAAAAAGGTAACGCGTGTGAGGGACCCTGAGGCTAGATAAGTATGGTAGCAAAACCCTCCAGGTTTCCAAATTACCGATTCGAACGGCGAAGGATCGGAAATATTTGTCTTTGATTGGTACTCGCCAGTGTTTATAAGATTGCTGGTTGCTACGAGGTGTCAAAACCAGCTGGCTCGAGAGATTACCACCCAACGCACTAAACGGAACCCCTGTTTTCACGCGTTTTTTCGGAGATGCCGAGGGGTTGGGGGAGTGTCGCTTCTGGGGTATGCTGGACTGCGGTCTAATGGGAGTACTTGACACGTCTGGCCGACAAATGATCACTTTAGATGGTGGAGGCACAGTACCGGCCGTAGTTGTGTTTGTGCGCGTGCTTGCATGATCTATTGGGCGAGGTGGCGATACTTTGCATGCATTGTCAATGCGAAGACGGTTCTTGGATGGGACTAGTTACCATTTCTTTCTCGGGGGTTGGTAGGTCCTGGTTTCTCCAATGGCTTGAACCTGAAATTCTATAATTGGATACTTGTGAGTTTCGCATGGATTTGTGTTTGATGGGACGCCCGCCGACCTTCTGGGGCTTCGGCGCGTCGGTACTTGGAGCTGTCTTGATAGGGACATGGAAGCGCTGGAGTTGGTTCAAGTTATTCCGCGGTGCGCTCATCTGAATGACGACTCAATAACATCCACCAGGAAAGCCAAAAAATATAGTGGTTGTCCGGGACGAAGTCGCGTCGAGTCACGTGAGAGTGTTTGGCACTACTTTGCTAGCTCTCTAGCAAAACCAGAAAAATGTGTTCCCAGCTAGTATTGTACATTCTAGTAACCACCTCCATCTGTGACACGATGAGCGGCCATTTGTCTCCGGTGAGTATCCTCCAATTTCGGGCAATTCGCGATGCCATGGCCAAGGCCACCACAAACAGGGCAACTCTTCATGATACCGCCCTGTGCAACTCTTGGGTCCTCTACGGACTGTAAGAACGGTGGAACCCTGTCGCGAACATGTCAGCCAGCGATACTTTGAGATGACTCACAAAAACTTACTTTTGACCTGCCTCCATGAGAAGATACTTGAGATCTAGCAAGGTTTGCTCGGGCGTATTCATGTTCACGAAGGTTGTGGCAATGCCGGTCTTGCCGCTACGCCCAGTTCGACCGATTTGGTGGACATAATCCTCGATTTCCTTAGGCATGGTGAAGATAATGACATGTTGGATATCGGTAAAGTCCAAACCCTTAGAAGCAATGCCAGATGCCACCATAACGTCCTTCTTCCCTGTTTTGAATGCCTTGATTGCATACTGCCGCTCCTCTTGGGCTAGATTGAGAATATTAAATGCAATTCGGAACTTACAAGGAGTGGCGTACATTTTGAGCCATGAATCGCGACTGCCTCAACCCCTTTCAATAGCAAGTACTCTTGAATGTCTACGCAGTGCCCTTTAGTACCTGGAACAGTCCCACTCATGTGGGGGAGTACCTTACCATCGACCTCATTCTTGTTTTCGCTGAAAACTAGCACTGGTGGTGGGGTCTTTTGCAGACACTCGAGGAGGTACACCATTTTTGCCTCCTGTTTCACATACTCGATGACCTGTAAGACATCCAAGTTGGCGGCACCAGCCCGTCCTACATTAACAAGAACTGGATGAACCAGGGACTGCTGTGCAAAATCTTGGATTTTCCTCGGCATAGTCGCGGAGAAGAGCAAAGTTTGACGTTGACGCTGCAACTCTGTCAGGACCAACTCCCCGTAGCCCTTTTTGGACTTGCCTTGAAAAAGCTCATGATAGTGCGGACGTCGTCCTCAAATCCTAAGTCGATCATTCGGTCGGCTTCATCCATACACATGTACTTGCAACCATCGAAGTTGATTTTCTTCTTTTCAAGCATGTCGATCAATCGGCCAGGAGTCGCCACCACGATGTGGATACCTTGGCTGAGGGTATGAGATTGATCGGACATAGATATCCCACCGATGCACAAAAGCGTTCGGAGCTGAGGGTAGCCGTCCCTCTCGAGCGCAGCCGCCCATTGTTGGATGTTTTCATGGGTTTGGGTCGCCAATTCCCGCTGACTGGATATCAGCGCCACGCTCGCGAATATTGGGAAGTCATACTGATGGACACAAGATACATCCGACTGGTCCTTCCCCGCGAATAAACGGTAACTTTGATTCTTCTTCAAGCGCCAGCATTATAACAGGCATGCAGAAAGCCAAGGTCTTGCCAGAGCCAGTAAAGGCTACTCCGATCATATCGCGGCCAGCAAACCTGTCAACCGTCTCAGATCTCGCGCGGCTTAGAACGATAAGACATACGCGGTAGGGATGCCTTGCATTTGGATGGGAGTAGGGGTGACGATTCTATTGGATTTAAGATATTTGACTATGACGCCTGGAATTTTCATGTCCTGAGGCCGCTGTAAGGGCGAATGTAGCACGCAATGGAAAGCCTTACGGTAAAGCTCTCAATAGCGGGGGGCACGTCGTCTCCCTCTACGATAATATGGTTCTTCTCTCGAATCCTCGCATTTTGTGCTTCTGTCCGTTCGCGAATATACCGTGGAGGCCGCCATCTGAATGATGAGAGCCCCGTCATCTCAAATGCGGAAAGACCACTCACGATGTTTTCATTGGCTCTGTGTATTGTATGCCCTTCGCCAATTCCATATCAGACGCAAGCTTCCGTCGGCTGGCAATCGCCGCCAACAGTTCGCTTTCTTCCTCTTCAGCCTTCTTCTGATCAGTCTTGCTTGCATCTGGAGGAAATCAGACGAGAAGAGTTGGGGTCGGGGGTGCTGACCTTCTAATGCTTTCTTCGCCTTTACTTCTTGAGCCTCGAGTAGGAGCGTCCTCTCCTTGCGAACCTTTTCACGGCGCTTTATTTCTTCTAGCTCCTCGTCTTCTTTCTCTTCTTGGTCTTGTTTCTTCCGTTTCTCTTCTTGGATATTCCCTTCTGCCCCACCACGGGATGCCAGCTGCTGTAAGCGGTGCTGCTTCCGCTGCTTGACAGATACGTAAGGAACGTAGTTATCATCCTCGTCATCTAGTCCGTAGAGTGGTTCGTCTGCCCGTTCCTCAAGGTGTCGTGTCTTCGATGGAGAAGCCGACATGGCAAAAGGGAAGGCTCGATAAATATTTGCACCTGCTCGTGTTACAATGGAGCCCTCCCTCACAGATGGCATCGCGTACTGGGAGAAACAAGAGGCGACCATCAATGGGGTCCTAGGTGTGTACCAATTTCCTCAACCGAGAAATTAGAACACCTCGTTGACGCGTGTTACAGGTGGGCACGGCCATGGTGTGAGCCAACCCCATTAATTTGGTCCCTCGCACCCCGATTTAGAACCTGGTTTATAGTCACTTCCACGAGTCGACTCTTTGGGGTCTAGGCAGTTCCTAATGTCCATTCTACCCAAACTGTGCCTCGTTCCTTCCGCCCTCCGCCCTCTCGATGCCCCAGAAGCGCCAAGAACTAGGGCGCTAGACGTGGGTAGGTCAGAAGCTTTTAAGTTGATCCCCGCCATTGACGAACCTGCCTAGGGGCAGGTGTGGGTCGAGCGACCTCAGATGTTTTACTTCACTTATGCACAGATGTCGTTACCCTTGAGCCTGTGGAGCCTTTGATACAAAAGGCTATCTCAGACGCTTCTGCATGGAAGGGCGTCGGGCCCTTCCAATTTGCCTCTTCGACCAAATCTGTTACTTTTATCCGCAAACCGTTGCAACAATTCGACCCATCCGCCCCTCTCCGACCACCCGACATCCTGGCTCATATAGGTATGTCAACTGAAGGTCTACCGGAAGGATACGATGTTATATGGTGTCAGTGGTGAGTACCTGAAAGTTAAAATCTCTGGATCTGAAACACTTTCAGGTGCCTTGGACATCTAAATAATGAGGAGCTTCTCCTGTTCTTGCGACAAAGTCGTCGATCTCTTCGTGAGGGAGGAGTCATCGTAGTGAAGGAAAATTGCTGCCCAGATTCTTCAGTGGGAGGGCCTTTTATCACGTTTGATGAAGAAGATAGTAGTTTAATGCGGTACGAAAGGTCTTTGTCACTCGCCTTTGCCAAACGATTGGTCAACTATGCAAAGGCGAAATGGGGTAAAATGAGATACGAACTGATTTACCCTCATATTGCAGGTCTGACAAAGCGTGGATCCATTTATTTGCCAGTGCTGGATTGACTATACTCAAGGAAGAAGTACAGCTGGGTTTTCCTGCGGGTCTTTTCATGGTAAAATCGTAAGGTTACGTACCCATAGAAGGAGGCCCCTCGCTTACTCTGGGTTGCTAGCTACGCCTTGCTCTAAGGCTCGAAATTCGCCACAGCGGTGTGGTTGTCAGCCGCCATCGACGCGATCTGGTCATCGAGTAAATCCTGTGTGCTCGTGTGTTCAATTTGTTTGCTTTTTGCGCCCCTTATCCTTCTCTAACAGCCGTCTCCAATAAGACACCTTGATGGAACAGCGAAAGCAGTCTAGACAGAGCATGGTGAATTGTATTGGTTTATCCATCTATGTCCCAATAAGCAGCCTGTTAGAATTGTTTATATTTATCATGTTCTGTACGGCTCGCTGCTAGTAAATAAAGGTCGCCGTTTGCTGCCGTCCGCACCTGTCGCGGTTCCTACCCTGCTGTTCGCATCCATCGCATCCTGCTGTTCGCATCCATTGCACCCTGTTGCTCGCATCCATCGCACCCTGCAGTTCGCATTCATCGCATCCGCTGTTAAACAGCCGCACGGTACCAGTCCCACCTTGAACTCAGCGCTTACGTTACTTTTGGTGAGGTACATCTAACCCATGTCTTTGCATCCGTCCCAGATCTGATTGACCTCGTAGACTGTCATTACTATGGGCGCTCGACTTCCTGCGGAAATATGGCTCCAGATTGGTGGTCATCTTCCAAGCGCCGATCTCAGTCGCCTTGTACTGGTCAGCAATGCATTTCATTCGCTCCTACTCCCACTCCTGCATAGAGACGTCATCATATCTGGCCCCTATAGAGGTGCCACCGACCGGGACGAACGTCTTCAGACTATTCGCAACAATTTGGAAAGGATCGGCGCGAAGCCTAACTTAGTCCCCGCCATCCGTTCTTGCAGACTTCAGGAGCTGGAAGGGGCCCTCCTCGAGGAGGTTATTGGCTTCCTGGGAACTTTACCAAACCTCGCTAGCCTCTTTCTCAACAACCTTACTTTCGAGGCAGATCAACTTATCCGGCTATCCAAAGGTTGGAGGTCTCCTGTAAAATTTGTAACCTCATTTGTGAAGGTCAAATCTACCGATCTTCTTCCCTCCATCATCAAAGAGGCGCCCCCAAATCTCTCATCACTGAAAGTTGCGAACTCCGCTTTTTTCCAAAAATCTTGGAGACTTTTTGTTCAGTGGTCGTTCAGTGACAATCTCGAAACTCTGAGCTTTGAATCTAACACAGAACCAATGTTCAATGCGCTGTTTGAAGAGCACATCAGCACCCTACCCAAAGTTTCTTTCCCTCGACTCAAGTCTTTGTATTTATCAATACTTCCAGGTCGAAAAAACCAGGGAAGATTTTTTGACTGTATGCCGATGCTGGAGATTCTACATCTTGCTCGCAAATACTCAACTTGTCGGGGACCCCTTGCCATTTCCGAGACGGCAATTCCAAAACTCCGAAGCTATGAGGGACTGGCAATCAACATCCTATCCCTTGTCCCTCGGCGCCCTATTTATCACCTGAGCATATCTGTGTTTGATATGCTTCCCACCCTTTGGGGGTCGCATGCACCGCCACTACTCAACTTTGGCTCAACTTCTGCTATACGATACCTATATCTTTCACAAACAGGGGATCCCCTACCCTCCCTTCAGCTCATCGCCCTTGTTTGTCCATCACTTTATGAACTGCAGCTTGCCAGCCTGACTACATCCCATTTATCTGCGGTCAGTCCACGGTTGTGGCCTTTCATTGACTGACGGAACCAACTAGTTCGAGTTTGTTCAAAGCCACATCCAACATTTATACAAATTGACCGAGCTTCGACGCTTAGTTTACAATTTTTTTGTTCACGTTCCAACCCACAACTCGATTGGGTGGCAACGCCAAATCTGTGAAGCCTTGGAGGGGGCAGCACCGAACCTCACAAATGTTTCTTTAATGTCCGTTATCACATGGCATAAAAGTGAAGTGAGTGGGGAATGGAAAGCAGGAGGGATGGGACTTCAAGCTCTAGAAACGAGATTTCTGATCGGACTCGCCAAATGGCCAGCACTCCCACCACCCAAAAAAGATTCATAGTATCTTACCCACGCTTTCTTACTACTCATCCCCATACATATGTCTAAATATTGCAAGGGGAAAGTTGATCGATCAGATCCATGTGAGCTAGCTCGATATATCTCAGAAAAGAAGTAACCCCAGAAAACGTAATATACTTGCTGGGTCATGTACACGGTAAACACGGTGTCCCTAAGAACCATCCCGATGGAAAGGGCCTTGCGATGAGAGTGAGAAGCCATAGGCATCCGCAGCAGTATAATATCGCGGGTCATGGATGGATTGTGGTCTTTGCCGCCCTGAGCTGAGCGCATCGACAATAGGCTGACGTTGGTTTGAGACAGGGTCGGGTCCACTGTTTAAACCCTCGGTGGTATATGTATGCTGACTAGGAGGAGCAGCCGAATTCCGTGCTCGCTCCACCCATATAGGGAAAGGAGCACCACTGAGGCGGCGAGCTAATGAGATAACTTCCTGTTGAGTTGACGGTGAGACGCCAACGGCGGGTTGTACCAAGGGGGGCCCTCCTCGTAAGGGGCCTCCAGAATCGGGCCGCGCATTTTGCCCCGACATTCCCAGTGGAACGCCGGGGGGAGTTTGGTACACTGGACTTGTACGTGATGTCCGACTGTAGCCTATGGATTGGGGTTCCGGATTGTGCGCAGGAGGGTGTGGTTGTTCATGCCCAGCAGTCGCGGGGAACGACTCACCCGAACCTCCGTGGGAACTCCGTGGTGCCCCAAGTGAAGAACCCTCCTCCTGCATGTGCAGTCCCTTTTGCTGCTTCTTGTTCTTGCGACGGACCCAGAGGCAAATCCCGAGGACCACGAGCAAGAGGAACCCAATCGTCCCACCTACGGCGCCCCCAACAAACACCGCAAGATCATCGCCACCTCCACGCTGAGTCACGAGTGCACCCTTTCCAGTAAAACTTGAGTGCCCATCAGTTTCCAGCTACTCTGACATGAACCAACTCAACGCACATTATCCCGGCAAACTCCAGCTTTCCAGCCTGGCTACTACTGGCGACTACCTTGAGAGTGTGCCGGGTATCGGAGAGCCCTGCCTGGGTGAAAGATGTGATAATGTAGCATTGGTTGAGCGCTTGGGTTCTGTCTGAGGCCACAGTTGATTTTCCATCGATAATAACCGTGTAGTTCACGAGACCAGTGTTTACTGCCGTTTGAATGCTCACAGATAACCCTGAACGGACAGGTGATTCATCGTGTTGCTTGATTGTGCCGCGGAAATACATACCGGAAAAGGCGAAGGTGAATGATGCACCTACGACTCTTGCCACTCGCGTTCCATTAGTACAGAAACCGGCTCCACTGTCATGGGTTGTGTCGGCCCAAGATGTCAAAGAATCATATTCGATTCGTGGGTCAGAAGGTAATACGCGGACGGTATCGATTGTGCCCAGGTTGGCGTCTCCATAATCCTGTCCTGCACCTTTGCTGGATAGACTTGCAGAGGCACGAAACACGGGGGCTGGAGGCTTTGTCTGAGGCAGTCATCAGACAGTGAGACCAAGTGAATCCGTGGCTTGGCATACCAGATCGAATTGCAAAGAAACAGGGGACATAGAGAACAAGGACGTGGACCCCGTGGACTGGACTTTTGAAACGGGTTGCACCTGTCGCTTGGACACTTGCTGCTCCCAAATCAGAAAAACATCCTTGAGGGAAAGCTGATATATACCGGATCCACACATGTACCATCCCGACATGCCCAACCAGAGAGACAGCAATTTGTCCCTAGCACACAGTACTAGTGAGACCAAGTTAGGCGATTCCTCATGTCTGCATACCACAGCACGCAGTCCCTGCGCCACAGCATCCTAATGGAACGTAAGTAAGTAAGTAAGAATACGAAAATACTGAACGCAAACCTTCACCGCAACCGACCGAACCTGAGAGACAGCAAGTCTTGACTCCTTGACAGAACGTGCCAAACCTGAGAACCTAAGAGTTCCTGGAAGCGCTGAATCAGGCGAAAATAACGTACGGGCAACAAATATCACTCGGGTCGTGACAGCCTTCGTAGGAAGATCTTGAGCTGAGCCAAACCATTCTCTGATGACTTACAAACTGGGAAGCCTGGATGGCAGCAAGGAAAGTTCTGCGTGATTAAGAAATAGCCAGGCTTTGCGCATCGCTGGTTATCCTATAAGATCTTAAATAGGGGTTAGGCTGGGTTTTAGTGACTCACCTAGGTGGAAATACGGCGAGTTGATTACACGGGCTATATAAGTAAAGGGCGAACCGAAATCTGGCGCCCACTCACCATCTGTCGAACATCAGGTCGGTCAAGACGGGTTTTTCCTCGTGAACGCCTTTGAAAACCGGTGTTCACGGGCACAGATTCCCAAGAGAATGATGGATGGAGCTCATTGAACGCGAGTGGCGAAGATGTCGGAGCAGGTTGGTCGCTGAGGGGGACATCATCCAGTCCACTTTCCCGTGTTGATGCAGACACTAGTAGCGCGAGCGAGAGTCCGAAGGTCAACGCTCCAACTAACCGGAGCATGCCTCGATCTCCCTACCAGGTATGGGGCAATCGTTAAAGTGCTGCAAGGAGATATGGATATGTGCCACCTGTTGTTGGCGCGGCACATGTCAACGGGCCAGCGTTCCCGTTTTGGGGGAGGTCAAACCAAACTCGCACGACAACAGGAGAATCCTTACGAGGGTGAATAGTGCGGATAAAACAGTTGGATTCACCGTTAGAACCACGCTGACCAGATAAAACCTTTCAACCATGGGCGCCTCGTCCGTCCTCGGTAGCCTTCTTGAGCTAGGAAGCTTATGAAGAGCATGTCCCCAACATCATACGCCTCTGGTGTCAACTCCAACGTTCCTCCATCAGGCCGGTGGTCAACATGCTTGGCCACTATGGGTCCACTGGTATCTCCCTGACTAAGTATTTTAACGGACCCATTCAAGTGCCAGACATAGGTTTCCCCATCAGCACCTGTGAAGGAATCGATACTTTGCGAAGCGTCAGAAACCCCCAAAAGTTCTCGAAGCGACAATCACTCACAATGATCCCATAATATCTTTGGTGACATCATAGTGTTTCCAAGCCTGGTGGAGAAGTTGCCACTCTCCGCCAGAGAATTTGATTAAGTCTTGTTTATCCCCCTTCCACTCGACCTCCGCGAGCGTCGTCCTCGCTCCATCTTCGGTTTTGACGAGTTTTGCGATCTTCGGATCGGAACTTCGATCGAGGGTGTACACAGGAACGTTCCCATCAAGGAGTCGGATATCCTTGAGGTGTTTCTTGTCCTTGCTCACAACGAATGAGCGGGTGAATGTGGGGGGCATGGGGATTTGTGGGTAGGAGTCCTCCCACCGAAGGTTCATGAGTTCATGAGCTCAGAGAACGAACCCCGAGCAGGAGACGCGCTGCACGCCAAACCGGGTATGAAGCGGAGGCGGAGGTCGGAAGAACGAAGTGGCGGCAGGCCTGTGACCAGGAGTACTGTTAAACCGAACACGTGCACAACCGTGACAGTGTAATGTATTCAACCCCTTATTCGAGCCTAAAACCACCAACAACAGATGGCTGACGGCGTTGGACCAAAATGCTACCGAGTCTTTGCGAAGCGACAAACTACGATTCAAGCGTGGAGGCAAAACATCCCAAGGCTCAGTAGTAACCACGGTCCCATCCTCCCCGGTCCCAATTGTCCCCACCCATTCCGAAGCCGAAGCCGAAGCCACCGCCGCCTCCCATTCTTCCTGGACGTCGAGGACCCATCCGTGGACCCGAGCGACGGTCGTCTTCTTTGTGGCCCGTCATAACAGCATACTTATCGACGAGCTACGAGGCCAAGGCGTCAGTCCATAATTTTCCGACAGGTGAGGTCTCACGTACATCGTTGAGGACATTCGCGGACTTAGTAAGAGTCGACAAGAATGCAGTGAGTTGCACGTCGGCATATTCCTATGTAAAGCGATCTCGTTAGCGTCTCAACGTCCAAGAAGCACCGAGTACAGACCTGGTCGAATTCCTCCCTGAAAGTCTTGTGCTCATTAGCCGGGAGACCGGCCACCATAGCCTGGATCGAACGCAGCGTGGCGTAGTCGTTGGGGGACTCGCCCTTGAGGACAGCGGCAACGTAAGTAGAGACAACCTCGATACGGGTGTGCAACATTTGTATTGCGGACCGCTGGTTCTGTAGGTGAGATACCACTATCTTTCCTTTAGTACTGGTCTCATGGGACCGAGAGACACATACGGCTTCCACCACCAGCGCCACCCTTGGAGGTCCAGTCTACTGCAATACGTTCTGCTTCACCGGTTTCGACCTTATATCCAACCTCGATGAACATCGAACGCGATTTGCGCTCCCGAATCTCCACGGTGGGCTCATAAACCTTGATGGGAAGGGCCTGGTTTTCGATTTGTTGCGTAAGGCCAGATGCTCCTCCTGATTGAAGGATGAGAAGAAGGGGGTTCGAGGAGTAGGCGGTGAACTGGTTTTGGAGAGCAATGTGGCTCGCAATCGGGTGTGGCGAAACTGTATACCAGCCGATAAACTCCAAGGACGGGAATACGGCCTTGTCTACAGAAAGTCCAAGGTATCGGTAAAAAGGTTATGGGTTGCAGAGTGAGCGGGTGAAATAAATTTCAAGGAATGGGCGCGGCGCTTACATTGTTCCCGTCTCATTTGGAGGAAGGCATGGTCGATCAGTGGTTCTTGGTCTTTGCGCTCTTCTGCAGCAAGCTCAAAGGTGTTCACGATTTCGACTTCACGACCGTTCTGTGTGCCCAAGAGCCCACCAACGACTGGACCGATCCCATGTGAGTGCATGCCCTGAACGCTCGAGGACGTCCCAGAGCGATGAACATACTGAAAGGTGACGACTTGTTATTTTGGAGGCGGATTCGGGTCAGATGTTCCGAGATATTCAGGATCGGTAGTGGGTGGCTGGGTGGCGAGCGTTCAGTTCGCAATATGTGGTACGCTAATAGTGTATCTTACAGGGAGAGAGACAGGTTGGACGTTGTCGTCGATGGCAATACGACGCTTTCATCGCTCATCGCTGAGGTTGGGTCTAACTGACACCTTGAACCGGACGAGGAGGACAGCTTCGCAGAAATCTGCGATTCTAACCAGCCGTAACCTCCAAGCACCAGCAAATGAGATCCAGGTTGAAATCGCGAACTAGGAGCACGCCTGAAAATTCTGCAAGGGTATTGGACACGACAGCGGCAACTGAGTGGGCCAGCTCAAGGACAAGTATGATCCAAAGGTCTCTTATCTCCATATATAACATCAGTACTCTGAGAGCTAGAATAACACGAGAAACTTGCAATGGGACGCTTCGCTCCTTTCATATCCGATCCATGATTGTGATATATTATTTTTGAGGCCCGGGAAAGGCGCATGTGCACTCATGGACCGGCTGTGCAGAGAGGTTGTCTGGTATCAAGCCAAACTCCCTTGGATAGATGACATTGCATCTTGAACTGGGTGTTGTACTTCCACAGAGCAGTGTTGATCCCGTACTGGTCGGTCTTCTGGGTACATTGTTCCATGTTGGGCCAAAGATACCCTTCAAATGTTCATCCTGGTACTCATATGCGTGATTGGGCAGCTCCCACATCAATGTCATCCTTCAAGTCTGGCTCCCCGGCCCGCTCTTCATTGTCTGTGGCATTGTTGAGGTGCGTCTACCCTTAACACCAAAGCATCTATTCCCTATCCATTTACTGTCATTCCCAAGCGCCATGGCCGGTCTGTCACGGTGCCGCCTTCCAGAGACGTGACCACATGCCTTCTTAGCATTCTCGGGCTCTTTTCTTAACCCGAACAGAAGCACTTATTGGTTAAGGGATGTTCTCGTTGGGGGGAAAAGACGGCTAATGGGTCCCTCCCTTGGCTATGCATTCCCAGACCTCATAGGCAACAAATGCGAGCGAACAACCCTGTCGCTTTTCTCTTCCCCTCAACCCCTCGGTTGAGGGTGTGGCTTTTATTTTATCATGTTTCTTCCGGGTAGGTTATTAAATCAGATATCCAGTCCTTCGATATTGAACAGGATTATTCAGCTCGGGACCTACTTGCGACCGCCTCCATGGTCTCTCCCGGCGAGGCGGGTTACCCGCACATCCTTCCACCATCATTAACCAATTTTCGCCCGTCTGCGACACTTCTCGGCATATTCTACTCATTGCATATCATTGGCGGACAAATCGGATTTCCCCTCGTTCTGTTCATGATCGGCATCCGACGGGTCACCCTCCCAGGTATCCGACACCCGCTCTTCCTCAACTTTTATGTGACATGGATCATTTCATCCCTCTCGTTCTGCCTTTTGTCAGTATTCGCTGGCCTGGCAAACCGTCCTCAGTGCTTATAATGATTAGGCTGTACACTGGAACCCAGTCTGAGCCAGACCCTCCCTGGAGTGTTTGTGTAACCCAGGCGGTTCTTATATATAGCGTACCAGTCCTGTGAGAGATATCACTCTAGTCATGTTTCTCACTCTCATTACTTGATAGTACTGGTTCGGCCCTTTGGGCCATTGTATTTCACGTGCGCCTCTCATGCGTTCGATTGATACCTCTTACTTACACTCAGGAGTAGCTCTGGTTGAGCGTGCATTGTGTCCTCCAGAACAAGAAGCTCCATCGACATTGGAACATCTGGCTGGTTATCTTACCATATTTTCTGGCTGTTGGGTATGCAGTCTATCCAACCATAGTATGTAACGTGGTAGTCTTTCTGCTGTACACCCTTACACCCTTTAGCTTGCTATTCAACATCCGGGCTTGGTGATCCTTGGGAGAACTGGATTTTATTGTTCGATCCAAGCTGAAGCACCGTACGAGATTTCACTTTCAGTGGCCCTTTTAACCCTGACAACTAGCCCAGGTTCTTAACTGTCTCTGCAACGATATTGCTTATGCTGTTCGTCACAACTGTGTTCGAGAGTACGCCTTTCGAACTTGACCTGTGGTGTTACCACTGATGTACTGAAAGTTTTGATTGGCATTAACCTGTGGAGAAATCGTTCCTCATTCAAGAGCGTCCAGGTTCAAGGCTGGAAATCTGTACAACTTTTTGCCCGCCTCGGTGTCTTCCAGTTATACTCACTACTTGCCTGGGTGTGAGTATAATGAGCTTTCTCGGAACCAGTGGATTTCTCTGATCAGTCTCACAGGACTTGGGTGGAGGCTGTCGTTGCACCCGAGAGGCTTGAGAGAATCTTCTTCCAGGCATCACGTGAGTAGCAAAGCCATCATTTCGATGCTGTCACTGAACAATCTGGCCTCGCAGTCCCGACGGCGGCTTTTCTTACTTTTGGAACACGACCAGTAAGCGAGATCCGGCTTTACACAAAGGCTTCACTGACCAAAAAAAATTCAGAGCCTTTTCCAGGTTAGCTTTTATCCGCCCGAGATGTCCTTATTGTTCACCCAAAAATCTCAGCGTGGTTCGACCACAATCCACGAGGAACAAAAGGGCCCTTCCGTTTATGGCACACCCTGCCCAACAGTTTGTCCAACTGGTACTGAGGAACAATCGGGATCTTCTCCGCCAAGGTCATATTTTTCAACCACGCGATTCGTGATTCCAATTTGGCCATTTTGGGCGCACAGAGAATCTCCTTCGCAACCACAGACTCTTGAGTCCCATTCCGACTCGTGTGCGTCACAGGCTCCCTTACGGCTCGACCCGAACAAGATGCAAATACCCTCACCCACCACCTCGACGGATTCACACACGGTTCACTATAGCATAAGGAGCAATGCTATCGGGGATCTCTCATTGAGTGCCATACCACAATTCCCGTTGGATATCCCGCCCACTTTCACAACTTCGTCCATTCCGCTCCATTCTCCTTCTCACTCGTTAACTATCAGGCAACAAGAACCTCAAAGTAGTCAATTGGTCACACATCAACTGTCAGAAGATCGACCAATCCGCCGTCTTCCCACTCCCCCTGCCATTGGTCAAGCCTCCGTCTATGTTCCTAAGGAGCGGGCGAACCACCAGCACTCACCTATACAAAGCATACCCCAAGAGAAAAGCGGATCGAAAGAGCTGGGCCAGTCGACCGTCTCTGTCGCACTGATCGAAGTGCACATGGAAACATCGAACCACTACGAACCTCTACGGACAAACAGTAGCTCTACTGGTCATGGGAAGAACGAGAGCGTGGTGACCATGAATGGTCCAGGTCAGGTGGAGGGTACATCTATTTCTGAACCCGAGAGGACGGATCAAATCCGGGTTTAATATGAAACGTAGATCGGGACGCAATGACTGCTTTTTCGTAGGGTGGGATCGACAGTGGTCTGTGGTGTACGCAGGATTCGTACGTATAAGCCACAGACTGTTCATTCGCTTTGGGAAGCGAACCACTGGCTACTATTCATTGGGATGGCGGAACCCTATCGTCCTGGATAAACCACAGGATGAGGGGACCCCCAAAGTAGATTACGGTGATTGAAGCCCATGAGACTCACGAGAGAGATCGTCACTTTTATATCTCTGGAAGATAAAGCTATACCATCGACTGATTAGCTCTTATGAATGTATTCTGTGTGGTGTACCATAAAGGTTGCGACCTGAGGATCTCTGTGCAGATGCAGAATAGTTGCCTTTATACTCTGTTTGGTGACAAAGTCGGATGGTTTTCGTTATTTCTATCTTCACCCCAATACAGGAGGCACTTTCTCATGTGGCTAATGCCCAGTCCAACAGTTCCCTTGTTCATCCGCCCAATCGGCATTTCTAGCGCCTGTACCACAGTGATAATCACCACCAGTGAACACTCTGAGTGGTTGATGGGGCCATTACATGTAAACGAGATATCCAATGACGACCTCAGTCATTAGATATTGGTATTAGGTCAATAGGGCAATAGGTCAACTCCTTCCACTGCTCACGAGAGAGGTAAGAGAATCAGCAGATGCACCATCTGCTGGATACAAAATGACTCTGCAACCCCTGCACTGTTGCTGGTGCTTTGTGATTGTACTGTTGGCCACCCAGCCTCACATCCCCGGTAGGAATCTCGAGTTCTGTAAGACAATACTCGGTGCCGGACCCATTACGCAAGGGCCAGCCAGCACGCACATCACCTGAAAGCTTTTCTTCACGTTACTCGAGTGGTACTCCTATGTCTCGACTGTCTCTCGGGCGTGACAAGTGACCATACGGTCCTTGACAGGGTTGTCCATCCGGTTAGGGGACTAGCGCTTCGCAAGCTAAGGGAACAGCATGGCTCAACTCGACCAATAATGCCCAACTCTAGCCATTGGTCAGAAAGAGCATGACAACACTCACACTTGGTACTCTCTCCTCCGCCCTCCGCAGGTCATGTCAATAGCCTAGGGAAGCAAAATGGAGGCGCAAAGCTACCCTGCGAGATGGGGAGGGACTAAACATCGGTCTTACTCCACATGCGTCGGATTAAGTGACTGCAATGAGCATGCTTCGAAGGCTCCTGGGTGAACCTGCCTATTGAATCGAGAGGCCCATGTAGCATAGCGACAACATCCCATAATGCGATAAATGCAACTACAATATTTCAATGAGTTTACTTCTCTTCGGTAATGACGGGGTTTACTCTCCGAGCTCGGGGAGGGCACAATTCCTTAGCGCTTTTTTAGAATAGTCTGATCGGGCAAGAGTAAGGATGGACCAGATCACTTGACACCTCAAAGGCCTATTCCTCGGGCCCGAAATTGCTCAAATATTAATGTTATTCCAGAATAGTTAAATTGGAACCATATATTCCGCCAACAGAATGCACACACCGATTTGATCAAACTTCTCGAACATTTAGCCCGAAATTTGACAACAATATTGATACTTGAACCTATTATTTCGTCGGTTTTCAATTTTAGCTGTGACTGCCCACATCGACCAAGACCGACCAAGAGGAGTGCGACCACGACACAAACAAGATGAGCTTTCTAACCTCTCGCTGAAACGCTTAGTCAGCAGCCGCGTGGCAGGACTATATTATTGACAGCGTCAAGTGACAGATGACAGGTGTGTCCAGGAGTTGAGTGTGCAATTCAATTTTTGTGTTAAGGCCAAGAAATGAGAGTGTTATTTTGGGACTTGATGAGCTTGGCAGGGCACGACGGCAGTCTCGGGCGTATAAAAATAGACAGCTGCGTTTGCGGCGGGAGCAGGATGAGAAACTGGGAGTTGCATACTACAATATGATGTGGATATATATATATGCCCGAGAACAAGGTTAGTACAAATTGTACAGCAGAGCCAGCAGGAGAATCAGAGTAGGTGGAGGGAGTGAGTAGCGAGGAGCTCCTGACCCCCGTCACCTTTCATCATACTTCCTCCCTCGTCGCGCTTGCTCTTCCTCATCGACGTCCATCCCTTGGCCACCTACCCCTCGCCTCTCGTAGCTCGCATTTAGGGGCTCAGGGGCCGATAATAATGTGCCGATAGACATGACCCGGTCACCACCGGTTGCTCGAGGTAAGTTAGTTTCCAGGGGCGAATCGGTCGGGGAATGGGAATGGGAATGGGTGGTGGGATTCACATCGTCCTTGATCGATTGCGGGCTCTGGTAGGTCACGTCCTCACCAACGCTCTCGGCACCCGATGAAGGACTGAGAACGGCGG
>WNFL01334666.1_pt1 | contig 17275 bp, 20 predicted proteins | sample 5400361 | NCBI WGS metagenome assembly WNFL01 (sample SAMN13153351, study PRJNA577476) | soil metagenome | isolation source: 40 cm soil on Douglas fir-dominated hillslope | place: USA:California | collected 2013-09-17 | reverse complement strand
CGCTCTGCCCCGGTGATCTGATGGAGTCGGGCTTGTGCGGGGCGTCGTGGCACGAGCCGGCGTTCCGGGCGATTTTTATAGTTTGCACCGTGATCGTCGCCGCCGGCATCGTCGTCGTTCCCGCGCTCGTCGCACCGGCGCGCAGATTTGCCGTGGCGGTCGTCGGCTACATAGCAGGCGCCGTGTTTGCGCTCTATATGCTGATCGGGGGTTTCGATTGGGGGACTTTTCTCGCCGCGGCGCTGAGCGGCTCGGCGGCCTTCGCGTTCGCAGCGGCGAAGTAGCAGTGGCGAGGGACGCTGTCGGATTGACACGCCTTTCCCCGTAGATTACATTTTCGCAGCATCGTGAATGCCCGGCATCGTGGAATCCAGGAGGAGGCGGATAAATGGATTGGATAGCGGCAGCGGTTCTCGGTTTCTGCTCCGCGCTTTTGCTTCTCGCCTGGTCGGGCATCGGCCTCCTCAGCCGGCTCCGGTGACTCAACCTTGACAAGAAAGATAATCTCGTGGAATATGCGGCCCGCCGGAGTCGCTCCTCTCGGCAAAGCCGAAATTTCGGCAAATGGAGGCATCCATCCATGCAGATCTCTCGCCCGGTGATTCTTCTCCTAGCCTCTTTGGCGTTTTTACCAACAGCCATGGTCCGCGCTCAGTCGAAAGGCCAGCCCATCAACGTCGGCTATTCTTCCGTCTCGGGGACTGAGACGGCGGCCTGGGTGACAAAAGAAGCGGGGCTGTTCGAGAAGTACGGGCTGGATGTGAGCTTCAAGCGCCTGGCCGGCAGCTCGCTCGTGGCCCAGGCGATGGTGGGAAAGGAGCTGTCGATCGCTCAGATCGGCGGGACGGCGGTGGTCGACGCCCGGCTGGCCGGCGCCGATATGATTTATCTCGCTTCGACGATCGACTCCATGGTGGCCTCGATTCACAGCCTGCCATCGATCACCAAGATCGAAGATCTCAAAGGAAAGAAAATCGGCGTGACCCGGTTCGGCGCGATTACCGATTTCTTCGGCCGGTTCGCGCTGAAGTCCAAGGGCCTGGTTGCGGATCGCGACGTCGGCATCGTGCAGACCAACGACTTGCCCAACACGCTGCTCCTGCTCAAGACCGGCGCCATTCAGGCCGGCGTTTTGGTCGCGCCGGTGACGGCCCAGGCGCGCAAGATGGGCTTTCCCGAGCTTGTGGATATGACGAAGATCGGCGGGTCGTTTCCATTCAACGGCGTCGTAACCACTCGAGACTATCTCAAGTCGAAGGAGAACCGGGACATCGTGCAGCGATTTTTAAAGGCCTATATCGAGGGAATCAGCGTGGCTTTGAAAAACCGGGAGTTTACCCTTAAAGTCATCGGCGATTACACGCGAACGACGGAGCCGGACCTGCTCGAAGAAACCTATCAGGTGAACGTCGCCAAGGCGTTTCTCAAGGTCCCTTACCCGTCCGTCGAAGGATTCAAGACGATCTTGGACTTCGTCGCCGAAACCAGGGATGCCAAGGTTAAAGCGCTCGACCCGAAGTCGTTCCTCGACCCAAGCTTTGTAAAACAGCTCGACGACAGCGGCTTCATCAAGAGCCTTTACTGAGAGAAGCGGCGCGGCCCCTCCGATAGAATCGCCGCGAGTCGATCCTTCAAGCGACAAGCCTCCCCTTTTCACCCGTATTGACTTCCCTCCCCCGCCTCCTAAAATTTTACCAGGAGGTGCGTTCCATGAACCAGGATCAATTCAAAGGCAGCTGGAAAGAGTTCAAGGGCGAGCTGAAGAAGAAATGGGGCCAGATCACGGACGACGATCTGCTCCAGGCCGAAGGCGACTACGAAAAGTTCAAGGGCATCGTGCAAAAGCGCTACGGCGACAAGAAAGAAGAAATCCACAAATGGACCGACGACTGGTACTCCAAGCTCGAGCGCGACGAGATCCGGGCCGAGCACGCGACCGAATCCAGAAACCAGAGATAAACAATCCGGTTTGACATAGCGGCGGCGCGGCGGCTACTCTCGCCTTTCAAAACACGCGGCGATTTTGGAGGGCTTCCATGGCGCTTAGGATCTTGAGCGGCACGGTGCTGGTCCCGCGCGGCAGCCGCGAGGGGCGCGTCGTGATCGGCTTCGATCCGTTCGAGGTGACCGAGGCCAGCGACCCGGCGATCGAGCTGGTCAAGAGGCGTGAGGTCGGCCGCGCGGGCCGCCTGCTCGCTGCGCCCGTGTCGATGGTCGCGCCGCGTCAGTTCAGCACGCAGGCCGCCGCCCCCGGACCCATCGCCTTCAAGGGCAGAATCAGCGACGCCGCCACGCGCGACGCGCTCACGATTTCCTGGAACAATTCCGACGGCCGCGTCGATCAGGAAGAGATTCCGTTTATCGTCGTCGGCGAAGTGCCCGACCGGCGCGTGCGCCGGGTCAGATAGCCGTTCCTCTCAGTGCGAACGCTTCGGTCATGAGTCTCTAGCGGGGCTTCGGCACCGCGCGGAACCCTACGATGCGGTGAAACTCGCGGCCCTTCAGGGGGTCCGTTTCTGACGCGGGCGCGTGATGGCAGCTCGGACACTCGCTGTCGCGGGCGCAGTCGACAATGCGCTGCTCGCCGGAAAGCTCGATTTCGAACTCGTGCCCGCACTTCGAACACTTTAATTTCCACATTCCCGTGTCCACGGGGTTATCTCCAGAAGACGGGAATGAGCAATTTCATAAGACAATCAAAGGGGTTCAAAGCGTTATAGTAAATTGACGCATCTGATTTGTCCAATATATTTTTCAGTTGAGAATAAGTCGAGAATCCTATAAATAGACCGCCATGGAGCTCAGGAGGCTCAAATATTTTATCGCGGTCGCGGAAGAGCTGCATTTCGGCCGGGCAGCCGCGAAATTGCGCATCACCCAGCCGCCCCTCAGCCAGCAGATCCAGCTGCTCGAGCGCGAGCTGGGGATGCAGCTCTTCCACCGCACCAAACGCCATGTGGAGCTGACCAGCATGGGCCGCGTTTTCTTGGGCGAGGCGCGGGCGGTGCTCGATCAGGCGGAGGGGGCCGTGGCGCGCACCCGGCGCGTGCAGCGGGGCGAGTCCGGGCAAATGTCCATCGGCTGGATGCCCTGGTCGGAGCTGACGCCGCTGCCGTACATGATTCGGGCGTTTTGCGAGCGCTATCCCGACGTGCGCCTCGATGTGCGGAGCCTCAGCGTCTCGGACCAGCTGGCGGCGCTCCAGGAAGGCAAAATCGACGTCGGCTTCGTCCTCTCGACGTCCGTCCTCGAGGCGACGGACCCTCCCAAAGACGGCCTCAAGACGGAAATCGTGCTGAAGCCGCCGCTCGTGGTCGTGGCGCCGCGAAGCCACCGCTTCGCCGCCAGGCAGCGCATCGAGCTGGCCGAGCTGGCGAACGAGCCCTATATCCTATTCAAGCGCGAGAGCGGCCCGGTGTTTTATGATTACGTGATCAGCTTTTACCATAAGAACGGCCTCCGGCTGGACATCCGCCACGAGGCCGATCATCCGTCGGCGGTGCTCGGGCTGGTCGCCGCGGGACTGGGGATCACGATCCTGCCGTTTACAGCGAATGGATTCGTGGCGGGCGTCGTGTTATGCGAGCTCCCTGCGGCGACCCCGGAGCTCGAGATCGCGCTCGCCTGGCGCGCCCAGAACGACTCCGCCCTGCTGGCGAATTTTATCGAGACGATCCGCGCCTACGAGCCGGACGCCGCGGGCGGGAAGCGGAAAGATTAAATTCTCTTAGATTGACCGGCTATCAGTACCCGCCCACGACGCGGCGCGGGCGCCAGCGCCCGTTCTGGTGGTCGGCGATGTAGTCCGAGCGCGCGAACAGCTTGACCAGCGCGACGCCCGCGACGAACCCGCCGACGTGGGCCCAGAAGGCGACCCCGCCGAGCTCGCCGCCGAAGGAGACGAGGCCGCTGACAAACTGGATGACGAACCAATAACCCAGCATCACCCACGCGGGCAGCGCCATCGAAGTGATGAAGAAGCCGAGCGGCACCAGGGTATAGACGCGCACGTTGGGATAGAGCACGAGATAGGCGCCCATAACGCCGCTGATCGCGCCCGACGCGCCGACCATCGGCACCGCCGAGCCGGGGCTGGCCACGATCTGGGCCGCCGCCGCGGCAAAGCCGCACAGGAGATAGAAAACAATAAAGCGCAGGTGGCCCATCGAGTCTTCGATGTTGTTGCCGAAGATCCAGAGGAACCACATGTTGCCGAGCAGGTGCATCCACGAGCCGTGCAGGAACATGTGCGTGACGAGGTGCGAGAGCTGACGGCCGGGCTCGGCGGCGCAAACGAGCCCTTCGCCCAGAGGGACGGTGGCGCCGGGCGGGACCATGCCGGTCAGCTCGCCGGGGACGAGTCCGAGGCTGCAGACCGATTCCGCCAGCGGGATATCCGATCCGGCCCCCTGGACGACGATCCAGGCGAGTACGTTGAGCGCGATGATCGTCCCGGTGACGATCGCCGGTCGCTGCGTCTCGTTTTCGTCGCGATAGGGAAACATGTCGTTTCAGCGTAGCGCAGGCGGCGGCGAAAAATCAATACGGGTTTTACACTAACGATCTTAGAATATCGCCGAGCCCGGCTTCAGGGCCCGGCCGGCTGTTTCATGAACGCCTCGGCCCGGCGCTTGAGCTCGTCGGGCGGGACGTCTTCCTTGTGCGTCCCGATCCACCAGAGATTGCCGGCGAAGTCTTTCACTCCGCCGTGGCGGTCGCCGTAGAACTGATCGACCGGCGCCATGACCGAGGCGGCCCCCGCCTCGAGCGCCCGTCGATAAACCGCGTCGGCGTCGTCGACGTAAAGATAAATCACGCCGGGCATCGCCTTCCACTGCTCGTTCGCGTCGCCCAGCATCACCATCGAGTCGCCGATCTTCACCTCGGCGTGCATGACGCCGCCGTCGGGCCGCGCCATGCGAAATCGCTCTTCGGCACCGAACGCCTGCTTGAGAAAGTCGATGAGCTTCGCCGCTCCCTCCGCCACCAGACAGGGAGTCACCGTGTGATAACCCTCGGGAATGGGTTTTGCCGCCATGGCGGGTCTCCTTTGGCAAGTCGCTACTTAAGCCTAGCAGGAAAAAGCGCGGCGCCAATCCCCCGTGGCGGATTTATCTTTTCGGACTTCGAAGGAGACCGGAGAGATTCTTCGCTTCGCCCGGAATGACACGAAAGAATCCACGCCGCCATACTCCGTCTCTGTCGTCCTGAACGAAGTGAAGGATCTCTCCCGCTGCCTTGCTCTTTACGCGGCTTGACTACTCTACGGAACCGGTTTTGTTAACGCTATCTCTTGCCCTAGCTCATCAACCGCCCGCCCGAGACGTTGAGCGCCTCGCCGGTCGTGTGCGACGAGTCGCTGGAGGCGAGAAACAGCGCGGCCTTGGCGACCTCGTCGTGCTGGGCGTATTTTCTGAGCGGCGTCTGCTCCAGGATGTTTTTTTCCAGGGCGGAGAATTCCATGCCCAATCCCCGAGCGCGCTCGGCGTACATCTCGCGCAGCTCCGGCTCGTCCATCCCGCCGGGGCAGATCACGTTGGCGCGCACGCCGTGCGGCCCCGCCTCCTTGGCGATCGTCTGGGTGAGGCCGATCAGGCCCCACTTCGCCGCGACGAGCGCGCCGCGGAGCGCCATCCCCTCCCGCCCCGCCGTGCCGGCGATGCTCACGATGCTGCCGCTCTTCTGTCGGGTCATTACTTTCAGGACCGCCTGGCAGCAGAGAAACGCCGCCTTTAAATTAACCGCGAGGACCGCGTCGTATTCCGCTTCCGTGATATCCTCGACCGGCACCAGCGGGCCGCGCAGCCCCGCGCTGTTGACGAGGATGTCGATCCGGCCCCAGCGCCGCACGATCCCGTCTACCATCTGATGGACCTGGCGCGCGTCGGTGCAGTCGGCCGTGATCGCGGCCGACTTGCCGCCGTCCGGGAAAATCTCACGCGCGAGCTGCTCCAGCTCGGGTTTCATCTTTTCCAGATCGACCAGCGCGACGTTCGCCCCCTCGCGGGCGAAAACGCGCGCGATCGCCGCGCCGATGCCGCGCCCGCCGCCGACGATGATAACCGTCTGACCGTCGAGTTTCATTGTTGCTGTCCTCCCATTATTTTGCCGAATAGCCGCCCGCTTCGCCGGGGCTGACTTTACCGCGAAACGAGCGGTAGAGGAAAGTGAAATAGCCGACGGCAAGCGCCAGGCCGGCGATCCACCAGACGAGGCCGACACTCAGGCTGTAGGCGCCGGTCTTGGCGTTGAAAATGGTCAGGCTCAGCCCCGGGTCGCCGCGCGCCGGCAAGAGGACCGGGTAGAGCGCGAACGCCGCGCCGCCGATCGTGCCGACGATGTAAACCGTCGAGCAAAGAAACGCCTCCCGGTCGCGCTTTCTCTCGCGAAAAGAAGGCATCGCCGCGAGCGCCGCCGCGACGAGAACGGGGATGATCCAGCCCCAGGGATGCGCGTAAAAATTATCCAGGGCCTGGGGGCGGACGTAGAGTGTCGCGGCGAGCGACGCCGCGGTCAACGGCGCGAGCGCCTGCCAGCCCAGCGCCGCGGCGCGCCGGGCGCGCTCACAGAGCTCGCCTTCGGTCTTGAGCGCGACGTAGTGCGCGCCGTGGACCGCGAGCACGGCGAGCGCCAGCGCTCCGGTGAGAAGCGTGTACCAGTCGAGCACGCCGGGCTCGGGACCGGTCCGGAAATCGGTCCAGAGCGGGGTGAAAAAATAGCCGTTCGGCCCGAGCGGCACGCCGCGCACGACGTTGCCGATCGCCGCGCCGAAGAAGACCGCGAGCAGCAGGCTGGAGGCGGAAAAGACAAAGTCGAAGAAGGCGCGCCACAGCGGATCGTCCACGTGGGACCTGAGCTCGACGCCGACGCCGCGCAGCATCAGGAGCCAGAGCACGATCATGAGCGGCAGGTAAAAACCACTGAAGCTCGAGGCGTAGAGCAGCGGGAAGGCGAAAAAGATCGCCCCGCCGGCCGCGATCAGCCAGACCTCGTTGCCGTCCCACACCGGCCCGATCGTTTTCAATATAACGGCGCGCTCGGCCTGATTTCTCGCGACCCATAAATGGATCGCTCCGGCGCCGAGATCGAAGCCGTCGAGCGCGACGTAGGCGATGACCATGCAGGCGATCAGAACGAACCAGACCGTTTCCACGCTCACCCTCGTCCGTGGCTGTCGGCCGCGCCGCCGTCCGTTTCCGGACCGTGGCCGATCTCGCGCCCCATCAAGAGCAAAAACAGCATGCCCAACAGCGCGTACATGCCGGCGAATCCGAAGAGCGTGAAGAGCGCGTTGCCGGCCGAGACGTTGGAAGAAAAACCGTGCTCCGTCCGCATCAGTCCATAGACGACCCAGGGCTGCCGCCCGACCTCGGCCGTGATCCATCCGGCGGTATTGGCGATGTACGGGAACGGAAAGCTCAACATCAGGATCCACAGCATCCAGCGGGCGGTGAAAAGCTTTTTTCGCCACAAGAGCCACGCCGCCACCGTCATGATCGCGATGAAAATCGTCCCCAGCCCGACCATGATGTGGTAGCAGTAATAGAGCAGCGGGATGTTGTCGGGCCACCGGTCGCGCGGAAAATCCGTCAGCCCCTTCACCTCGGCCTCCCAACGGCGGTGCGTGAGAAAGCTCAGCGCCTTGGGAACGTAAATAGGATTGTCGAGCTTCAGGTGGTCGGTATCCGGCTGGCCGACGATGGCGATCGGCGCCCCCGCCTCGGTGTGAAAGAGGCCCTCCATCGCCGCCAGCGTGACCGGCTGATATTTTGCGACCAGCCGGCCCTGGCCGTCGCCGGTCGGCCATAACTGGAGAAACGACGCCAGCGCCCCGGCGGCCACTCCGGCCGCGACGAACATCCGGCCGTACTCTTCCTGCCTGCGCTGGAGCAGGTACAGCGCGCCGACCGCCGCCATGACGAACGCGCCGGTTACGACCGCGCCGCTCATGTTGTGGAGAAACTGCCAGAGCGCCCACTCGTTCAGGAGCAGCGCCCAAAAACTGCTCAAGTGCGCCGTGCCGTCGGCGGCGATCTCGTAGCCCACGGGATGCTGCATCCAGGCGTCGGTGGCGATGATGAAATAGCCGGACAGCCACGAGCCCAGGAAGACCATGAAGCCGGCCAGCCAGTGCACCCGCCGGCCGAAGCGCTGCTCGCCGAACAGAAACAGTCCGAGAAACGAGGACTCGAGGAAGAAGGCGAAGACGCCTTCCATCGCCAGCGCCGTGGCGATCACTCCGCCCGAGTAGTGCGCGAACCGGGCCCAATTGGTCCCGAACTGGAACTCCATCGGGATGCCGGTGATCACGCCGAAGAGAAAGTTGACGGCGAAGATCCCGGCCCAGAAGCGCGCCGCGCGGTTGTAGCGCTCGCCGCCCTTCCGGAGCGCGAGCGACTGGAAGATCACGATGAGGGGCGCGAGCCCCATCGTGAGCTGGGGGAAGAGATAGTGATACGTGACGGTGAACGCGAAGTGCAGCCGGTGGATGGAGAGCGCGCTGTCCATGGGAGCAACGTAGCCGCGGAGATTCCGGACCCCGGCGCCGCGGCGCCGCTACTCCGGTATTTCCATCATAGCGACCGCGAGCGCGTTCCGATAGGCCCGGTCGAGCGCCAGGCTGTCCATGGCCGCGTTCACGACCAGGCGCGTGGTCCGCTCGTCGGTCAGGTGGCGCTCGAATACCGGCTCGAACATGTTGGAGTGCTCGATGTCGGCGACCATATGGACCTTCGTGTTGGCGCTCAGCTTGTCGACCGAGCCGAAGAGGTCGGCGACCTGCTTCATCGCCAGGCGCTCCGTGAAGCCGCCGCCGCGGACGGTGACGTGGTTGATCATCAGGCTCTCGATCCACGAGCGCGTCGTGCAAAGGTAGAGCCAGCCGTAGATCGCCGCGCGCGCGCCGGGGAGGAGCGTCGCCTCGGCCGCGGCCCCGGCCATGTCGTCGTCGGTCAGATGGGCGCCGCCGAGCCGCTCGTCCCAGATCAGCTCGTCCTTCTCGTGCTCCCAGATGGCGCGCTTGACGTCGAGCGGCGCCTTCACCTGCGCCGCGCCCCAGCAGTCGCGCCGGCTCTTGATGTAGTGCGGGTAATGCCGGTTGATGACCTCGTTCCGCTTCTGCGTGATCTTCACGCCGAACAGCCTCTTATATTCCGGCGTATCGAAATGCCCGTTGACCGCCTCGTCGATCTCCGCCCGCGCTTTCTGCCAGTAGCTCATAACACCTCCAGGTGTAATTTTTAATTTTGAATGTTGAATTTTGAATTAAAGATTTTTACTGGCGCCTCCCGCATTCTTATATCTTTTCCATCGCCCGCGCCACTCCTTCGCGGTAAATACCGAACAGATCGAGCGATTCCTGCACCGCCTGGAGCGCCGCCGACTCTTTTTCGCCGGTGGCGAAGCGCGCGAGAAACGGCAGGAACATGTCGCTGTGCTCCTCGTCCGCCACGCTGTGCGCCTCGAAGTTGGGCATGTCCTTCATGCGGAGGCCCATGTCCTCCATCCAGCGCCTCGCCATGCGCGTGGACTGCCCGCCGCCGAGGTCCCCGAGCAGCCGGTCGTCGTTGGTCCACTCCGTGACCGTGAGCGCGGCGATCCCCTCGATCCAGCTCTTCGCCCGGGTCATCCAGGCCCAGGCGTAGAGCGTCGCCTGCGTCGTCGGGATCGGCTTGGCCTCGAGCACCTCTTCGACCGTGAGGCCGACGTTCCGCCCCTGGCGCACGATCAGGTCGAGATGGCCGTTCTCCGAAAACTTGTCCTTGATCACCTCGCCGATCTCGTGCTCGATGATCTTGTGCTTGACCGGCATCACCGGACAGTTGGACGACACGTTGGCCCAGCAGTCGCGCCGGTGGCGGATGTAGAGCCCGAGCTGGAGCAGCATGAGCTGCGCCCGCGGCCGCGTCATCGTGACCGAAAAATAACGCTGGAGCCGGGGCGAGCGCATGTGCTCGCGCACCATGCCGCCGATCGTCTCGCGCCATTCGTTGACTTCCATGTTTCCCTTCTCTTTCCTAATGCCCGTCGCCTACAGCCTGATTTGTTCCTGCGCCTCCGCGATCCCGTCGCGGTACATCGCGTTCAGGTTGAGTGAATCCCGCGCCGCCTGGATGGCGAGGGCCTCTTTCTCCCCCGTGGCGTATTTTTCCAGAAACGGCAGGAACATGTCGCTGTGCTTCTCGTCCGCCTGGCTGTGCGCGTGCAGGTTCGGGATCTGCTTCCAGGTGAAGCCCATGTCCTCCATCCAGCGCTTCGCCATGCGCGTGGACTGCCCGCCGCCGAGGTCCCCGAGCAGCCGGTCGTCGTTGCACCACTCGGTGATCGTCATTGCGGCGACGCCCTCGAGCCAGCTTTTTTCCTTGGTGATCCAGCCCCAGGCGTAGAGCGTCGCCAGCGTCGTCGGCAGCGGCCTGGCGTCGATGATCTCCTCGGGCGCGAGCCCGACCGACTGCCCCTGCTTGATGATGAGCGCGAGGTGGCCGTATTCGGAGAACTGGTCGCGGATGATCTCCTCGTATTCGTGCTCGAGGATTCTCTGCTTGATCGCCAGCACCGGGCAGTTGCCCGAGACGTAGGCCCAGCAGTCGCGACGGTGGCGCACGAACAGGCTCTGCTGCGTCACCATGACCGCCGCGCGCGGCTTGGTCATCTTGACGGAAAAATAGCGCTCCAGCTCGGGCGAGCGCATGTAGTCGCGCACCATCTCTCCCAAAAGTTCTCTCCAGGCGGTTTCTTTCATTTTAACGGCTCCCTGTCGGATAGAGTTTGTCGAAAAAGCCTTCGGCCTTGAGCTTGTCGATGATCGCGTTGTCGTAGAGCTTGGCGTGGACCGGCCCTGAGTGGCCGACCATCTCCAGGATCGTATCGACGGCGGCCGGCTCGACGCGCGGCACCGGGTCGAGGTACTTGACCACGAAATCGTAGTGCATCTCCGGCGCGCCGCCGCGCTGGCCCATGTATTTCCCCAGCATCGCGAGCGCCTGCGGCTTTCTCGTCCGGAGCGCCGCGATGCCCTCGATGTAGGCCTTGAGGATCCGCTCGACCGTCGCGGGCGATTTTTTGTAAAAATCGTTGCTCACCGCGAGCAGGTTCATCGAGAACGGAATGCCCAGCTCCGCCGCGTCCACCAGCGCGCGCGCCTGCGGCGACGGCGACTGCGAAGCGACGCGGCCTTCGGCCTGGCGCGCGCGGAAGCCGACGTCCGCCTCGACGACGCCGCCGAACTGGCGAATCTCGACTTTGCCGTCGAGGCCGATTTTCTTGGTCACCAGCCGGGTGACGAAATCGCTGGTCGAGCCGTAGCGCGTGATCGCGAGCCTTTTCCCCGCGAGCTGCTCGGGACGGCTGATCTCCGGCTGCACCCAGAGCACCATCCCCGGCCGGCTCGTGTTGCTGCCGACGGCGACGATCGGCGCGCCCTTGAGGCTCGCGGCGATGACCGCGTTGCTCGCGCCGAGGGCCGCCTGCACGCTGCCGCCGACCAGCGCCTGGATGACCACCGCGCCCGAGCTGATATAGATCAGCTCGGCGCTGAGGCCGTTCTTCTCGAACGCGCCGGTCTCCTTCGCCATCCAGACGCCCGCCATCGTCGGGCTGATGGCGGCGTAGCCGAACGTGACTTTTTCTTTCGGCGCGTCGGCGGCGCGGGCGCCGGCGGCCGGCCACACGACCGCGAGCGCCGCCCAAAGTCCCCATCGTTTGACGAAGCCGTTCAGCATGGGACGCTTCTCTTTCTTTTACGCCGCTTCCATCGCGGCGGCGATGCCGGCCTGATAGGTCCGGTAAAGCTCTTCGGATTCCCGCGCCGCGTTCAGGACCAGCGCCTCCTTCTCTCCGACGGCGAATTCGGCCAGCACGGGGAGAAACATGTCGCTGTGCTCTTTATCGGCCTCGCGGTGCGCCCGCCAGTTGGGCAGATCGTCCCAGGTGATGCCGAGATGCTCGACCCAGCGCTGGCCCATCTTGTAGGCATGGCCGCCGCCCAGATCGCCCAGCAGGCGGTCGTCCTGGTTCCATTCGGTGATCGTCATCGATGCCAGTCCTTCGAGCCAGGTTTTGGCCTTGGTCATCCAGCCCCATGAGTAAAGCGTCGCCATCGTCGAGGCCAGCGGCTGCGCCTGTAAAATGTCCTCGGCCGCCAGGCCGATCGGCTTCCCCTGCCGGATGAGCAGGTCGAGGTGGCCGTGCTCGGAGTGCTGGTCCCGGATTACCTCCTCGTACTCGTGGCCGAGGATCTTCTGCTTGACCGCCAGCACCGGGCAGTTGCCCGAGACGTAGGCCCAGCAGTCGCGCCGGTGGCGCACGTAGAGCGAAAGCTGCTTTAAAATAATCTGCGCGCGCGGGCGCGTGATCGGGATCGAATAGTAGCGCTCCAGCTCCGGCGACGCCATCGTCTCGCGCGCCAGCGCGCCGAGCGCGCTCCTCCATTGTTGTTCGTTCATGACGCTCCGCCTCCTGTTGTTTTCGCTACGCCAGCCGCTCCATCGCCCGGGCAACGCCCTCGCGGTAGAGGGCGGAAAGCTCGAGCGATTCCCGCACCCCGTCGAGCGCCAAGCGCTCTTTGTCGCCCGTGGCGTACTCCGCGAGATAGGGCAGGAACATGTCGCTGTGCTCCTCGTCCGCCGCGCCGTGGACCTTGAACTGGGGCAGCTCTTCCAGCTTGAGGCCCAGCTCCGCCATCCACTTTTTCGCCATCCGGCTCGAATGGCCGCCGCCCTGGTCCGCCAGCAGGCGGTCGTCGTTGGTCCATTCCGTCACCGTGAGCGCGGCCATCCCCTGGAGCCAGTGCTTTTCCCTGGTGATCCACGCCCAGCCGTAGAGGGCCGCGAGCGTGGACGGGAGCGGCGCCGGGTAGAGCACCTCGTCGGCGCCGAGGCCGATCACCTCCCCCTGGCGCACGATCAGGTCCAGATGGCCGTTGTCGGTGTACTCGTCTTTGATGACCTCGCCGAACTCGTGCTGGAGAATCCTCTGCTTCACCGCCATCACCGGGCAGTTGCCCGAGAGGTAGGACCAGCAGTCGCGCCGGTGGCGCACGAACAGCGCCAGCTGCTGGAGCAGGAGCTGGGCGCGCGGCCGGGTCGTCCGGATCGAGAAGTAATATTGGATCTGCGGCGAGCGCATGTTCTCCCGGACCATCTCCCCGATCGTTTTCCTCCAGCCGGCGGCGTCCATCATTTGCCCCCTTCTTTGTAAAGCCGGTCGACGAAGCCCTCTTTGACCAGCCGCTCGACGATCGTGTTGTCGTAAAAGCCGCTCGCCGGCATGTCCCCCTTCCCCTCCCAGGTGAGCACGGTAGTGATCGTCGCCGGCTCGACGCTCGGAACCCCATCGAGATATTTGACCGCGTACTCGTAGGGCTCGGTCACCGTGGCGGGCGTCCGGCGCATATATTTCGCCAAAATCTTGAGCGCCTCGTCTTTTTTCGTCTTGAGAACGTACATGCCCTCGATGTAGGCCTTGAGGATGCCCTCGACCGCCCTGGGGGACGATTTGAGATAATCGCGCTTGACGGCGAGGAGGTCCATCGAATAGGGAATGCCGAGGTCGGGCAGGTCCACCAGCACCCGCGCGCCGGGTCCGGGCCGGATGGATAAGATCGCGCCGGCGATCATCCCGGTGCGAAAGGCCGCCTCCATCTCGGGCACGCCCCCGAGCGGCTGGATCTTGACCTTGTCCTTGAGCCCGTACTTCTCCAGCACCATGTTCATCAAAAAATGGGTCGTCGAGCCGAAGCGCGAGATGCCGAGCACCTTGCCCGCGAGCTGCTCGGGCCGCGCGATCTCGGGCTGCGCCCACAGGACCATGGCGGGCCGGTTGGCGACGCTGCCGACCGCGACCAGCGGCGCGCCGCGGAGAATCGCGCTCACCACCGCGTTGCTCGCGCCGATCGCCATGTGCACGTCGCCGCCCATCATCGCCTGCACGGTCACGCTCCCCGAGGCGATGTAAACGAGGTCGGCGCTGAGGCCGTGCTTCTCGAACGCGCCGGTCTCCTTCGCCGCCCACAGGCCGGCGAAATTGGCGCTGATCGAGGCGTAGGCCGCTTTGATCTTCGTCTGGGCCCCCAGCTCGCCGGGAAAAACGACGAGCGCGAGCCCGATCCATAGTAACAGTCTTCTCGGCATGGTCTTGGTGTGGCGCCGTTTCAGCGCGGCGCCGCGCAACCGGGTTGGGCGTTTTTTGGGTTTATGTTTTTTCCCGTGAAACTCGCAACCCGAAACTCGAAACTATTTTATACCGGCCAGCCGTGCACCGAGACGTCGACCCGGTTCCCTTCCGGGTCCTTGATCCAGCTCTCGGCGATCGCGCCGTAGGTGTTCGACTCGGCGGTGGTGTCGGCGGTCTTCTCGATCGCCTTCACGTCGTCGACCTTGAAGCCGAAATGGTTGATGCCCCAGGGATGGCGGTCCGTGCTGATGAGCGCGACGTCGACGAAGCCGTCGGAGAGATAGATCGTCCCGTTCTCGCCGCGCTCCTTCTCCTCCATCCCGAAGACCTTTTTATAGTACGCGGCGGTCTTCTCGCGGTCCTGCACGTTGATGGCGATGTGGCGGATTCTAGGTTTTTCCATATGGATCCTCCTTTTGATATCAGGTTAGCCTTAGCGCTTCTGGTACAATTTGTCCACAAACCCCTCCCGCGCGAGCCGGTCGACGATCGAGTTGTCGGCGAAGGTCTCGGGCGGGGTGCCCTTTTTTCCCATGAATTCGAGGATGGTCGCAAGCGCCTCCGGCTCGGCGCGCGGCACCTTGTCCAGGTAGGTCACCGAGTCGCGGTAGTGGTCTTCGATATATTTAGGGTCGGTAAAGCGCGCGTATTTGACGATGACCTTGAGCGCCCGCTCTTTCTGCGTGGTGAGGGCGGCGACGCCCTCCGTGTAGGCGCGCACGATGCCTTCGACGGTCTCGGGGTTCCGCTTGTAGTAGTCGCGCGAGACCGGGATCATGTTCATCGAGTAGGGAATGCCGAGATCGACGAGGCTGAGCAGAATCTTGGCCGGGAAGCTCGGCGGGAGCCTGAGCTCGGAGGTGACCGCGCCGGCGATCGCGCGCTGCTGGAACGCCGCCGAGACCTCGGTCGTGCCGCCCAGCTGACGGATGCCGACGGCGTTTTCCAGGCCGTTCCGCCGCAGCAGAATACGGCTGAGATTGTCCGTGATCGCGCCGAAGCGCGTGACGCCGAGCGCCTTGCCGCGCAGGTCTTCGAGCCGGCTGATCTCCGACTGGACCCAGAGGCGGTGATAGGGCCGGTTCGCCGTGCCGGCGACGCCGACGATCGGCGCGCCGCTCAAGACCGCGTTGACGACCGCGTTGCTGGCGGCGAGACCGGCGGCGAGGTCGCCGCCGATCAGCGCCTGGACGACCACCGGACCGGAGGCGATGTAGATCAGGTCGGCGTGGATGCCGTACTTCTCGAAGGCGCCGATCTCCTTCGCCATCCAGACGGCGGTGGCCTGCGAGCCGATCGTGGAGTAGCCGAAGGTTATTTTCCTCGGCTCGGCCGCTTCGGCGGGTAAGGCGAGCATCAAAAGCACGAAAGTTGCGAGGAGTTTATTCGGAAGATGAGACATCGGCGTCACAGATTCAAAGTATTCGGCGCGAACAGCTCCTCGACCGGGAGCTTCTTCGGCGCCAGCCCCTGCTCGTAAAGGTAGCCCATCAGAGTCTCCACCGCGTGGCGGTTTTTTTCCAGGCCGTAGGGCCACGGGTCGGCGCCGACGATCTCTTTTTGCCGCTCGACCGGGCCGCGGAACCAGATCAGGCTCACCCGATAGGGCGAGAGGTCGTTCAGCCGCGCGTACGCGTCGGCCTTCGCCTTCTCGAACGCCTTGAACAGGCTGACGGCGATCCAGGGCGCCTCCTTCCACAGCTCCTCGCGCATGGCGACCGTGTGCATGATGGGAAAGATTCCGGTCTTTTTATAATAGGCCGCCTCGACCTCGGGATAATTCTCGAACAGCCGGCGGATCTCCGGCGCGCCCTTGAGCATGGAGGGAAACAGGTTGGCGCAGATCATCGCGTCGAGCTCGCCGTCGATGAGCATTTGATCCGGCGCCTTTCCCGACGGGATCTGCGTCACCTCGAAGCGCCGCGGCGCCTCGATCTCCATCCGGCTCTTGGCCCAGCTGAACCATTGGATCTTTTCCAGGTCGACGCCGTACTCGTGCTGCAAGGCGCCCCGGACCCATACGGTCGCGGTCTGCTGGAACTCCGCCAGCGCGACTTTTTTTCCCATCAGGTCGCGCGGCTCGCGGATGCCGCTCTTCGTATTGACGAAGATGCACGAGTGGCGGAAGGCGCGCGCCGGGAAGATCGGCAGCGCGATCAGCGGCTTCCCCATCGTGCGCGCGATCAGGTAGGAGGACAGCGAAAGCTCCGAGGCGTCGAACTCGTAGTGGTTCAGCATGCGCGTCCAGACCTCGTGGTAGGGCAGCGTGAACCAGTTGAGCTCCAGGCCCTCGGGCTTGACGCTGCCGTCGATCAGCGGATGCGTTCGGTCGTAGTCGCCGCAGGCGAACGTGATCAGCTTGCTCATGTTTTTTCTTTTTTTACTTTTGCATCTCTTTCTGCGCTTCCCTGAGGAGGCGCAGATCGATCACCTTGGAAAGCGGAATCTCCTCTTTCTTGTCCACCCGGCCCATCTCGCGCTCGAGCGCGTCGCGGATGCCCTTCTCGTTCATGCTGCCGTCGGGCGAAAAAGCCGGCAGCATGGAGGCGTACAGCTCCTCGGCCAGCGGGCGCTCGACCTTCCACTCACGGAGGATGTACTGCACGGTCTCTTCTTTGTTCTGGCGCACGAAGCGAAGGCTTTTCAGCGTCGCGCGCAGCACGCGTTTGACCGTCTCGGGACGGTCGCGCAGCATCTTGTCGGAAGTCGCCACGCCGGAGAGCGACTGCTCGACGTGGTCGCCGAGGTAGGCGAGGATGTGGAAGCCCATCAGCTTCGCCATCGAGTGAAACGGCGGCGACAGCATGCCGGCCTGCACCGAGCCGCCGTTCAGCGCGGCGAGGATGTTCGCCGTCGTGCCGGTGGCGAAGAGCGCCACTTCCTTGTCGGGGATGAGGCCGTTTTTCCGGACGATATAGCGCGCCAGCGTGTCGGTGGACGAGCCGATCGCGGTGATGCCGATGACCTTGCCCTTCAAGTCCGGGATCGCGCGGATCTCCGGCCGCGCCGTGAGCCAGAAGGTCGGCTTGACCGTGAGGAAGCCGACGACCTTGACCGGAAAGCCGATCGCCGCGGCGCTCGACACCTGGCTCTGCGCGCCGGA
>WNFL01427791.1_pt3 | contig 17283 bp, 19 predicted proteins | sample 5400361 | NCBI WGS metagenome assembly WNFL01 (sample SAMN13153351, study PRJNA577476) | soil metagenome | isolation source: 40 cm soil on Douglas fir-dominated hillslope | place: USA:California | collected 2013-09-17 | reverse complement strand
CGGACGGAGTGATCGTCATCCCGGCCGGCGTGGCAGAGGAATTGGCCAAAGCCGGCCGCGATCAGGAGGGCCAGGACGAGTGGCAGATGGAGCAGATCAAGCAAGGCGTCAGCCTCGCAAACCTCGCGCCCATGCCAAAGAAGTAAACTGTGCCGGGGCTCGCGCCGTGATAGGGCTTGTTCGATGACTGCGCCCAATCCAGTGGTTAGAGTCGGTTCGGTCGAGATCGGAAACAAGAAGCCGCTCTCGATCATCGCGGGTCCTTGCGCGCTTGAATCGCGCGATCACGCGCTCGAGATGGCCGCGGCGTTGAAGGAGATCGCAGCGAAGGCTGGCGTTGGGCTCGTCTACAAGACAAGCTTCGATAAAGCTAATCGCACGAGCGCCAATTCGGCGCGAGGTATGGGGCTCGAGCTGGCGCTCCCCATCTTCGCCGAGATTCGCGAAAGGTTGGGAATTCCCGTCCTCACCGATGTGCATGAGCGCGAGCAATGCGCGCCCACGGCGGAGGCAGCCGACGTCCTGCAGATCCCGGCCTTTCTCTGCCGGCAGACGGATCTCCTCGTTGCCGCTGCTGAAACCGGACGCGTGATCAACGTCAAGAAGGGCCAGTTCTTGGCCCCCTGGGACATGAAGAACGTGCTGGCCAAGATTACGGGCGCAGGCAATCCCAACGTGCTTGCCACCGAACGCGGCGTCTCGTTCGGCTACAACACGCTTGTCTCCGACATGCGCGCGCTGCCCATTCTCGCCTCGTTCGGCGCGCCCGTCGTATTCGACGCGACGCACTCGGTGCAGCAGCCGGGCGGGCAGGGGACCACCTCCGGCGGAGAACGCGACATGGTGCCCGTGCTCGCGCGCGCGGCCGTCGCGGTGGGAGTGGCAGCCGTATTCATGGAGACGCACCAGGACCCCGATCGCGCGCCGTCCGATGGACCCAACATGCTGAAGCTCAAGGACATGCCGGCGCTGCTTTCCGAGTTGGTGGAGATCGACCGCATCGCCAAGCGCCGGACATGAATGTCTAGCCGGGGGGCTGCGCGCGTCCTGATCTTCAGCGCCGCGCTCACGGCCGCCACGAGTGCCGGCGCGCAAACATTCATCGACGCGCTGACGAACGGAGCCCCGCTCGCGGATGTGCGGCTGAGATACGAGAATATCGAACAGAGCAACAAGCCCAAGACCGCCGAAGCAACGACGCTGCGGGCGCGGCTCGGCTATCAGTCGGGTGAATATCTCGGGTTTACCGGTCTCGCCGAAGCCGACATCGTCCAGCATATTGGGCCCAGGCATTTCAACGACACCATCAACGGGCTCACCGCCTATCCTGCGATACCCGATCCCGACATGGTGGCGCTGAACAGGCTTCAGCTTGCCTACTCGGCGCGTCTCTTTGCCGGCACGGACGTCATGCCCGACTTCAAGCTGATCCTCGGACGGCAGCGAATCTCATTCGGCGACGCGCGCTTCATCGGCAATGCCGGTTGGCGTCAGCACGAGCAGACCTATGACGCGATTTCCGCCGCCGATGCGCCGTCAAAGGACGTGACGTTCAGTTACGCGTATGTCGCGCGGGTCAATCGCATCTTCGGCCCCGAAAGCCCGATCGGCACTTTCAATAGCCACAGCCATTTGATCAACCTCGTCTATACCGGCGTCTCGCATCTAAAGATCGAGAGCTACGCCTATCTTTTGGATCTCGTTCAAGCCCCGGCTCTATCGACCGCCACCTATGGCGCGCGCGGCGAGGCGAGTTTCCCGCTTGGCTCGGCCACGACACTCAATATCAACGCGGCTGCCGCGCACCAGCAGGACTACGGGCGTAACCCTAGAAGCGTGGACCTCGGTTATTATCTGCTCGAAGGCGGCGTCGGTTACGACGGCTTCACGGGTCTCGTCGGATATGAAGGGCTACAAGGCAACGGTGCCATTGGGTTCCAGACGCCGCTCGCGTCTCTGCACCTGTTCCAAGGCTGGGCGGAGACGTTCGTCACCAATCCGCCCAACGGAATCGAGGATATTTACGTCAAAGCCAGTTACGGCGTTCCGGTGCCGCCCTTGGTCCAGCGCCTGAGCGTCACGGGCATCTATCACGATTATTCCGCCGAACACGTTCGCCTCGATTATGGCAACGAATGGGACGCGCAGCTCGAGGCGCAAATCGATCGGCGGCTCGTGCTCGACGCCGCCTATGCGAATTTCAACGGCAAGGGAGCATTCCCCGATAAAAAGGCGTTCTGGCTCTATGCGACCTATCGCTACTGAGGATGTCAGCGCGCGATGCCGATCACCGCGAGCACCGCAAGCGCGAGCAAACAGAGGTATCCGATGCCCGCTCCGGGGCCGCGCATTTGCGTATTCGTTTGGGCGTATCCATAGGCATAGACCACCCGGCTCAAGACCCAGATGAGCCCGATCCAGAACGCGAGCTGTCCGCCGTAATAGACCGTTGCGAGCCAGAGCAGCGGTACGAACAGCACCAGGTTCTCGACCGTATTCGCATGAATGCGAAAGCCGCGCTCGAAATCCGGATTGCCGACGGTTGCGGGCGCATCGACCTTGTACTTGCCGCGCAGATAGCCGACGCGGCCGCTGAAGACAAAGGTGACCAGGAGCGCGAGCAACGTGTCGATTGCCGCGAGGTGATTCGGATCGGGCATTTGTTCCCCCCCAGATTGCGCGAATCCTTGGACCTTAACGTCTTTCGCGCCTTGGGTCTTGCTCGTCTTGATGCTTGAGAGTCCATCGCTTAAGAACGGCGGCGAACGAACAGGTGAAACATGACCGCCATTGCCGACATCGTGGCGCGTGAGATCTTGGACAGCCGCGGCAATCCGACCATCGAAGTGGACGTCAAGCTGGAAAACGGGGCGTTGGGCCGCGCAGCCGTGCCCTCGGGAGCTTCGACGGGCGCGCATGAGGCCCATGAGCTGCGCGATGGCGGCGCGCGCTACGGCGGCAAAGGCGTCAGACGAGCGGTCGAGGCGGTGAACGGCGAAATCTTCGACGCCGTTTCAGGCTTGGAGGCGGAGGAGCAGGTCCGCCTCGATGCCTTGATGTGCGCGCTCGATGGGACACCCAACAAGACTCGCCTTGGGGCGAACGCCGTCCTCGGCGTCTCGCTTGCCGTCGCCAAGGCCGCGGCTGCATCGGCAGGTTTTCCGCTCTACCGCTATATCGGCGGGCCGAAAGCCCACGTGCTGCCGGTGCCCATGATGAACATCATCAATGGCGGCGTGCACGCGGACAATCCGATCGACTTTCAGGAATTCATGATCATGCCCGTAGGCGCGGTGAGTTTCTCGGAAGCCTTGCGGGCGGGCTCGGAGGTCTTCCAGACGCTGAAGCGCGAGCTCAAAGCCGCCGGCCACAATACCAACGTCGGAGACGAGGGCGGCTTCGCACCCAATTTGAAGAGTCCCGACGAGGCGCTCGGCTTCATCATGAAAGCCATCGAGAAAGCCGGTTACAAGCCTGGCACCGATGTTGTCCTCGCGCTCGATTGCGCTGCCACGGAGTTCTTCAAGAGCGGCAAATACGCGCTTGAGGGAATGGGAAAGAGCTTGGACGCGGCGGGTTTGACCAAGCTCTACGAGGATTTGAGCGCGCGTTATCCGATCGTCTCGATCGAGGACGGCATGGCGGAAGACGATTGGGAGGGCTGGGCCGCCCTGACCAGGGCGTTGGGCAAGCGCGTCCAGCTCGTCGGCGACGATGTCTTCGTTACCAATTCGGGGCGCTTGAAGGATGGCATCGCCAAGGGCGTCGCCAACGCGATCCTCATCAAGGTGAACCAGATCGGCACCTTGAGCGAGACGCTCGACGCGGTCGAAATCGCCCACCGCGCTTCGTACCACTCGGTGATGTCCCATCGCTCGGGCGAGACGGAGGATGTAACCATTGCCGATCTCGCCGTCGCGACCAATTGCGGCCAGATCAAAACCGGGTCGCTGTCGCGTTCGGACCGCTTGGCCAAGTACAATCAGCTTCTCCGCATCGAGGAAGAGCTGGGTGATCAGGCGATTTACGCCGGCCGGAGCGTGCTCCGCGCCTGAGAGCTACCCTCAATTGTCAATCCGGGGACCCGGCTCTATGCTCGCCCGCAGCTGCGGTCTTGCCCGACACGCACCCAACACCTTTAAGGGAGGGTCTGATGAAGAAATTAGGTTTCCTTGCCTTGCTCATGCTCGCGGCTTCACCCGCCGCGATGGCGGCCGAAAATCCCCCGGCCATTCCTTTCGACGCGGCCGACGCCGTGACGCTCCCGAACGACATGTATCTCGGCGAAGCGGCGGGCGTGGCCGTCAACTCGGCTGGCCACATCTTTGTCTTCCACCGCGGCGCCGTCGAGGGACCCGCCTACGGGGCCCGCGCCGCGCAACTCTTGGAATTCGATCAGAACGGCAAGTACCTCCGCGAGATCGGCAAGAGTCTCTATGCGTTCTCCTTCGCCCACACCGTGCGCGTGGACAAGCAGGACAATATCTGGGTCGCCGACAAGGGCTCGGACATGGTCATCAAGTTCAATCCGGCAGGGCGGGTGCTGATGACCTTGGGACGTAAGGCCGAAGCTTCGGATGAAAACGCTCATCCGCTCGAGCATCCCAATCCGCCATTGAAGGCGATCGACGGAATGTTCCGCCAGGTCACCGACATGACCTGGGATGCCGCCGGCAATATCTACGTCAGCGACGGTTACATCAATTCGCGCGTCGCCAAATACGACAAGGACGGCAATTGGCTGATGCAGTGGGGCGACCGCGGCAACACGCCCGGCCTGATGAACACGCCTCATACGATCGCCTCGGACGCACAAGGCAATATCTATGTCGGTGACCGCGGAAACGGTCGTATCCAGGTTTTCGATGGCACCGGCAAGGTGCTTCGCGTGATGAAGATCGACGTCGCCGCGCCTCCGGGTGCGAAGGCGGTGATCGGCAATACCCCGACGCCGACGGATGCCGGCGGATACGGGACCGTGCTGACGCAGGCGCCAGGAGCTCCATGGGCGCTCTGCATCACGCCTGGACCCAACCAGGTCCTCTACAGCGCCGATGCGTTCCCCGGACGCGTGTACAAGCTGACGTTGGACGGAAAGGTTCTCGGCACGATCGGCAATGGCGGCCGCACGTCAGGCAAGTTCGGCTGGATCCATGAAATTGCCTGCCCGTCGGAGAACACGATCTACGTCTCCGAAATCCTGAACTGGCGCGTGCAGAAGCTCACGCTCCATCCCGAACGCGCGGCAAAGCAGGCGGCAAACTAGCCTGGCTGTCTCGCCTGAAGGTATAGGAAGGGCCGGAGTGCGATAAGCGCTCCGGCCTTTCTCTTGAACAAAGGGGCAATCAATGCCGTCCTATCCAGTCACGCTTGTTGCAGGCGAAGCGGCGCCGCGCGTGCGTAAGAGCGTCTATCCCGAAAATCTCGCCGCCCGAATCGGTGATCGCATCAAACGGCCGCTGGGGGACGTGTTCGGGTTGACTATCTTCGGGGTCAATCTTACGACGCTCAAGCCGGGCGCGATGTCGGCGCTCAGGCATACGCACACCAAGCAGGACGAGTTCGTCTACATCCTGGAAGGTTATCCGACGCTCGTTACTGATGTCGGCGAGACGCAGATGAAGCCCGGCATGTGCGCCGGCTTCAAGTGCGGAACCGGCGACGGACATCATCTCGTCAATCGCGGCAAGACGGACGTCGTCTATCTCGAAGTCGGCGATCGCACCGTCGGCGATAGTGCGACCTATCCCGACGACGACCTCGTCACGATCAAGAGTCCGGACGGGCAGAGCCGCGTCTTCGTGCACAAGGACGGCACGCCTTACTGATTCGGATCCAGGAAACTTCCAACCTTCGGCAAAAATAACTTGACCGGAGGATTCGGTGTGTGATTCCGTGACGTTCATGCGAATGCGTCGCCGAGTCCGCCGTGGTTTCAGCCTGCTGCTGGTCCCGGTCATCTGCTGCGCCGTCAGCCTCTATTTCAGCTACAGCGGCATCTTCGGCGAGCGCGGGCTCATTGCCTGGAGCAACGCTCAGGCGCAATTGCAAGTGGCCAAGCGCGACTTGAGCAAAGTTCGGGCGAGCCGCGAAGCTCTTCAGCACCGGATTTCACTTTTGGATGACAAGGCCATCGATCCCGATCTTTTGGAGGAAGTGGCCCGTGGCGTGCTCCTCGAAAATCGCCCCGACGAGGTGGCGGTACCCCGCGAAAAGCGTTAAGAAAACCACGACTTATCTTGAGCCTTGCCAAGGGCAATCGGCCCTTGCCATAAGGCATCGGACCTTCATGCTGTCGGCAAGCTCAGGATGAGGGCAGGGGCCGTTTCGGCCAGACAATTGACGGGGGCGGCAAGGGTGAACATGGCGCGCGCGGAAGCGGCGGCGGCCGGCAACGAGGCGGGATCGGAGCCTCCAGCGAGTGGACCGGGCGTCGAACCGCTCGCCCCCGAGCGGCTGAAAAAACTCTACCGCGACATGCTCCTCATCCGGCGCTTCGAGGAAAAAGCCGGACAGCTCTACGGCATGGGCCTCATCGGCGGATTCTGCCATCTCTATATCGGTCAGGAAGCCGTCGTCGTCGGCATGCAGGCGACACTTCAGCCAAGCGATCAGGTGATCACCACCTATCGCGATCACGGCCATATGATCGCATCGGGCATGGAGCCGAGCGGCGTGATGGCCGAGCTCACGGGCCGCGCCAGCGGCTATTCCAAGGGCAAAGGCGGCTCGATGCACATGTTCAGCCGCGAGAAGAATTTCTTCGGCGGCCACGGTATCGTGGGCGCGAACGTCCCCATCGGCACGGGCCTCGCTTTTGCCAACCGCTATCGCAACAACGGCGCGGTCTGCCTCACCTATTTCGGCGATGGCGCCGCGAACCAGGGCCAGGTGTTCGAATCCTTCAACATGGCCGAGCTGTGGAAGCTCCCCGTCGTCTACATCATCGAGAACAATCAATATGCCATGGGCACCTCGGTGGTTCGCTCGACAGCGGAGGTCCACCTCTACAAGCGCGGCGCCTCGCACAATATCCCGGGGGAAGCCGTCGACGGCATGGACGTCGAAGCGGTCTACGAAGCCGGCAAGAAAGCCGTTGCCTGGGCGCGCGAGGGCAACGGCCCGATCATCCTGGAGATGAAGACCTATCGCTACCGCGGGCACTCGATGTCCGATCCCGCGAAGTACCGCACGCGCGAAGAAGTCCAGGAGATGCGCGAGAAGCACGATCCGATCGACACGTTCGGACAGCGGCTTGTCGCCAAGGGCGTGGTCCGGGAAGACGAGCTCAAGGCCTATGACCGCGATGCGCGTCAGGTCATCAATCGCGCCGCGGAATTCGCCACCGATTCTCCCGAACCCGCACCGGGTGAGCTTTATACGGACATTCTGAAATAGATGACCCAAATCCTGATGCCCGCGCTCTCGCCCACCATGGAGGAGGGCAAGCTTGCCAAGTGGCACGTCAAGGAAGGCGACGCCATCAAGGCGGGCGACATCCTCGCGGAGATCGAGACCGACAAGGCGACGATGGAATTCGAGGCCATCGACGAAGGCCGAATCGCGAGGCTCCTCGTGCCTGAAGGTGCGGAGGGCGTCAAAGTCAACGCGCCGATCGCGGAGCTTGCCGATGGCGCCGAAGAGAAGCCGGCCACCACCGCGCCCAAGCTCGCGGCCGTCGCCTCCGTGCCGGTTGCGGCGCGGCAGCAGCCGGCTCCCGCCGTAAAGCCACCAACACCCGCAGCAGCACCGATCATCGCCGCAGATAAGGAGATCCCGGAAGGGACGGAATTCGTCACCATGACGGTGCGCGACGCGCTTCGCGACGCCATGGCCGAGGAGATGCGGCGCGACGAGACCGTGTTCCTGATGGGCGAGGAGGTCGCCCAATATCAGGGCGCCTATAAGGTCAGCCAGGGACTCCTGGAGGAGTTCGGCGAGCGCCGCGTCATCGATACGCCGATCACCGAACAGGGTTTTGCCGGATTGGGCGTCGGCGCGGCGTTCGGAGGGTTGCGGCCGATCGTCGAATTCATGACCTTCAATTTCGCCATGCAGGCGATGGATCAGTTGATCAATTCCGCTGCGAAGACGCTGTACATGTCGGGCGGTCAGATGGGCTGCCCGGTCGTGTTCCGCGGGCCGAACGGACCGGCTGCGCGCGTCGCGGCGCAGCACAGCCAGGATTATGCCTCCTGGTTTGCCCACGTGCCGGGAATGAAGGTGATCTCACCCTATTTCGCGAGCGACGCGAAAGGGCTCTTGAAGGCCGCGATCCGCGATCCCAATCCGGTCATCTTTCTCGAAAACGAAATCGTCTATGGCCGTTCGTTCCCGGTGCCGAAGCTTGATGATTTCGTTTTGCCGATCGGCCGCGCGCGCGTCGTACGAGAAGGGAAGCACGTCACCTTGGTTGCGCATTCGATCTCCGTCGGGCTCATCATCGATGCAGCGGAAGCGCTTGCCAAAGAGGGGATCGAGGCCGAACTCATCGACCTGCGCACGTTGAGGCCGCTCGACACCGCGACCGTCGTCGAATCGGTGAAGAAGACGAACCGTATCGTTACCGTCGAGCAGGGCTGGCCGATCTGCTCTATCGGTTCCGAGATCGCGGCCGCCGTTGTCGATCAGGCGTTCGATTATCTCGACGCGCCGCCCGCGCGCATTACAGGCAAGGACGTGCCGATGCCCTATGCGGCCAATCTCGAGCGGCTCGCTCTTCCCAGCGTCGAGGACATCGTCGTCGCGGCGAAGGCCGTCAGTTACCGCTGAACATGTCGACGCAGATTCTCATGCCCGCGCTGTCGCCCACCATGGAGGAGGGCAAGCTCGCCAAATGGCACGTCAAAGAAGGCGACGCGGTCAAGGCGGGCGACATCCTTGCCGAGATCGAGACCGACAAGGCGACCATGGAATTCGAGGCGATCGATGAGGGTCGAATCGGACGGATACTCGTTCCCGAAGGCGCCGAAGGGGTGAAGGTCAACGCGCCGATAGCCGTGCTCCTTGCCGAGGGTGAGGATGCCAACGCCCTCCCATCCGGCAACATCCCCGAGGTCATGAAGGCCATCCGCGAAGCGCTAGTGCCTGCTCCGGCGCCCAAACCGGAGAAAGCCTCCGCGCAACCTGCGCCGGCAAGTCGCGCCCCCGAACGCGCCGTTTCACCTCCAGCGGCAACGCCGGTGCCACCCACAAACGGCAATCGTCTTTTCGCCTCGCCGCTGGCCAAACGGATCGCCCGCCAGAAAGGCATCGACATTTCATCGCTCCAGGGTTCGGGTCCGCACGGCCGCATCGTCAAAGCCGATGTGGAAGCCGCGCGCGTGGGCGCACGTCCACCATTACCTGCCCCCCTTGAGCGAGAAGGTGCGCCGCAGCTGCGGAAGGAAGAAACCCAGACGGCGGCCACGCCCGGCATCACGCCGCTTCCCGATGCGCGGCTCTTCTACAAAGAGGGCGAATACGAAGCGGTCCCGCACGATTCCATGCGCCGGACGATTGCGCGGCGGCTGACCAGCGCGAAGGCGCTCATCCCGCATTACTATCTTACCGTCGATTGCGACATCGGCGCCTTGATGGAAGTGCGGGCGCGATTGAATGCGCGTTCGCCCAAAGACGGTCCGGACGCGTACAAGCTCTCGATCAATGATTTCGTCATCAAGGCCGCGGCGAGCGCTCTGATGAAGCATCCCGACGTCAATGCGAGCTGGAGCGACACCGCTCTCCTAAGACACAAGCATGCCGATATCGGCATTGCTGTCGATCTCAATCCGGGTCTCATCACGCCTATCATCTCTCATGCCGAGACGAGAGGCCTGTTGGAGATCACGCGCGAAGCGCGCTCGCTCGCGGAACGGGCGAAGCAGAAGAAGCTGAAGCCCCAGGAATTTGAAGGGGGCACCTTCTCGATCTCGAATCTCGGCATGTTCGGCATGAAGCATTTCACCGCGGTGATCAATCCGCCGCAGAGCGCCATTCTCGCGATCGGCACGGGCGAAGAGCGCGCCGTGGTGAGGGATGGCAAGATCCTCGTCGGCACCCTCATGACCGTGACCATGTCATGCGATCATCGCGTGATCGACGGTGCAACGGGCGCGAGGTTCCTCCAGACCTTCAAGGCCTTCGTCGAGGAACCCGCGGCGATGTTGCTGTGATCTCTACATCCCGCAACAGGGATCCGCATGGCTGAGTCCTTCGACGTCATCGTCATTGGCAGCGGCCCGGGCGGCTATGTCTGCGCCATCCGTTGCGCGCAGCTGGGAATGAAGGCTGCGATCGTCGAGCGCGAGAATTTGGGCGGCATCTGTCTCAACTGGGGCTGCATCCCGACCAAGGCGCTGCTGCGCTCGTCGGAAATCTGGCACTTGCTGCACCGCCTGAACGAGTTCGGATTTTCCGCCGACAATCTCAAATTCGATCTGGCCAAGATCGTCGAACGCTCGCGCAAAGTGGCGGGCCAGCTGTCGAATGGCGTCAAGGGCCTGATGCGAAAGCACAAGATCACCGTTATCGACGGTGAGGCGAAACTGACGGCCAAGAACGCCGTCACGGTGCTCAAGAATAATCAGGCTACGGAATATGTCGCCAAGAACATCGTGCTCGCGACGGGAGCCCGCGCGCGCGAATTTCCCGGGCTGGAAGCCGACGGCAGACTCGTGTGGACCTATCGTCACGCTATGATTCCCAAGGAATTTCCCGGCTCGCTCCTGGTCGTAGGCTCGGGTGCCATCGGCATCGAGTTCGCGAGCTTTTACCGCACGCTTGGGTCGGACGTGACGGTCGTCGAGGTGCTCGACCGCGTGCTCCCCGTCGAGGATGAAGAGATCTCGGCCTTCGCCGCGCGCGCCTTCCAAAAGCAGGGAATGACGATCAAGACCTCTACCACGGTGGACAAGCTCGAGCGAAAGGAGAACTCCGTCACCGCGACGCTGAAATCAAAGGACGGCAAGACCGAGACCATCACGGTCGACCGCGCCATCCTCGCGGTCGGAATCGTCGGAAACGTCGAGAACTTCGGATTCGAGCAAGCGGGAATCAAAGTCGAGAAGACCCACGTCGTCGTGAACGAGTGGGGCGAGACCGGCGTCGCCGGCGTCTACGCGATCGGCGATCTCGTCGGCCCCCCTTGGCTCGCGCACAAGGCCATGCATGAAGGCGTCATCGTCGCCGAACGCATTGCCGGCGTAAAAGGCATCCACCCGCTCGATACCTCCAAAGTCCCGGGCTGCACCTATTGCTGGCCGCAAGTGGCCTCCATCGGCATGACCGAAGCGAAAGCCAAGGAGGGCGGGCGCCAGGTGAAGGTCGGCAAGTTCCCCTTCATCGGCAATGGCAAGGCGATCGCTCTGGGCGAAGCTGAAGGTTTCGTGAAGACGGTCTTCGATGCCGAGACGGGCGAACTCTTGGGCGCCCATATGATCGGCGCCGAAGTCACCGAGCTCATCCAGGGATTCTCGATTGCGCGCACCCTCGAGGGCACGGAGGCTGATCTTCAGGCAGCCGTCTTCCCGCATCCGACGCTCTCGGAAATGATGCACGAAGCATCGCTCGCCGCCGACGGCCGCCCGCTGCACATCTGAAGGCCCAGCCTTACTCCCCCGGAGGATCGAGCGCGTTCGCCGCATTCGCCTGCGTTTGCACCTGGATGTAATCGGAAAGGCCGATTGCCGCGATCAGTCTCTGCTGCGTATTGAGATAGTCGATGTGCTCTTCTTCGCTCTTGAGAATTCCCTCGTAGAGCAGCCGCGTGCCGAAATCCTGAATCGATTCCGCATAGGCGATGGCTTGCCGCAAGTCGCCGAGCGCCTTGTGCTCGAATTTCAGATCGCAATCGATCACGTCTTCGACGTTTTCGCCGATCAGGAGCTTGTCGAGATATTGCAGGTTCGGCAGCCCGCCGAGAAAAAGAATCCGCTGCGTCAGCGAATCCGCGTGCCGCATCTCATCGAGCGACTCTTCGTATTCTTTCTTCGAAAGCTCAGAGACGCCCCAATTGGCCAGCATCCGCGAATGCAGGAAGTATTGATTGATCGCGGTGAGCTCGTTCTTGAGAATGAGGTTGAGGAAATCAATCGTCTTGGCGTCGGCCTTCAGCGCGCCGGAGGCATTCACTCCGCCGCTTCCAGAACTTCCTCGCGCGCCTGCTGCACCATGGCTTCGATCGTTTCTTGGCATGTGCCGCACACCTTCCTGACCCCGTTGTACGCGTAGACTTGCTCGGGCGACGCCGCGCCGCAAGCGATCGCACCAAGGACCTTTGCTTCATTGAGCCGATTGCAGACACACACGATCATCGAGAACAGCCGAGAAAGGCGCCACCCCCATCAAATGGCGAACTTGCGAATGATTGTCAATATCGTAGTGGTCCGCGATGGCGGCGTCGCAAGCACAGCTGAGGAAACTTGCTGCTAGGGACGCTCCGGCCGCAACGAAATTGCTACCCACGCGCTATTCAGGGGCTGGTGATCCCAATCGGGGGGTTCCCTGGCAGTCGCGCTTAGGACCCCTTGGCTCATTGGCGGGGTGAGCATGTCACAGGAAATGCTCGACCAGTGTGCAACTCCGCCGCATCGGCGCCACAATGCTCAAGCTTAACCTTAGCGCGGGAGGGCCTGTGCCGCCTCGCGCGAGGAATACCTTTGCCGTGGATCGAGTAATCAAAAGAGGGAGTTAGTAATGACGACACATTCGAAACGACTGGGGACTGCATGTTTCTTCGCCATCAGTTTGGGTCTCACGCCGGCAATGGCAGAAGCGCCCATGGGTTTTGCTGGAACTCTGGGCGGGGATTACACCCGCACGACTTGTGATGGGTGCGGTAACAACAATGCCTGGGGTGGCCAAGGATCGGCAGCCTTCGGGTTCTCGCCGCAATTCGGAGCCGAAGTCGATGGAAGTTACCACCGCCTTTCGAGCACCGGCTCTGACGTCGATCTCTGGTCGATTGGCGGCAGCGGCTTCTTTGATTTTGGTCAAGGCCGGGTCGGCGGAACGGTCAACTATGATTCGTTCAGCGGCAGCGGGTTTAGCGGGCATGTTACGACGTATGGCGGGTTCGGCGAGTTCTATGCCGCCGACTTGTTCACCATCGCCGCCAAAGGCGGCGGCCTTTCGGCATCGGCGGGCGCCTTCGGCGGTGGCGCCAGCGCGACGGGAGGTTATGTGAGTGGAGCGGTCTTGTTCTACCCGATTCCCGACGTCAATCTTACGGGTGCGATCGACTACGTCGATATCTCCGGCGGGCACATAACGAGCTACGGCGTCAGCGGCGAGTGGATGGTGTCGGAGATGGTCCCTGTCACGATCGTGGGGGGCTATACGCACCATGACATTTCCGGCGGATTCAGCGCCGATACGTGGCGTATAGGCTTGAAGATCTACACCGACGGTAACGGTGTGACGCTGGTCGACAAGCACCGAAACGGCACTCTTGGATGGGTTGGTGATGCCAGCCTCGGTACGAGATTGGCGTTCTGAGTTCATCAGTCGGGAGCAAGTTCTTCCTCGGATGCGTGTTGGGCGGACGGCCGGTTCCGGTCGTCCGCCTGGCATGCGCGAGGGCGCCTGATGTGTGGGCGGGCCAAAGTCAACAGATATTTTGCCCAAACCTTGTGCAGGTCTCGCCGCCTCGTTGTCATAATGTTATAGCTTAACCATAGCAGGGGGGCGGCGCACGGCGGGTGTGCGCCTTTTCATTACACAATGACGATCACTTAAAGAGGGAGATCATGATGTTGAAACCTACAAGATTGCTTGGGGCTGGTTGCGTTTTGGCTCTGGGGCTAGCGGTTGCGCCAGCCATGGCTGCCGCGCCCGTTGGGGTATCGGGAACCATTGGCGGGGGTTATACCAACTCTTCTTTCGACTGTAGTGGCTGCGGCCATACGGACAATTGGGGATTTAACGGCCAAGCGGCATTTGGTTTCGGCTCCAATGATTTGGCCGGCGAACTCAACGCCGGTTACCTGAATTCGTCTCCCGACTGCAGTGGCTGCGACAGCTTCAATACTTGGGGCATTGGCGGTGCCCTTTTTTGGTCCCCTGACTTTGGCCGTATTGGCGGCTCTGTTGCTTGGGCGCGGACGAACATCCCGGCGAGCCTTTCGCCGTTCGGCTCGGGAGGGTTCGACGTCGATACGGTCACTTATGGGGCATTGGGAGAGTTCTTCGCCAGCGACCAATTCACTCTCGGTGGCGGCCTCGGCGGCATTAACATCAGCGTCCCGGGAGGTAACGCGGCCGCCTTTTATCTATCCGTGGGGGCCACCGGGTATGTCATGCCGGACCTTGGCATTACGGGCGCCTTCCAGTGGGCCGACTTCGATCATGGAATCGGAAGCGTAAGCGCGTTAAGCATCGGGGCCGAGTGGCTGGTGTCGGAAGAAATACCTGTTTCGATTTACGGCGGATACACGCGCGCGTTCTTCCCGAACGGCGCTCCGAACGCCAATGTCTGGAACGTCGGGCTGAAGTTCTACTTCGGCGCCGAGGGTATGCCGCTGGTCGGTCACCACCGCAATGGCGCGCTGGATTCTCTGACCAGCATCAACACAACCGTCCTTCAGGAGATCTTCTTGTTCTGATCCTCTGTCAGGGATCAAACGACCTGACGACGCAGAAGCTGGCCTGATAGTCAGGCGGGCGGCTCTATAGGCCGTCCGCCTGTTGTGCTTTTCGATTGCGAGATTGGGATTCCGTAAGGGGAGTGCCCCCTGTTGCATCGAGGTTACGCCCCGCGAGGGAATCGGGGGGAAGGCGCTTTTTTGACGCCTTTCCAAGGCCGGGAGGCTACAGGGCTCAGGTAAAGTGTGATAATAGCGCGCTTTGGGGGAGTCGCTTCGACGCCGCCACCGCGGCCGTTTTTCAAGATTCAGAACGAACGACGGTTCCGCATGGAAACGAAGGAGATTGCGATGCAAAAACGTACAAGACTTTTGGGGACGGTGTGCGTTCTCGCGGCGGCATTCGTGGCTGGCCCGGCGTCGGCTGCCAGTCTGACGGACTGGACCGGAGCGATCGCTACGGACTACATGCACGGCACGGGGACCGGCAGCCGCAGCGTCAACGAGTGGGGGCTCAACGGTTCAGCGGCTGGCCCACTCGGTTTTCCAAATCTGAATCTTCAAGCTGATGGGGGTTACACCCACGCTTGGGGCGACCACCAGAGCCAAGAAGGTGAATTCTTCGGCGGCAGCCTTTTCTGGGGCGGCATGGATGGACGCTTCGGCGTCAATGGCGAATACACCACGCTGACTCACGCTGGCCACATCACCAGCGGCGGCGTCTTCGGTGAATATTATTTTGGCCCGGTGACCGTCGATGCAAAGGGTGGCTGGCTCAGCACGGGCGGCACCAGAAGCGTATGTGTAGCTACCAATAGTCACATCTTTTCCTGCGGCAGCGGCATCGGCGGCGGTCACGGCAATTATGTCGCCGGCGACGTCACCTTTTACGCGCTTCCCGACTTGGCCATTCAGGCTGGCATCGATTGGGCGGACCGGTTGACCGGTGGTGGCTGCCAGGTTTGCGGCCGCACCGACATCAACACGCTGACATATGGCGGCGAGGTTGAATTCCTGATGCCCTTCTTCCCAATCTCGATTGCGGGGACGATCGCCTATACGCAGTTGACCCATGGCGATGGCCACATCACCACCTGGGGCCTTCGGTTGAAGTGGTATCCGGGAGCACCGTCGCTTATCGACGCGCATCGCAACGGCACGCTCCACGGCTCGCTCACCGGATCGTAATCCGATCCTTCGCTTCTGAACTCGAGCGCCTGCGCATCCTCAAAAAGGATGCGCAGGCGCAAGTTTTTGTGCACAAGCGATAGCCGTTGTCTATTCGCTACTCGCGATTCGCCGGACTTAGAAATCCGGTTTTGCCGCGACCGGGATCGGGTTCGGCATTCCGGTCGTCGGATCCACGGGCGATTCCGCGCAGGCGACTTCCACCGGCATTCCGCCGCCCTTGCGATAGCGGATGAGCGCCGTCCATTTGGATGTATAGGCTTTGGGATCGTCGTACGTTACCTCGGTGGTCATTGTTCGCCCGTCGGCGCTTGGCCGATAGCGCTCGATCATGTGCAGTTCTTCGCTGTGGGGCGTGCCCCAGCGGTCGACAAAGGTCTTGTCGTTCGAATTGAATCCGATCGTATCGACGACGAGCGTGTCGCCCTCGTAATGCCCCACCGATTCTCCGTACCAGGACGGTTTAGGGTTCTTCGAATGCGGCACGTTGAGATAGACGTGCCTGACCTGGTGATCGCGCTGATAGAAGACCGTTACCTTGTCGGGCTGCTGAAGGAAAATCACCGGCTCGGGCTGCAGCACCATGGTGGGGCCGAAGGGATAGCACGCGGTTGCCGCCCAGAACGGATCGTTTCCCTTGATCGCTTCCTCCGCCTCCTTCTTCATTATCGCGGAAGCCCAGGGCGTAAGCAGCGAGCTATTGTAGTCGCCGATATAGGCGTTGGTGCTGAAGTCGTTGCCATTGGTATCGACGCCGCGCTCGTGATGAACGTAGCCGGCGAGGTCGCCGATGGGCTTGGGCCCGCCCGACGGTGCCGGATCGAGCCTGAATCCATTGCCGTTGTTCCAAGGTCCGACCAGATCCGGCACGGGCGCCCCCGAACCCTGCGCCGCAACGGCCGAACCGGTGGCGGCAAGAAGGACTGTGGCGGCGGCGATAGAAGTCCAATTCGTCATGGCGACCTCACTTGAGACGCTTTATTTGCCGATAATACTGCACCGGCTCGCCGCAAGTCGACTGCCCGCCCAAGCTCGAGATTAAAGCGCTGTCATCTTCGCGTTCAGGAGAGCGTACGTCCCATGGGAGACGCGCTGAAATTGTCCGGCGCGACGGCGCCTCCGGACACGATCATGGTCATCGCCTGGTCCATCGTCATGGCCGTCGGCACGAGGCGCGCGAGCGGGATGATCTCGAGGTAGCCCGATGTCGGATTGGGCGTGGTCGGAACGTAGACGGCCGCGAGCTCCTCGCCGGTGACAGCGTCCGTGAAAACGCGCATGACGAGACCGATCGCTTTCATCCCCGGGTGGGGAAATTCGACCAGCACCACGCGTGCCGTGCCGTCGGGCTGCTGCTGCAAGATGCCGATGAGCTTCTTCGACGCCGAGTAGACGCTCTCGATCACCGGAATACGCGCGATCAGGCCCTCGACGAAGGCGATGAGCTTCTTGCCCATCATGCGCGACGTGATGGCGCCCACGACGTAAAGAAGCACAAGCGCGACCACGACGGCGACGAGCCAATGGAAGACCG
>WNFL01362444.1_pt2 | contig 17288 bp, 17 predicted proteins | sample 5400361 | NCBI WGS metagenome assembly WNFL01 (sample SAMN13153351, study PRJNA577476) | soil metagenome | isolation source: 40 cm soil on Douglas fir-dominated hillslope | place: USA:California | collected 2013-09-17 | reverse complement strand
TGCTAATGATTATTTTGCAATGGCATAACAAATGTCTGTGGCCCAATTTCCGATAGGTGGCGAAATACTGCACTAATTCTAAACACGAGTTCAAGCCTCCTGCTCTCTAATTGGGCACCATGAATTAATTGGAATTTGGAACCTCATGTGCATTCTCACTCCAAACTCGCCATAATGGAAAGCTCAATAATATCCGTATAAGGGTTTATCTAGATTCAGCTTGTTACTGCTTATACTGACAGTGAGCTGAGGTGAAGTGGTTGTGCGAGTGCAAGGTTCATCACTTGCTTCCATCTCTCCCGATCGCCAGTAACAGCCCGTTACGCGCTATATTGAAGGGTGTATTTTATTGATATTAATTTAACTCCTCGAGGATCCCAGTATTAGCGAGACGAACAAAAGGGCACTAAATGTAGTTCCAAATATGATAACCATTTAGCCTATCATGTCTTCTCGTTGCACTGGAGTCACTTTCAATATCAATACTCGTTCCTCACCCAGGTTTTACGGCGCAATGGGAGATGCGCTCGATGCCGCCTATTGACACAGGACACCCTATGCTCACGTCCCTTTGTACTCTTGCACCTTGTCCAATGGTACCAATGAATAGCAATTTTGGCGTATCAGCATATGGTGAGATAGAAGGTTTGAACAAGTGCTGAGCTGTTCTCCCGCTCCTGCACAAGACTGTAAGTCAAAGGACACTGGGTGCCATGCAAGTTATATACAAGATTCGACGCAGACACCGCCTGCACTTCCTCGTTTGGGATTAGCGGGTTCGGCTTCAATCTCAGTTTGTCATCAAACCAACTCTCTGAGCACTTACTGTGAAGGACATTGTGTTGATCCCTTGGCGAGTTGTCCGGCCTTCAGTACGCTGTTATCAGTGGCCGGGGTATTCAACCCCCCTGACATATCCTTGGCATGGGCGTCCGATTGGTGAGAGGTAATTCCACTACACCCCGAGGTCTGAATAGGCCCCATGTCAAGGTGGTAGAACAGCTGAGGGAATTTGCGCTATTTGCGCTATTTTGCGCTAATTGTGAAGCGGAGGTCAGGTGGGTGTGAAACTTGGTCTAATTTGAGAGATTGGACTTCCGTCAGGGTATATAAACCCACCTCTTCTACCCCAAGACTCGGAAAGCCCAGACAGTCTAACCATCGTAACCACAATGCACGCTGTATGCCCAAGTCTTCCAGGGATGCTACCTGATGACTCTGATTGTCATTTTATGCAGCAACCTACCGTCCTCGTCAACACCGTTTGTAATGATACTAACTGCCCGTGCGGGAATTGCACCGACTCTCCCTGCGACAACTGCACGTGAGGTTCAACTTCTCTAGAACCGCCTTGCTATTACTGAACCGCTGTCCCATTAGCTGCTGCGGCAAGTAAAGCGGAGTGCACTCTCGAGGTCGACACAGGGATTCTCGATTCGCCCCACTACGAGGTAAAGCAGTAGTGCCAATCAATTTGATACCCTTTCGGTCTCTCCTGTACCCGCAGACTGCTTTATACACGTTGTGAATGAACGCCAATTGTTTCTGGATTTCTTTGTTTGGGCTCTTGAACTCTGCGATGAACCCCAAAATTGAGGTTACAGTTGAATCGGTTCATGAAGTCCTCAGGCAACCTCCAGCCTCCCTTGCGAGGCTTCTGCCGGAGGTTTTTGAGAAACTACTGCAACCCGCAAAACAGACGCACCGTTTCATGGAAGTATATACTGTACGTCCCACTTCATTGCACTCAAAACAAGCACCATCGCTGGGACACTACTGACTGCATAGATATACTCTTAGACTACTATCTATGAACGCATTGCAAGCGATACACGCGATCGGGGAAGGGAAGGATATGACTGGTTTGAGAAAGCCTGCGTGAAAGCAGGCATTACGAAATGTATGATATCCGTGGCAACACAGACACACAACCATTCTCGAGTTGCAGCCTTTCGGGCACTCCAAGTCCTAGAGGTGTTGAACCGAGTGGCTAGCATCCCAGAAAGAAGGACAATTCTCAAGGAATTTCTCGATGAGAAATTTGTAGACCGTCTCGTTGAGGTGAGCAATTTGCGAGTCTGACTTCTGAATCTCTGGTACCTCATAGACGCGTTCGGAGGTGTATCGGCCATGTTCAATGCCACTACTAAGAATTGAACTTGTGAGAACCGACTCACAGAAAACCAACCACTGGCAGCACTCCCGTGTCGCGGAGGGTCATGAAAGGCTGCCAAGGATGACAACCGACCGTACTTGTTTCTCTTATATTCCTTACTTTTCCGCCTCATTCATTTACTCACTGGACGTTTCAGATGATTCGCGGCCATGAATACGGCATTCAACGACATGCAGCCCTGTCTACTCTCAGTGCATATACTGGTAAGGTACTGAAAGCCTCTCAATAACTGAACTCCGAACACTTGGTACAGGTGAATCATTTTTGGCGGAACACCTCACCGCCAACAAGACGGCAGAGGTCGTCATCACGGCGCTCAAGTACGCCGTCGCCGGATATGAAAGTGTTAAAAGGGAACTGGTCGACCCTACTACAGCGTGGCAATGTCGCCTCACTTTTGGAGATGGACAAAATGAGGTCTAGCTCCAGTTGTAAACGGCTCTCGAACACTGAACTGAGCGATATTACTCACAGATTCCTTCGCATATTGCTCATCGCCATGCTCCACGGTGGTACAGTCGTGGCTGCGAGAATGCACTCTATCTCGTTCAAGCGATATTTGTCCGGCAAGAAAAGCCCGAGAAACGGTTCATCCTCGATGTTATCAAGGCTGAACCAGAGATGGTCGACATCTTATTCGAAGTCGTTTCTCAGCCACGAACTCCATGGCACCCTGAGAGCCATACTCAAGAAACCGCTTGCGAATGCCTCGTAGCGCTCTTCTCTTTCCCAACAAATATTGTGCCAGGTATTCCATTCAATTTCAGCGAGGCTCCCCAGGACAACGTGGCTAAAGAAGAATGGGAACAAACGTTGCGTGCCTTGGAGATTTTGGCATCACGGCAGGGGTTCCGAGAAGGCATTCTCAAGGTCTTTAAACTACTAGACGAAGAAGAACCCGAGTTGGTTCTGCGGTGAGTGGATACCGTTGACTCCCTGTTCGCGGACGCCTTTGACATGGAAATAGACTGACCGAACGTGTTTCGCAAGACTACTATGCTGATGTCTGTCCGCACGACAATGAAATGGTCAAGCAGATCTGGTTCGACAGAGGTGAGTCTGATACAGTGGTTTCCTTGACGAACCTTGATCCTTCGTACAGGAATGTCGCGGATTTGCATGCTTCGACTCATCATAAACCTTACCTATGTCGAGAGCCTCCCCACTACATACATTCTCTCCTTCCTTCGCTTAGCATACACATCCTCAATGCGAGTCAAGCCCCTCCTTGAGCTCGAAGCTGGTGACTTGGGAGCTATAACTAATCACGTCGAGCGCACAGCCCAGATCGCGCGTATACCAACCTGGGCTGCGTACACAGGGACGCAAGTAGATTCGACCTTACAAGTCGCTTGCCAATCCATCCTTGGGCCTACCGCTTACCTCCGGCTGCTCACCGTCCTTGCACGCCGCGGTATCCTCGACGATATCCCCAATTGGACACTCGACCAAGTACCCGAGGGGATAGACCCATCCACCAATCTCACGCAACTACGGCAGATCACCGACCCTGCGATCCTCAAAAAGTTGATGGGATTCATTACGAAGCGCGCGTCGGTGCAACGAGAAGAAGGCGGGTTACTCTTCAGAAAGGAGGACTGGGACGCTGCGAGGGTGCAATATACCGCTGCTTCCGAGGCACTCGTCGCGCTCCTGTCTCTAGAGGAGGAGGGAAAAGGAAAGTGGAAAGGCACTCTTAAGGGTGCAAGGTCGGAACTGGTCATGAATTTGGGAAATTCATCGGAGTCGTGTACGCGGCTGAACCAGGAGAGAGCCGCGTACACTTTCGCAGCAGCAGCCGTTAAATTTGCGAGTACGGCCCCAACATATGATCCCGTCAAGACCGAGTTGCTCGAGAAGAACAAGCGGCGAGCGGTTAAGGCAATGTCTGCATTCGCGATTAGCCGGTAGACCTTTAAATTCACGGACCTGCCGATTGCCGTCTTGTTCCATCTTATGCTTCCCATTCTTGCATTATACGCCATTACTACGCCCCAAGCGGATATATACATTTTCTCGTCTACATCTCTACTGGCACAGTAAAGAACAATGTCCATCTACCGTACGTACAGCATTAATAGTGTGTATCATCCGGTCGAGTCCAGAATCCAGCTCGCTCGGGGCCTAATCAGTCCGCTGCTTCGCATACTGCCCCATTTCGACCTCCTCCATTCCAATTCGCTGCGGCTTGCTTGTTGTCGACCTACCGCGCCCCGCAGCAGACTGGTACGCAGGATTACTTGGGGCCTTGTGTGAGCGGAACCCAGGTCCATCATAGTAAATCACATCGTCGAGTGGGTTTAGGCGCGGCCAGGAGACATACTCGACGCCATGGGCACGAATATAGAACAGGGAAAAGAAGGAGATTAGGAACCAGAGGAGGAAGAAGTAGATTAGGGAGTAATCTGGATTGCAAGTACGAGTAAGTTTGGAGGACAGTAAGGAGAGAAGAAACGCACGGGATGTGCGAGGGAGAGTGAGCCCAGCTAGGATCATAAACAATGAGAATGCGCAGATGTACGGCATCTACAGGGGACCATTAGTGATTTGCCGCAAATATGATTCTTTAAGCGCACCGATCGCGTGAACAACGGCCTTGAATCATAGAATAGCCCCAATGCAGAAGCGGGGCCCCTTGATACCCAAGCCCCAGTGAACAAATCAAACCCATCCTTCAACCCCAGGTCGATAATATTAGCCCTCCTCGCACTGCGGGAATGGGATGCGGGGACACACCTGTCTAGGCCCGTCATAATAGTTATTCTTGATATACCGCGTGGCGCCGTTGAACCCGTCTGCCAGATTACCAACGAGTGTCCGCTTTCCGGTACGCGTAAAATCAGTTTTGAGTGCGCCTGTACCACTGTACGCGATGCTGATGGAGTCTGCATGGTCCGCCCACACTGGAAGAAGTACAATAAGTTCATCATTTACCATGAGAATAGGAACTGAGAGGCACTGACTGTTTCGGAACAAATGCAATAATTCGTCATGGTCGTCGATTGTTTCCCCCTGGGAAAGGTACGCCATGGTCTGCAGTTGCCTATTTAGGGACCATTTGGCAATATCAGACTGAACGACATTGGTCCTATCGAGATTGTCCATGCAGTTTGTGCGTACAACATTTGACTGGAGCATGCGGACTTTTCCACTGGGTGATAAGTGGAAGTATCTACACAAGAAGTAAGCATTAGGTTGTTGAAGCCAGAGGGGCACCTGACTCACCCCTTCGCCTCTATCTCTGGTGTCAACTGGTCCAAGAGGACACTAATTCGATCCCACCGCATCGCTTTGCACTCGTGGTGAAAATCGAAGTGGTGATACTTCACATTATCAACTTTGGCAAGCCGGACATTCCGCTCATATGCCTCGCGAACGGGCTGCTCATGCCCTTTGGTATTAACCAAATTGACCAAAATCGTCGACCCATACAGTGCCACCTGCTCCTTCAAGTGCATTTGGATAGCATGGATCTGGTCGGGCCACTCCATAATCTGCATGTCGGGTTTATACCTCAAGTTGTTGACCTCAGCCCAAAAGACGGGGATGCTGCCACGAATCTGGACGTGGACGGTACGGGAGCCATCCGGGTAAGTGACGATCTGTTCGGTCTCGTTGTAGTTGGCGACGGGTCCATCGCTGTCAATACCCCGGACGAAGTAGCGTGTGCCAGCACGGAAGCGTGACCGGCGGGAGATGAGGGTTAATTGAAAGTCCCTCCCCTTTATACGAGCGCGCCGGGTGTCGAAAGTGCCATAGACTATGGGGAGAACAAACCGCGCAAGCTGTAAGATAGGCATGAGACACGTCATCATTACGCAAGGGAGTGGGAAAGAGTACGCACATCTAAACCAGAATGAATAAGTTTCGTAGAGACGTGGTAGTTCCAAAAGAAGCGCGTGTCGGCCGCTTCCCAAGGAGCTTTGCTTGCGTCCATTTCTTGGTCGACCCACTGCGCCTGCATTCTGCGGGTCATATCGCATGTATAGGAGTAGTGGAGTGTCGCGGAATATAGGTGAGAGTGTACGAGCGCGAGAAGCCGCTTCTCGATTGGATGATTCAGGAGCTGGGTCGTAGTGAGGTGCGGAGCAATAGGAAGGACTTTGTACTGCGTTGCTCTGTAGACTTCATGACCAACCAAATGGCCTTGGACCTCTGAGTCTGTGATGAGGATGAGAAAGTCGGCTGCGAGGAATGGTCGAAATGTCAGCGAAGAGTGCTCATAAAAATCCCCAAGAAAATTAGGATGCACTGGTGGTAAGGGTCAGGATGCCCATTATTCCGCGCACTTCGATGGGACTAGCCATGCGGGTAATCTGGGCGTCGAAGGGCTGAAGGGTGAGTTGTCCATTGCGCCTGTTGATGACGAGGGAGGGCTCTGACGACGCGGATGAAGGTGGTTCGAGCACGTAAGAACCCTCAGTCGCCCACAGGGTCAGTCGTTGGTGGATGTTGCAACGCGACATGGGGGGTGACGGGGTTCAAGTGCAATGGCACGAACCAGCATACAAAAGCGGAGTTGGATTGAACCCCTGATCGGGGGAACCAGCGCAACATTCATGCTCTCTCTTATCTTAATATCTTAATTTACTTTGTTGCCGGCTGCTGTCCCAGTCGAGGTCAGCCACACCCCTGAATCGGACAGGGGTTTGAGGAGAATATCAGCAAGCCGCATCCGATCCCTTATATATACGACAGAGCGAATACAGGTCTCCAAATCCATACCAGCCAAGACCCCCAAGATATTCTACATGTCGCCCACCGCTCACAGAGCGAGCAAATTCCCCTACATCTTCAAGCATCGCAGCGACTTGCCATTCACAGTTGCTATCCAGTCTCCTCCCTGCACATGGGCGCCCATGACTGAGAAGGCAGGCATAGGCGGCGACCAAGCGAGATTGCACAGCTCGCCGGGGACAGAGTAGGCGAGGATTGGGTCGGTAATTATGTTCTTGTTGCCCTTTCGTTCCGAGCGCGAGCTCCTCGACTGGCCAACATTTCTCGATGAGAGGTTCGAAGGTGAGAGGTCCCAGACGAGTAATTGACCGTCCGTTCCTAGCAAGGGGCATAAAATTCGAATGGATGTAAGGCATAGAGATGGAACTTACCTGATGTAGATAGTAAGTGCGAATCCGACTTGCCCCACCCAATAGCGTTGACCTCTCCCTGGTGTGCGCGTAACTCCGCAACAGGCTGCCCCGGACTCCGCATATCGAGCATTTGCACGTCTGCCGAGTCCAGATGGAAAGTCGCCATGTAATTCGCATCGTTTGGGTTGAACGCGATCCTCAACAGCGCCGCCGACCCGCTCCTAGTCGAAGGCGAACCCCGAGTACCCGCCGCCGGACGCGGCTTGCCCGTAGGGGTCTCGTACAGGATTGTCGAGTGCTCGAGTGAACGAAGGTCGAACGCCCGGAGCGAGCCATCTGCCCCGACGGAAGTGAAGATGTCCGTCGAACCTGGCAACCACGCGACGTCGTAGACTTCGCGGTCGTGTGCGATGAGTTGTGTTACAGCTGTCTGGGTAATTATATTCCAGACTGTGCAGGTCGTGTCGATTGATGAGGTAACGATCCGCTGAGGGTCGATGGCGTTCCAAGCAAATGAAGTAAGCGGAGCTAACTGGCCATTTGCTTGACCTTTAGTTTGCTACGTCAAACAATAGAGAACCGTTAGCTTGTTGTGAGATGATTTGTACTAGGTATTTACCCCAGTTAGTGACACCCGCTGTGATAACCGCCCCATACCTGGGACAGGCGTAACGGCTTTTCCAACATAATTTCCATGTGCATTTGTATCTTGAACGACATACTCCCATATCCTCAGTCCGTCCGATGTGCTCGCTAGCAGCTCCCTAGGCTCGCCGCGCTCGTTCAAACCGCCGTTGAGCTGGTATGCTTTGATAGGCTGCCACGCAATCTTGCTCGCAGGATACCCGTGGGTTGCCTCTGCAAGTACTGTGAAATCCTGGGCAGTGGGCGCAGGGCTCGAGTAACCATTGGTAGCGGTGTTGGCGTATGGTCCGATTTCGTCCTCGAGCAGACAGCGATCGTCGACAAGGCCCGAGTCGGAAGGACGTGCGTGGGCGCTGGAGGTTGGGTTCACTCCAGTCGAGGGCGTAGATTGGGTCTGTGCGTGGCTCAGTGATGATAGGCTTGAATACCAGAGGTGAGCGTACACGGCGATTCATAGTGCAGCACCGTCGCCTGCTGCGAGGATGGCATCCCAACAAACTTGGTAAAGGTTCAAAACCGGCAATGGATTGTCCACCACCTGAAGCCTCAAGCCTGAAGCAACCGAAACCCGAATCACTTCATTACCCACACCCACATGCCCATATACCCATACATGCTGTCCTTTCTACCAATACCGCCCAATTCTGAAACATTTTCCCCACATCCGGGCAACGAGAACCCGGAACTTGCACTTTGACTTCAAATTCCCTGGGACATTCTCCACCACTCTCCCCTCCATCCACTCAGTACCGGGGGTCATGTTAGCAGCTCTGGTATGAAGGCTTTCCATGAGGTGGGGACATGTGCAGTAGTGTTGGAATCATCTCGACGATCCGGGCGAAACAGGACCGCGATATACGTGTGAATCAGTCGTACTGAGACCACCAGATACACTTGGTAGCATCGGGTGGGCGGGCGAATATACGTCTTAGACGAAAGTTGGCTAGAGGTGGTCGGTATTGAGTAACTACGGCGTTCAAAGTCACTATCTTCCCTCGGTGCTCATAGACACACACAGGCAATTGGACTCACCAGCGTGCGTGCTGTGCTGTTACCCTCTTCTTGATCCTCGCCACCTCGCAGCCTGAGTTGAGTTGGTCGTCCAACGAGGCTTTTCCAAGCGTGGAGGGCGATTCCATCACGGTACTGAGCGTTTTCTTCATTCACTGGACTACCCCAACACCCTTTTAGACGATGGCCAATGACCACAAAGATCGCCCTCTCATTCGGGTGCAGCACATTGAAGGTGGTCCCGGTTCGAGTCTTAGATGTCAGGTCTGGACACCTTAATCCCGGCTACTTGATCTTCGAACCGATAAGCGTCCTCGATGCGGAGGTGAAAGGTCGAGGCCGCAAGAATGTCTCGTGCATATACTTACACATAAAGTGCCACTATTCGCCCAACCATATCCATGTCCAAGAATCTGGGTTCCCCGCATCGAAGATCGCTCCCCTTGATAATCCTGGACGGTGGATTTGTAGAAGAATATTACTCAGTCAATCAACAGCACCACCAACACCATTATTCCGCAGTTCGTGAATTTAGGTAGAAAATAATGGTATATTTCAAGGGAGGACGCATCCACCGCGCAACCTTCGTACTTCCACTGGAACACTCACTGAACTTCGGTGTGATCTGCATAATGTTCGATAGGCCTTGATGCTGTTTGGCGGCTCACGTTTCGTGTCTTCACGCCGGCACGTTGCAGTGGACAAGAGGCACAGAATTCAACCCCTAAATCCGCAGAGGAACACGATAGGACATGGAATCTGGTAAGTGTCTTGATCGCCAGGGAGCCTGACTTGACCCGCCCGGTTCTTAAGCGCGGTGGCGCTGGGAGCTTGTTCCTCCTCTCCTCTCCCTCTATGTCGGTGGGAATGTCCTCACCAAACTTGGTGTCTGTGATCATAGACGATCGCGACCCTACTATACAATACTTGCCGAATACTACCGAGTGGACCATTTGTACACACGCAGAACCAGCCTGGCACTTATACAACAATTCGGACACCTTTTCAAAGTTCCATGGCGCTTACATCCAATATACTTTCGATGGTGATGTCAGTCGGTCTCTTTCTTCTTTCGAGGCTATCCACGATTGACAACATCGATAGGCGATTGAATATTGGGGTAATCAAGGCCCAGACCATGGCCGCTGCCTTATTAGTATTGGTAAGTTCAACGTATCTTGCTGATCTCATTGCTGATCTCCATTAGATGGAATCGACCAACAAACAGTCGACTCTCACGCCGCCCATCAGGATGTCCCTATTCTCCTCTGGAGTAAAGGGAATCTCGGGAGCAACCTGAATCACACCATCAAAATAACCGTCGTTAGTGCATCGTGTCCCAATGTCTGTGAAATAGACCGGTTTGTGTAGGTGTTCCGCATTGGTGTATGTACCACCGCATTGACGATTACTATAGTGTGAATAAGACCGTCTCAATAGTCGGAAGTGATGTAACCAACGGCGATCATGTGAGCAACTGAGCCATGACCCGAGCATAGTTTGGATAATGATTTTTCAAATTAGTCCGATGGGACCAGTGCGCCACCATGGGCCGCCATCGGAGGTGCCATCGGAGGTGCTGTAATTCTTATTGCCCTCCTTGCATGTTGCATTTTCTGGTGCCGTCGGAGAGGCAAGAATCGAGCTCGCGACCTCGAACACACGACTATTGATACCTCTGAACCTAATGAAACGAAGGGTGGTATTGTTCTACTGTCATCGAATGCAGTGAACGTGACAGAGAAGACCGAGTTTGGTGACGCTGCCGACATTGCCCCATGGTCCTTCAATATGACGATGAACGGTGATGAAGCTATCGGAGGGGCCCTCAAAGAGAAGCAACAGGCAAGGAAGGAGTACAAGCAAGCTCTTGACGCGGGAAAAATGGTATATTTGCTCGAACAGGAGGACCCAGATGGCAAGTTTCTCAAAGACATGACAAAAATAAGGAAGCTAACTGTCTTATAGTCTTCCATGCCTCATTAGGCAACATCAAACCAGGGTCCGAGCTCGAGTTTCGAATTCCTTTCGTCTCAATTGCCGGCGACAACCATACCAATCCTAGTGCTGTGTTTAGTGCTGTTGCGCCTCACCATGAAAGTCCTTCTGGTGGTTCCGCGACGCCGCTATTCGATCGTGGACATCACGTCAACTCTTTGAATACGCCCAAACCTGCAGAAGCGGTCGGCCTAGCTACCTATCCGGTCTCTATTAACCTTGGGTCTCCAGCTAGGGGACTCACAGGGAACTGGAAGCTCCCCGAAGGATTCGTCGACTCCCATGAATTCTTGGAGAAAGAAGTGGTCATCACTATTTCGCCCAGAGAACTCGATATAGAGGGTCCTGTTGTTGTTGAAGGGGTTCAAGGGACGACGGATTTGATCGAAGTCACCCGCTCCGCTCCCCCGCTGCTCGAGGCACAAGAGTATCTCTTCCTCGTTGACCGCAGTGGGTCTATGTGTGGCCACCGTATTGACGCGGTCAAGGGCGCTCTCAGAATTCTAATCAAGTGTCTCCCCGACACTGCGATAACCTCTTTCGTGAGCCATTGTTTTGTTTTTACGACTGAACACACCAGGGTCTCACGATCTTTCACCTTAGAATATTATCTCTTTCGGGTCTAGCCACGATTCTCTCTGGCCGACTTCGAAACGATATAGTGAAGAGACCATTGATGCAGCCATAATGCACGTCGACTCCATGGACGCTGATTACGGCGGCACTGAACTCTGCGCCGCCCTGAAATATACGTTCGAGAATAGGACTAAACAGCAAGTTGACGGAAGGCCGATTCCAGTGGTTGTATTTGTTCTCACCGACGGCGAGACGGGGGACATCAGTAACATCGTCAATACGGTGTCTCAGGCTGTTGCAAAGGCCGATAGGAAGAATCGTCTTCTCCGTGTGTTTGTCTTCGGCATCGGGGACGATGTATCCACCTACGTGTGTGACAAGATTGCACGTGCAGGCAAAGGCATTGCTGTTCATGTCGGTGTGAGTGACCCTCTGGTTCAATCCGTTGAGTTATCTGACAATTGGTTCTCAGAGTCATGACATACTCTATCGCAAGGTATCGTGGTTGCTCGATGAGGCTCGCCGTAAAGACATCAAAGACTACAATGTCTCCAAAGCTCCGGACGGCGCTTCTGGGCCTACTTCGTCGTCGTCTCCTTCCCAGCCCCAAGATCCGACGTCATATCAACGCGATAAGTTGACCACCGCAATTGCCGTCGGCGGTGGAGAAGCAACTCACGTTGTCAAGGTTCAACTCCAGCCAATCGGCAGACGCGCGGCGAGTGGCCCTACTCATGGTTCACGGGGCGAGGAAATGCGGAGGAATTACGGGGAAACGGACCGACGAGGAAGACAACATTCGTCCTCCTTGTCCTTCCTGGCTGTTACCGATGCTCACACCCGGAAGGTGGCTGGCTCTCCAGACGACTACCACTCCTACCAGCGCTCCGCTGCAACCCCCACACCGACTGTACCACTGAACGATTTCGACTCTTCCCTGAACCGCGCAAACCCCACGGTCGAGTCCATTGCGCTTGCTCAACGGTTTGACGGCAGCTTCTCCGTCAATGACGATTTCATTCGCCTTCTCACCGGGTCATCCTCAATTCCATCGTTTCCCGATGATTTGACGGCCCTTACTGGCCTGGAACAGGACAAGCAGGCCATATGGATCGCTTTGTTGGCCCTCGCCGTGTTTGCAAAGAACTTACCAGAGGACGAGGTTTCCTGGACGATCCTTGCAGAGAAAGCGGAAGGATTCGTCATTAGTAGTTTGGTTTCCTTGGGGGTTGACGCTACAGGTGTCACCGCCATGGTGAGCCGGCTCAAGAGAGCTGCTGCGAAATATGTCGCCTACAAATTCTGGATTCCCATTTTGAAGAGACCTGACTGTTCCGTGGTGATTTTGGTTGTGTCAATTGACGGCTGATCCTCGATATCTAGCCGCTTCTCTCTCTGGTTCTGCAACAGGGGTCTTGGGATTGTCGCCAGAATTTTTTGGTTTAAAATTCCTTGTTTTAGTGAAATGTATAGCATCGGTACTTCTCAACGCCTTTTGCTTCTGCTTCGAGATTGACGTGGGCAATGCAAATCCGGAGGCTGGGTGGCAGAGTCGCCTGAAGACCAGCCGCCTCTGCTTTGGCTCACTCGATTTGTGTTTATATGGCTTAATTTGTCAGTTTCAGCTATATGTGTTCCCGTCATGAAGGGTGCACGCGTGGAAGGTGGGAGAGCTCAAGAACTTCGTAGACTACTTCGCCATCCGGAAACACACCTTTCGTAAACCACTACACAATCTCCCTCGATTAATAAAACTAATGTATGCGCTCTAAGTATCACAGTCCCAACGCAGCCTTCTTGTATCCAATCTCATCTCTCAACATGGCCACGCGACTCTCAAGTCTAGTACCAAGGTCCGTATTCCCCGCCAGACTCGAAACAGTATCTAGTTTCCCTAATGCAGCGTTGAGCGTGGACCCCCACTGCTTCTTCGCGTCTGGATGCGACTGGCCGTCATCTTCGTGCCTCCAACTCAGCTCCGTTTCCACTTCGCGCAGGTCTAGCGTGGCAAGTTCGAACACCGCTGTTGGGGTGATCCAGGTGTCTTCGATTATCTCCGACTTGCGCGAGACCGCTTCTTCCAAGAAGTTTCTGGAAAGCGCGTATTCACCTGCTGTACGATGAAGAATCCCTAACAAGAGAGAGCGCGAGGCTTGTTCGTCTGGTGTGTCAAGGTCTAGTGGCGCATTTGGATCTTTGGTAGACAGGTCGGATGGCGCAATGGGGGTTTGGGTTGTGACATATGGGGTAAGTGCGAGAAGTTCTTTAATATGTGCGATGGCGGTATCCTTGGGTATCCTGCTGTGAGTGTTCCAAACTAGGTTGATGGATTAGCAAGGGGCGATGTTGTTGCCGGAACACACTCACAGAGGCCTAACTCTGCAGAAAGCATCAGAATCTGCTCTGTAGAAATGCAAAGGAGAGTGCGCACCTTCGGCAGGGCTTAGCATGATTGCTTCTGCAAACTTTGCTGGGTCGCCCCCTCGACGGACTTGTTTGGCGTTCCATGATCCCACTGCAAGAAACCCAGTCACCAGGTATTTCGTATCCTTCAGGGCGCAAACCTACACTTTTTGCGAATGAGAACCTCCGTGGGTAGGTCTTTCCCACCGATCTTCTTGTTCAATAAATTCGGGATACCGTCAAGCAACTTTTGCGCTTGGTCTAAGTCCCGAATCGAAATGTAGCAGCCTAGTTAAAGGGATGGATGGTCTAGTCTTTACCACCAGGAGAGAAGAGGCAACACACACCGGCCGCTAGAACGTTGTAAGTTGCATGGCTCCAGGAGTTCAGTCGCGTCATTCTTATGAATGCTTCCGCTGCCTCCCTATACTTGCGTTGCGAAAGTAGGATCCACGCAAGCTCAAATACCAGCTATGGAATCGACTGGTGAGTAACAGAAGTTTCGTCTGGAATGACACTGGTACCAAAGCGTCGGCTTGAACGAAACCGGTAGCATTTTCCGACTTAAGAGCTTCTAGGAGAACGTTGATGGCTTCATCTGGCTTGTAGGTGTACCGTAAAATTTTGGCCTGTTGAAAAGATGAAATTATGACATGGGTAATGTCAAAGACTGAGGGTCACATACCCTGTTGAGAATCCATAACGTTCCTTTCGGATATCGGGTTTCCAAACTATGGGAGTCAGAGAGAATGAAAATAGAAGTAACAGGACTCACTTGTCGACTATGGAAAGATACTGGTGTATTATATGCGCTTCGTCTGCTTGCCACCCCAGTAATAGTAAAACCACTCCGTGATAAGTCATCAGGGTGAGCTGGGAGGGTCCAGATGAGTAGGTGGAGGAACATTGGAAGAACACTCGAGATGCTTACACTACGAAGAAACAGTTAGAGGGGTAAGCTACAAAGTATGAACTCCGCGTACCTGCTGAGGACCGCATGTGGGTTCTTTCCCATCGCGGAAGCAACACTCAAGGCATGAAGAGCGGTAGGTCTATCTGATCTGAAGCCAAAAAATCCAACGACACCCCTGGTGAAGATTGTGAGGTTCACTACTTTTACCAAATGGGACTGTAGTTGTGAAGTCTCCTTTCAAGCAACGGGGTCCGTGCCTATTAGGAGTCCCACCCACTTGGCAGGCTCGAATTTAGATGCTGATGAAAGAGGCAGCACTAACCGAATTTTGGAAGGAAGCAGACTCAGAACTAACGAGAAAAGTCCATACCCTGCCTATACTTCAGTGATGTGAGACTGATTCAGCAGGTATCCTTACCGAATGCCGCTCCTGCGGCAATAGTCTCCTCGACTGGACCATCCAGTGGCTGCTCAGGTTTTGGTGGAGCGGTAAAGCCTGAGAAGGAGCCAGTAATTCGACCAAATAAGCTCCGTTGTGGCTTTAGGCTCGAGGACCGCAAATCGGTGGATGAACCTTGACGGGATGAAAAGCGTGAACCCGCTGGGATGAAAAGCGGTAACCCGCTGGTGTGGCGTAGGGGCTCAGTCCATCAGGGAATACCAACTTGTAGATCCTGATGGGAGTTAAATATACCAATAGGTACTGAGACATCACACGAACTTGGTATAGAGCTTGTGGGCGGAATTCATGGAGTAGCTGAATGGGGAACCATCAGAACTCCGAGTGGCCACAAGTTCGCACCAAAGATACCCACAGGCACGAGAGGTAACCCGCATATGATTCACCCAAACCTTGAGTCAGGCCCTGTAGCAGCAAAGCATCTGCCTGTACGACTTCCCATTCGGTTCCAGCTGGGAAGCGCGTTTCGGATTTCACAGATTTCGCGGCCTTAATCTGTGACCTTGCTTTGGATTCTGCTTCTGCTAAAGCTGTGATTGCCTGTTGCATGTACTCTTCCTATGTAGACGGTGCAGACCAGTGAGACCGAGTGCAGCGGACGAGGGGAAATCATTTCAAGAGCACACCTCTATGCCCAAAGCTGCTTGAAGAAACAATGTGACACCCAGTCCGAACAACTTGAACGCCGTCGGCTCCCCAGACGAAACTGCGCCTTACGTCAGACTCCTATGAGGAATTTCGCTCCAGGAGACTTACGGAGCTCGTGTCCTTTCTCTAGGTCATTATTGAAATTTGCATCGAAGCCCTCGAAAATGACGGCGAGGTCCTGTGAAAATGGAGTCGACATGGAATGAAGCGCAAGCGCGGGGCGAACCAAACAAACCAAACTTTGCCACCCCCTAATTAGGCTCAACTGGATGGGAGGAAGATCTCGATATTATGCTTGAGCATCAAGTAGGACCAACGTCTTACTCATGAGGCGGAGTCCTCGGTTGTCGGATTTCAAGGTCTCGTAGCCAGCGGGTCGCCTATCGTTACGCGTTACGCTATGCATCGCTGTGCACCCGTTATGAGCATTGACGGAGGTCATACGCCTCGCACATAGGGTCTGCATGACCCACTTACGGCCTTCGTACCTATCTACCTCGGGAGAGAGTACAACACCCCCTGATTTCTTGACTTATTTCGCTTGCAATAAGCTATACAAGCAGGTACCAGGGCTACTTGTCGCTTATCTACCGATCCATCGATCATTCGATCATTCCTACAGAGCGTATTCGGCGCCCTCGTACACACTGCTTGACTGCCTGATCAGACGTTGTACGGCCTCCGACATAGGCTGTCTCCGCGAAACGTACCGGGCCGCTTCGACCTCCATACCCACGCCTGTTCAAATTGGCCTCAAAGAGTCTCCCGGGTGATCTCTCCAGGCTGCGCCTTACGCGCCGATAGGCCAGGAGGAAAGAAAGCAATGCCACCACCTGGATCGCGATAAGGCCGTTCAATTCAGCTTCCTTAGCACATTTTTAGGGTCGCTGTATCGTCCCTGGCCTCTCAGTGGGTTTCATCTCGGCTTCGCTGAACAACGACGTGGTCACCGTTTGACGTGGACGTGGCAGAACATACAAACACCAGTTCAAGCACTTCAAGCAAACTGTTGAGACATTTAATTACCACAGAAGGAGTGGTAGATAGCTTCCCGTAGCGTCGAATGTTGTGCAAGCACAGTCATTCATTGTGTCCGGTTGGCTCGTGCACACGGCGTCAACAGAAGCCCGGTTCTCCACACCAGTTGCGGTTCAATTCAGGGGGACGTGGGTAGCTACAGCTATCTTCAAATTAGGAACTAACACATTGTTCGCCCTTCTACGCTGGTCTGACATCGAGCCGGGGAGCCACGACGTTATTTTAAGCTGGTGGGTCTACACTCCACCTCTTCCCTTTCCTCGCGAGCCTTGTTGCTGCCGATTGAGCACTTTGCTCTTCCGCCCCCTGTTCGTTGCTGCACCCGGTCAC
>WNFL01099963.1_pt1 | contig 17289 bp, 24 predicted proteins | sample 5400361 | NCBI WGS metagenome assembly WNFL01 (sample SAMN13153351, study PRJNA577476) | soil metagenome | isolation source: 40 cm soil on Douglas fir-dominated hillslope | place: USA:California | collected 2013-09-17 | reverse complement strand
GACTTGAGGAGCTTGAGCTTTCCTCAATTAATATCCCATCCTACTCCATCAATGCTGGTCTGCCATTATTCCAGACTCTCTTGAGACTCTCCCTTGGCAATATGGCCCTTGCTTGGATGAATGGATGTGTTTTTACAAGACTAAAGCGCCTCTCTTTGCACAAAGTCTCCTTTGTCAAGTCACTCTCAGTAGGTCTACCAGTGTGCACACATATCAGATATGCGAGTAACGGCCGCTGGCTGTTACAATCCATTTTCCATGTTCCAACCCTCATTGAGTTGGTCAGGTTTTCAGACCATGCTTCGACAATGCGACTTCTCCCTACAAGAACGTTGTTGCTCCGAGATTATAATTACCTCCCGCCGGAGTCTCTCGTAGCAGGGATAGCGTCACTGGTTGAGCTGGAAGTTTTAGACATCGAAATCCAATGGCCGGATGCAGCCATAGCACTTTTGACCGCACTTGGGAGGACCACTGCAGAGATCGGTGTTCCTGCCTTACGACCAGTTTATGTTGCCCTTGGCAGAAATGCAGCCGATGACGAGTATGGAGAAGATGCAGGCACCTTGAGCAGAGGACCAAGGAGTCTCATTTGTCCTAATTTGAGGCAGTTAGCTCTGCGCTTTGGGTATTCTAATCCTTTAACAAGGCAGGGAATCGAGCGGGAGTGCAAACAAATGATGGATACTAGGAGACGCGCCGGTCAGGAACTGGAGAGCTGCCGCGTATGGTGGAACCGGAGCTCAATACCCTCGATAGATTTGGGTACGTCGATGGGTTAGAGGTGAAATGGTATTTGCCAATATCATGTGGCAAGAGTACTTCTATATACCTTGAAATGAATTTAACAAGTCCGAAAGGCTGGGTGTCTCTGAACACGACCGTCATGAGAACGGCAGAACGATGGTCGGATTTGGATATATAGGTGTATAAAATGGGGCATATATTGTACAACACGTGTTGAAGCTGCGTGATAACATTTGCATCGACGGGTTTGAGGTGAAATAGTAATTTTAATTTTGCCAATATCATACTGCGAGATCGCAATGGAGACTACCTCCATTCACTCGGAACGATTTGTTGATGAACGAAATGTTAGAATGATTGTCAAGGTAGCTAACAAAACCGCGGCGCGCGTCCCAGAGCAGACATTGAAAGATCGTCATGGGGCTTGCTTCTCAAATATATTATGCACGGAGCGGATTTGTAGCTGCACTACCGCAAGGAATTGCCTTGGGGTTGGTAGTTACAGTCCGGACGGGAACGCGAGAGGCTGCAAATTGGACCGTGCAAGTTTCAGCCATGCTGATGTAGTTCAGAGTACCGTACTTGAGGATCATCAGTACTGTGTTACCAAGTCTGGGCGATGAGCCATGTATGTCTCTGCGTGGTTTCGGTCCGGCCGCAACTTGGCTTCCTCCACCCTCCATTTTAAAGATGAGTGGCCAATATCCGTATTACGCCGGGTCCTCGTCAAATCCATACGCTTCAACGTCGTATTCTGGCAACCCTTACTCCACCAACCCGTACGCAAATCCCAATGCCGGGCAGGCGCCTGTGGTTCCGGCAAATGCCTACGAATACGACGTCGGGATGCTCGCCCAGAGTAGTGTATATGTCCCAGGAGCAGCTATAGATAAACGAGGAGGCGCCGGTGGCAAGGTTGAGAAGGGAGGCAAGCGCGTCACTGTTCTTCGCAAGGGCGGCGGTAGAGTTTGGGAAGATCAGACGCTGCTCGAGTGGGACCCTAGTAAGTGTTCCTGCTCTACCATCGAATCCGGTGGCTTACTTGATTTACAGAATGGTTCCGCCTCTTTGTTGGCGATGTCAGTAACGATGTCTCAGACGATGTTCTAGCAAAGGCCTTCATCCAGTATCCCTCTTTTACGAAAGCTCGAGTCATCCGAGATAAGCTCAGTCAAAAGGCCAAATTCGGCTTCGTTGCGTTTTCCGATCCAGAAGACTTTTTGAAGGCGTGGAAGGAGATGGATGGTATGTCACAGGTCTTAATCTCGATGTCGTGGTGCTTACCCAATTTCCAGGCAAGTACGTTGGAAACAGGCCCATTCGCTTAAAGAAGGCTGACAATGCCAATACTCGCCCGGTCGAGATTGGCCACCGTAAGGCCCGCCAGCTAGAGCAATCACGAAAGGACAAGCGACATAAGCCGTACTGAGCGCATCGTGTTCGTATTCTATTCTTCTTTCAAAGAACTCTTACGCCGCTACTGCCTCACAGACTTGACCGGCTCTATGGACCACGCTAATGTTGCTATTGTCCCCTCTATGCCGATATACAATTTATTCATTATTAGCCAGTTCCTCGGCATTAGGCTCTCTTCGTCTACTTGATTCGCGGCCATCTTTCTCTGGAGGGGTAGTCAAGTCAACACCGAATAGACCCAAACCCAATGCACTGGGTACCATGGTCAGAGGAAAGCGGTATTACCATGGCCGGCTCCTTTTTTGCCCATCTTATCGAGCAGAAGGCTTGCAATTAACCCTGATTTCCAAATAGGAAATGTGAGGGACTGCCACACAGTTGAAAGACGTAAGATATTACATAGACGAACTTGAACATGAACGTACGCACCGCTTTCGCAAATGCTCGGCTCAGTCCGAAGCATTTCCGGTACTGTAGATGGACCGGCATTAGTAAATGGATTGGTATAATGATAACCTACGTCTAGTCTCAAGTGCACTCTTGAAAGGCTCGGCAAACTTCCATACTACAAGATATGCTTATTGCAAGAACATCTTCAAGGCGGTCAGGTCAGCCTTCAGGATGTCATCATCTCTCAAATGTGGGAACACCCTCGATACTCCATCGTTCAGTACTCGGAACTTTGGTTCGTCCGATCCTTGTATATATGTAGCACTCTCACAGGCCACTTCTAAGCATTATATCCCTGTTCTGGTTCCACTAGGGGAACTAGGGACTCATATTCAGAATGTAATATATCTAGAAAAGCCACTGACATGATATTGAATCTTTATCCGCAATGGAGCTCACCTCCATTCACTCGGAACGCGTTATGGAGACTAGCGACCAGTCGTTGATGAACTAAATGCTAGAGGGTGGATAGCAAAGCTACGGCGCGCGTCCCTGAGAGATAAACGGGGAGTGTACTCCCAAGCCGAGCACAGATTGTCGCATCGTTGCGCGGTTTGCTTCTCGTCTATGTCACGTACGGAGCATATTTGTAGTTGCAATACCGCAAGGGATTGCCTTGTGATTGGTAGCAACAGTGAGGATGCGAACGCAGCTGAGGACGAACCGTGCAAGTTTCGGTCGTGGCGATGTAGTTCAGAGTACCGCACTTGAAGATCATCACTGTGTCGGGTGTATCCCTGCATAGTTTCAGTCCAGGCACAACTTGCCTCCCTCCAGTTTCGTGTACCTGAAAGATGAGTGGCCAATGTTCGCATTACGCCGGGTCCTCGTTAAACCCAGACGCGTATATGTCCCAGGAGTAGCTTTAGATAAACGAGGAGGCGCCGGTGGCGAGGTTGAGAAGGGACCTGTTCTTCGCAAGGGTGGCGGCCGGGAGAGATCAGACGCTGCTCGAGTGGGAGCCTAGTGAGCGTTCCAGCTCTACTATCGTATCCGGTGTCTTACTTGATTTACAGAATGGTTCCGCCTCTTCGTTGGCGATGTCAGTAACGATGTCTCAGATGATGTTCTGGCAAAGGCCTTCAACAAGTATCCGTCCTTTACGAAGGCTCGAGTCATCCGAGATAAGCTCAGTCAAGAGGCCAAATTCGGCTTCGTTGCGTTTTCCGATCCAGAAGACTTTTTGAAGGCGTGGCACGACATGGATGGTATGTCCCAGGTCTTAATCTCGATGTCGTGGTGCTTACGTGATTTCCAGGCAAGGTCGTTGGGGACAAGCCCATTCGCTTAAAGAAAGGTGACAATATTAATGCCAATACTCGCCCAGTCGAGATCGATCACCGTAATGCTCGCCAACCAGAGCAAGCACGAAAGGATAAGCCGATGTACAATTTATTCATTGCTGACCGGCTCCCCGGCATCAGGTTCTTCTTCGTCTGTTTGAGCATCCTCGCCTTCGGCTTCCTTATTATCCGCAACCTTTTGCGCTGGAGCAGTCAAGTTGACACCGAATAGACGCAAACTCAATGCACTGGGCGCCATGGTCAGAGGGATGCGATGTTACCATGGCCGGCGCACCTTTTGCCCTTCTTATCGAGCATAAGGCTTGCGGTTACCCCTGATTTCCAGATAGGAAACGTCAGAGGCTGGTGCAAACTAAAAGGACGTGAGATATTACATGGGACACATGAACATTTGAACGTACGCAGCGCCTCCGCAAATGCTTGGCTCAATCCGAAGCATTTGGTGGCCAAATTCTGCGGGTGGATCAGCATTAGAAATATGGATTGGTATGATGAGAACCTACGTCTCGTCTCAAGTGCACTCTTGAAAGGCTCAGCAAACCCCCGTACTACAGGATATGCTTGTTGCAAGAACATCTTCAAGGCGGTCAGGTCCGCCTTCAGGATGTCTTCATCTCTCAAATATGGTAGCACGCTCGATACTCCATCGTTCAGTACTCGGAACTTTTGGTTCGCCTGGGCCTTGCCCGACTGGCCGGAATCCTGTCTGCCGATAATCTTAATGCCCGCAGATATAAAGCGCAAGCGGCTTGGTTCGTTGGCTGTTAGGACCGATTTGACAAGTGAATTTGATAGGTAGATGGCACGGAGCGTCTTCGATTGGGCATTGCGGACAAAGAGGTTATGAGAGGGGAAGGAAGAGTTGACACGAATATTTTCACTGAGGCGTTACCGAATACGGTTAGAAACTGAATGTATGTGTGGGAGACTTATGGCTACTCACAGGCAATTCTTCAGGTCTTCGCTTTCTGGATCGAGGAAGGTATATGGTTCCTCTTTGTATGAACCTGACGGTCGTGCCTTTAGCTCCTTTTCGGCTTCGTCACCGTCCTCTACCATCTCGACCAGAACTGTGTGCGCTTGGTCACCAGCTTGTACCACAGCCCCTTCCCCAGGGTGTTCGACGACGACAGGACCTAATCGTGGACGTACGACGGTCTCTTCGCCCAACTTTGGTTTCTTAGTCTGTCGATCTTCGTCGTCGTCTTCTTTGGGACGCTTTGTCCCCAATGTTTTTGGCTTCGGAACGCGTTCCAAGACTGCAACGAAAAAGCCGCCAGTATTTTGTTGATGAGGATAAATCCTCCAACTGCGGACGATCATGTCATTAGTAACATTCATCCCGATATCGTAATCATTGTCCACAAACCAGCGCTCGAGATGGAGTGTTCCCACATTGGCGGGCGGAAACATGGTAGAGACAATCTTACTCGTCGCCCTTTGCTGTTCAGATAACACCGACAAGAGCCCTTCGTATGAAGTCTGCATGTTGACCTCTTTTTCGGCTGTAACCTTCCATTTCGACAGACCGGGTGCTCGAATCAGTTCCGGCAGCCTATCGGAGATATCGACGAGGCTATATGTCCCTTTGGCATTTGTGAGTTAAGAGCTGAGATACCCTAAGACACAACGCACCTCCGGAGTGATTGAGAGCAGCGGCTACTACTGCTTCATTTTCAACGGGATTCATCGAGCAGGTCGAGTAAACGATACGACCACCAGGGGCAAGCATGTTCATTGCACGTAGCAGAATACGCAACTGCAAGCTTTCCTTGGGTGAGCACTCGATCGATCAAAGTGGATTGGAACATTACCCATGTAGTCCGTTCCCGTTGAGAGCGTGCCAATTCCTCCAAATGATTGGATTCTTTCGCAAAGTCCCGTCCCCGGAACAAGGGACATCCGCCAAAATGCGATCGAAGAGCAAATGTGGCGTCCCTGCCTTTTCCCGCGTGTTCTCTACTTTGATATGGGGATAGATGGACGCATCCACATTGGTCACGATAAGGGCTGGGGAAGGTAGGCGAGAAGATTGATGGACCAAAAGGCCGGCACGCTTGTAGTCGCTGTCGTTGGCAATGACTAAGCCAGAAGGTATTGACGCTGATGAACGCACATCATCGATGTGAAGTGCTTCAAGAATTTGAGCTGTCTCTAGGCGAGATGAGACCAAGTGGTGGACAGTCAGACTTCAAATACCTTAGATCCTGGTGCAGCACACATGTCAAGAACCTGGAATACGTGATTACAATGCGAAGGCACGCAATATTCGAGCTCGAATACCTTGTGGTGTGGCTCGACGTCGAGGACTAGTGGGGGGATCATGCTCACTGCCTCTTGACGCGAAATTCCGCCCTTAGCAAGTGGAGATGAGAGAAACATTCACAAATGAGGAAGAAAGACGTACCACTTCGGCTTCATACACGAGGAAGTTCTGTAGCTTCTTGAATTCTGCGACCCGTCTAATCGTTGTCTTGTGGACATTGATGGCCCAGGCTAGGCCCCCAGGATACCTGAAGTGATAATACCCCATGTTTGTTTCATTCACTGGTTGCACTAGCTGTGAAAGGACGTACCACGGAAGCTGAGTTGGAGGAGGAATCTTCTGTCCTTCGTACTCGATGTCCTGCAGAGAGGGTACGTGGACAGTTTTAATGACCTCATTAATATTTTTTGCGGTACTGAAGTCATGTATCAACGTCAAGGGTGATTTCGAGGATTCAAGCCCACTGACGCTCGACTTCCAGTGACTCGGAACGTCGTGGGCAAGTCTTCCTTCAAAATTGAGAAGAAATACCCCCATTCCTCTTCATTGTTAAATAGGGTTTGTTCCTGAGTGACGAGCAAATGACAATTGAGTGCCGATCTACGAGAGACGAGGGACGCACTCGATAGTACTTCTCAAATTTTGCATTATTTCGATCGATGTCATTGATCCATTGGTCTTCTGCTTCACGTCCTTTCTTTTGTTCTTTCTTCTTTTGCTGTTTTAACTCGCGCCTTGCCGCCTTGTCTCGTTTCCTTTCGCGCTTGGATTTTCGTGCTGCTTCTTCCGCAACACACAAAGATGAGTCCTGAAACAGACATTCCATTAAACAATTTTGTATGCAATGGAGATTATCGCCGTTGCGTACCGTGGTAGCCATCGTATGAAGAGTCCAAGCTTTAACCACTTGCTCCCTGGAGCGGTATACTTTGGTAACGCAGCTGATTGCAGGTAGGCGGTAATGTACTCGATTTAGATTCAGAGAAAGGTTACTGCCATGATATATAGGGTAAATAAATTCAGAACAGTACAACCCAGCAAGTGCTCAATCCAAGGTCTATTAGTTTCCTTGAGGCGATAATTTCTGCCACTTCAGGAGCGGGCTTGGTCCACGTCTCTTTGAGCTCCGCCCAAACCCGGGCCTGGCAACCGTATCCATCGATGGAGCCAATGAAAACGGATGGCCTAGAAATACTAGAAATAGTCACTGCATATCCACCGCGTGGATTTACAAGAGACCCACTCTTCTGTTACGTAATTTGAGATGAACGAGCCAGAAGGGTAGTGCTTGAGTGCTGCTGCCGTATAATTGCATGCGCCGACAGCTTCTGTTCGGCAAAAGAGTCTCTCAAACATTTACTTGAAGCCTAGTAAAACTTGTGAGTATAACTCGCGGAGGTGCTTTCAATGTGTCCAGACCCACAAGGCTTCATAACCATCATTCGTGATACACCAATTAAGAAACTCCGCACCGGCATTTAGCAGAGCAATGTTGAGGCGTTCCAGATTATTACAGAGACTTGAAAAAGCTTTGGTGCTTGCAAAGCTAGCTAGATCAAGATCCTAGACCTCCACGACATCTGGTCGAGTTTCCCGAGCTTTCTCTATGACCCGGCGCATACTTTCCTGGTCTTTGACGGGGTTTCGAGAGGTCATAATGAGCTTCTTTGGTTTAATTTCAAGGAGTTGCCGAGCGGCTTCTCGTCCTGGGCCTGTATTCGCGCCAGTTACGAGCACCGTTCTTCCTGTAAGATCCATGGTCGTGGACGGAAGCGACGTGTATTGTGCTTTGAGTGGAAGAGATGGCGATTCTAAGCATGCTTGGGCCCTTTATATACCCGCACTCCGTCATTGCACAAAGTGAAGACGGAAGCATGGCATAGTAAAGGAACGCCGCGAAGGAGCACTATTCGGAGGACCGAGGACGGATGTCTAAGAAGACTAGGTAAGCAATCTTATCATTCGTCTTTAATATAATGGAATAAGTCATTGATTTTGACGGACTTTGGCAAATCGAACCTATATCAATGACAGAACAACTGGAAAGGGTCACGTGAATATGGTGATTGACCCATCTGCATAGTTCCGTGTCAGGCAAAATGGAGGAGGTAATATGGTCATATTCATAAGTGATCAGCCAGCCAATAGATTCTAGATTGCCTAGGAAAGGATGTGATGCGAGAAGGATCGCGAGAAGGTAAAAAACCGGATCTTGCTGCTTGACATGGAAACCCACACAGACGTGGAACGCATCGTAGGGCTTGACTTGCTTGTGACCAGTAATTCATACGACAGCCATATAGGCTAGCCAACGTAAGTTACACGATGGGTTCAAGGACGAGGATAAAATCCGCTGGAGGGCGCCAAGCGGCATTTGGAATCTGCGCGACGTAGATGGCAGCTTGCTTCGCCAGGCCATACCTCTGGATCTGGTTCAAGGAGTTCCAATGCCTCATCGCGGCATGATAGAGCTCTGGCGAGGGGCAACCATGGGTCCACTTGTGGTTGGGATCATGTTGACAGCTGGAGGCATGGTCAAGTTATTTATCCTGATTTTGGAAGGCCACCTACAGGTTAAAGGTGAACGCGAGCTGCAGATACGCAAGGGACACCGACGCGCGTCGTAACTTCATAGGTGGGGTTTGCATGAACTCAAGTAGGGCTGGATGGAAGCTAAGGGCTTGGTTGGACACCAAAGCAAGATCAGGAGAGGGAGCACTAAGTGTGTTACCGGTGAGCAATAGTGGTTCCACCAAGAAGTGCGACTCATTGACTGGCGTACCTCCCATCAAGCTGTAAACCCAAGGAATTCTCATCAGCATTATCCTGAGATGAGGCAGTGATTTCAGCAGGATTTTGAGGTGGAAAGAGGCTCGAGAAGGACGGCAGAGGGGTGTTGGGACCATCTAGCATTGGCCCAAATGCCGTGAGCTGCGCAAGAGAACAATCGGGTGGATAACTTACGATGCCCAGGGTTATAGGCCAATTGTGGGCCAATATCCTCACTAGTAAGTTGCGACTGTTGCCTATCGCGCCATCCGGTTGGCCCATCGGGGAAGAAGAACTTCTTGGAGAGAGCATGAACTAAAAGGGGACTAGTGTAAGCGACAAAGAGGCGAGTGGAGATCACTGCGACTTACCTTCGTTGTATTCTGCCGCCATATTTCGACAGTGGGCCCTTGTAAAGTTGGAGCCAACAAGTGTCGTCTCCCACCGCGTTTTATTATTTGTAATTGCCATATCGATGCCATAAGTCGCAGGGACGCGTCAAGGGCTTACAGAGTCGCGTGATCAAGCACTTTTCTGAAACAATAGGCTAGAGGGTTGACCCCGGTGGCCAGGACAAAGCTGACTAAGGGGCCAGCCACAAGTCGTTCAACCTCGGCACTCAAACAGAGCGGCCCCCTGTTGAACCGGTACGGAGCGTGCAACAGAGACAATAGTCGCTTGCTTCTGAAGCACGGACCAAACATCGCTTTATTTGGGAATTGCGAGATCTAGAGAACATCTTTGAGGTTGACCTTAGCCGAGCCACGTTCCAGAGGCTTCGGTTGGCTTGCGGCAGGCTTCCATCCAATCTACAATGTCGTCAGGCGCGCACGCAGCAGAGAAGCAAACGCACAAACCATAAATATCACTTGGAATGTGGCTGGTATTGTTCCATCCTCGTGTCCATGTAAAGCTTTAGGGCTTCTGTTAGCTGGACGCTCTGGACCGCTTCTCAATCTTTGAAAATCGAACCTCACCTTGGTATGCAGCAGATGCAGCCAAAAGGGTGTCCCTATGAAGAAAATTGCGACTAGAATGACGGTCAGTTCTAAGCAAGCTACAAAAGGAGTGAAAACACACCGGCCAATGACGGCATTTCCCTCACCCATATTCTTCAGATCTTCAACAAGTTCAAATATATTGGGATAAGAGACCACCACGTCGTCCACGTCGACTGTTAACAGTGTGAAGCCAGCTCGGCCAAGGAGATTGGAAATGTCACGGGTATCTACTAAAGATTGAGCTCTCGGGATGGATTCGACGAATAGCTCACCTACCGGTCATTGGTGAGACGTGTGGCGATATCCCACCCTCTCGCTCAGCCTCCGCAAGTTGCAATGCTGTTCTGGAGAGTTGTTCAGCTGAGGCGGATTGATCGTGTCAGAGTACACACCTTAACTCGAACAATGTGTCTCCTCCAAACAGCGCGCCTAAGAAGAATCCATCAGGTCTGAGTGCTTGACGGATTTGAATGAGGATTCCTGCAAACAACGGTTAGAGGATTTTGCTTGGCTTCGAAGGGATATACCTGGTAGGTCGTTGATCCAATGGAGATTCAGGCAAGACACTATCGCCTCCTGCGAGTCCGGTGGAATTATTTCGAGTAGTCGTTCTTCGTCTGCATGTATTCTCTCGACCGGCACTGGCAACTGTTCTCAGTGGACGGATGATGATTGAGATAAATATCGTCCTTACCTTCGAATATGTCGTCACTATCTCGGTGCAAGGTCTTCTCTTACAAATAAGAGAATTACTAACCGGCTTCCAGCATTTAGGACAGGCGGCACTCACCACTGAAGTCGAGCATCACAACCTTTTTTGTAATCTGAAGGTCGAGGAGTTTGGAAAAATGTCCCGGTCCCGAACCCACATCCAGAATTGAAGAGTATGTGCGTTTGATATCCTTGCCACTGGTCACTCAGCAGCCGCGTGAACCTCAGAAAAAGCATACAAGCAGTCTTTCCATCATCCTATCGGCCACTTCATCGCGCAGGTAATCAACCAGCCGACTACAGCTGCCTCCTTCCTTGAACGCTGCCCTGTCTTTCTGCTTACACTTTGCATTCCGATCAAAGATAATGTAGGGCTGCATTGTTTGTGACGCCGACAACGTTGCCATTTGACGCCTCAGCGTCGCTCTTTGGAGAACTCTCGACATTGGCAGCTGGTCAACCAAGGTTGGACCCAACCCCACCCCTTCGATGGATGGGAACGGGGCCCGAAATACTCCGAATAACCACAACAATAATCTAAGCACGCCGGGGAACATGAACCAACAGCCCGTCCATATCACACCCCAGATGCTTGAGCTCTGGCGGCGAACGCAGCAAGGAGCATCAATTATCCCGGCTCCTGTCCTCACCCAAGCCCTGCAACTTGGACCACTTCCAAATGAGCAGTATAATGCACTTATGCAGCAAGTTACCGCGCTTGAGGCGTACATCCCTGTCATTCGAGAGCACCTGCAAATAAGGAACCTTGCTTATATCGGACAGTCCGTATTATAATATTACATCTATTGGAAATAGCTCATATTATGATAGGATGGCGCTTCAGCAGCAAGCTCAGGCCAACTTCGCCGCTGCAGGTGCATCCATCCATGAAGTATCGCCCACCACGAGTCCGATTCAGAACACGAATAACATGCAAAGCTACCAGCAAGCTCAGAAATATGCTGCTCGTCTGAACCACGTTCAGGCAAACGTAGCTGGCCCTTCCAACGCCCAGGGCTACCCAATTCATCATCTATATCATCCTAGCAATCAGCAGCCAGAGAGGCCGCAAGTATACTTACACCCTAATTCATACGGGGTTCCTCAGCAACCTGGCGGTAGTACCTCCAGCGGTCACATTGGACAAGATACAGGGATAGCTAGGGGATGGGCAAATGGAGGTCCTAGTGGTGCTATCCCTCAACCTTCCATCAACTCGCAATCAGGAGCTGCCCGTCCTGTTTCCGTTTCCGTTTCTGTCCCAATCAATGCAAGGACCCAGCAAATGCGATCACAGGCTGCCAATACGGATACAGCGCAAGAGGCAGCAGAATGGGAACGGAGCTTGAATGCAATCCCAATTAATGGGCAAGGTAGATCGCCAGTGACACAGGCACCTCCGGGGAACTATGGAACCACCTATCCCCGGACTCAGACATCGGTGGCACAATCAATAGCGCCCGCCGAGCAGCGTCAGCCAGGCGGTTCGAACATGAGTACTCAATCAAGCGCTCTTCAAGCAACACAAAGCGCTCCATCAGCTCCTAATACCTCAAACTCTCCACGTCCTCCCAATCATTCCCTTACGAGTGGATCAGGAGGTGGCCTTCAACATCCTAGACCGCAGCCTCCCTTCGCGGTCAATTCTGGAGGCCTACGAGCACCGCCCGTGAGCTCCCCTACCGTCCAAGCACCACAAAATGGAACCCTCACGACGCCAACGCCTTCGATCTCTGCTGCACCTGCTGCTCAACTACAGCCACATCGCTTGGTTCAAACGCATCCAACACCTTCCGATGCTCGACCATCAATTTCTCGTCCCACCTCGGCTCAAGTTCCGCCACCGACTGCGCTTGTTCAGGCCCCAAATTATCAACCTGTTGCCCCTCCCTCGTCCACTACAGGGTCGAACACCCAAATGCCTTCTAGTTCTCTTTACGCCCACAATGTTCAGCGCAAGACTTTGGTGCACAGCTTTCTTGCGGCTCTGGGTAAACGAAAGGCCCTTGCAGCGGATATCGAGGATTCTAGTGAGGGTCCGAATAAGAGGAGGGCAGGAGGTAGCTCTGCGGCTACGCCGTTGCAGGTCCATCCACCTCCGCTCGCGTCAGCACCTATTGCGACATCTGTGCTCCAGGCAAAACCCTCCCCAGCCCTAACTTCAGCTCCAGCTCCAGCTCCAGCTCGGACACCAGCTCCGGCCCCGGCTCTGACTCCAGCACCAGTACCGGGACCAGCTAGCACCGGGACCAGCACAAGTACCGACACCAGCCCCATTCCCTATCTCAGCAGCGCCTCCACCAAAGATCGCCACGACACCATCCACTCCCGCCTATGTTCCAGGGCCATCTGGCTCCAATGCGCAAGCGAACGGGCAGGGCAAGCAAAATGCAAGAATAGATGATTTGAAGATGCAAGAGAAGCAAAAAGAAGTTACCAATGGAGCAGCGACAGTACCTGTGGCACCGACTATTAGCCAGCCAGTTACTGTTGATGTTGAACAGCTCACCGGAGAACAAAAGGAGAAATTGATTGCAGCAATTATCGCACCACCTGGTTCTCGCCCTCAAACCGTCCCTGTGCCAGTCCGCGTTCTACCACCCACTGCGCCTCTATCCACTGCGCCTCAACTGCTTACCCCTGTGCCTGCTCCTCCAACAGCAGCGGTACCAGCTCTTTCGACTTCAATATCAGCTCCTTCGACTTTAGTATCAGCTCCTTCGACTTCAGTACCAGCTCCTTCGACTTTAGCACTACCCCCTTCCGAAACCACACCAACCTCCAGGCTAAACCCGTTCGCAACGATGACGCGGGCCTCTCAACGAACCGTGATGCCGATAGTGCGACCGGCGCCTTCTCAACAGACTGTCGCCCCCTTACCTAAAAGAGCTAAGGCCTCCGTAGAGCCGACGATAAAGCAAGAAGAGGGTGAAGACGACGAAGACAAGTTTCGTGAAATGTATGCGGTTTGGGACCTTCGAAAGCAGGGCAAGGCGCTGCAGACTCCGAAGAAGAAAAAGGAGGTTATCAACCTTGGTATGGTTACTGTTCTCTCAAAAGCGAGGTACAATTGTGTGTATTGATTAGGAATTTGTGCTCTAGTCACACCTTCAAACACAGCTAGCCCGCTCAAAGGGAAAGGAAAGGCCAAGTCAGGCGAACTCGACTCCACCCCTGTGCTACTACCACCGTCGGACCCAGAACCGCTCTTTCTCCCCAGCAGCCCACTCCTGCCGCCGCGGTCTGAGGAGCGTACGGCTCCACCGAGCACGGAGACTCCGTCGCGTAAACTGATAAAAGGAGAAGATGGCGATGGCGATGGCGATGGTGACGAACCCTTCGTGTGGGGACCACGAGCTTCGACGAACCGCGCATACGTCGAAGTTCCGATCGTGAATGGGCGAGGGTACGCCAGACGCAAGCAGAGAATCATGGCGTGGGAATTGGACTTTCTCGAGGGTGTGTAATTTGCTTCTGGATCTGTTATTCTGCGACGAGGTGATTTATGGTCTTTCTTCTTCCTTTTTTGCATACGCCTCTTCCTGTCAATTTCCAAAAAAAACTTTCTTATTGGCAATACCGATTTCATTTGTGCGTGCTTCTTTGGTTTTCCGAAGATGAGGACGTTGATTCGTTCAGCGACGAGGATGAGGATGAGTCGAGCATCAACGCTGTCAAGTGCCGGTGGAAGAGGTGTGGTGCTGTACTGCAGAGCAAGGCGAATGCTTTGAGGCATATGCAGGTCGCGCATGTTCGTGAGATGGTAGGTAGTTCATTTGCTTTTGTCGGGTGATTGGCAGTGGCTAATTCCATCCATTCAGACAGGCACCCCTGGGGATTTCAAGAGGCACTGTCGGTGGAAAGGGTGTCTAATGGGTCCTTTTTACGAACCACACTTGCTTCTCGACCATCTGGCGTGGCATGTCCGGGGGAGGTATCTGTGTCGGTTCGAGGGTACATCCACAGGCTTTGAAAAGCCTCACTGGCTTGTTTTATACTGACCACCTTCCCACCCCTCCATTCCCCCGGCGTTCGTCTGTAGGCTGCCGCAGACACTTTCATACATCGACCGAACGAGAAGCCCACCACACCTCAAATCACCTGGCAAGGGAAATTCGCAAGCCCCTGGTGCCTCCGCTGCCGCTGAAACCCTTGCATGGAGGTTCACACAGGTTCGAATCGTCACCACCTGCTCTGCCAGCAAAGTTGTTTACCTGGGGCCGTGGGTGGTACGTTGACGTGGTACCGAACCCCAGCGCATCGTCAGATGTTAGCAACGCAAATGTGCCTGCCTCCGAGGGCGTGAGTAACTCCGCTTGCGTGGGCTGTGTTGCCAAGGACTAGAACCTAAATGCGCTTCTTTCCTACTTTGCTTTTCGCAGGTCAATTCGCACCCGCTGGTGCCGATGACGCCACTGCGTGCGAGAAACGGGAGAAGCCACGCTGCTGCGGCTGCGGCTGGACAGGGACAGTCGCTAATGGAACTAGCGGCCAAGGACGAGTATGGGTTTCTGGTGCCGTATTATATGCCGGATTTCTACTGCGGTGAGTTGAGGGTGGGACTGGAGGTGCTCGAGCTGGAGGGCGGGTATGGTGCTGATGGTGACGGTGACGGTGCTGATGAGGGAGAGAGAGAGTCTGCGGATGATGAGCTACTTGTTGTGGGTGGGCAGGCAGGCAGGCAAGCAAGCAGGCAGGGCTGAGGCTGAGTTCCGTTAGATAGGCGGGTGCAGACGGATGCCGGTTGCGGAGAAGGCCGGAAATCGGCACGGCGGGGCGGGACAGGGGACGGGGCGGGGCGGGGCAAGTTAGATTTTTTTCTTCGAATGAGAGAATGGGAATAGGAATGAGAATGAGAATAATATTGAAAGCTATTGATATCAGAGTTTGTACCAAAATTAAGATAATTTTACCGCGTTTTATTAGAGAATTAGTGGGAAAATGATGGGGTGTCACATTTGACCATACTTGGACCGCGCCGCCACGACCGACCGCGACTGGACAGTAGGCCAACGGATATTTGGTTTGTATATTAAATAAAACGATAAATAAATTCCCAACGGAATACACGGCCTCCTGGCACTCCGCTTTTGCGCAAAACCAAAGTAGATGGACAGAGGTGCGAACGCCGCTGGCTCCCATTCCTGCTCTGCTTCTCTGTTGCCTATTATTCCTATTATTCCCAATATTTCTCCCTGTCTCCTTGTCTCCCTGCGTCCCTGCGTCCCTGCCTACCTCTCTGCCCACCACCTGCCCACCACCTGCCCCAACGACGACGACGACGACAATTGCTGACGGACAATGTCATATCCATACGTCATTATAGCCCCAAGTTACCTATCCTCCGCCAAGGCCGAGCTCTGTGTCTCTGAACTCCGCCCGACCAAAGTGCGCACAGAGGCTCTTATCTGCATAAACGTCTTCCTCGACGAACTCTTGTGGCTCGTCCTCTCCTCCGCCCGCTCCTCCAGCACTGAACGCCTCAAGATTGGCCTCCTCAAGGCCTTGCCGACTACCCTAGGAAAGGACGCCCTGCTCGAAGCAGAGGTCGAGCTCCGCGCCCACTGGGAGAAGTCAGGTCACGCTCTCCTCAAGGCTATCGAGGCCGCTCCTGTCCCTTCGTCTTCTGAATTCCCTCTCCAAGCCGCCTTCGAGGTCCGTCGATTCGATTCGATTGCCTGACATTACATTCCATTAAATTTCATTATTTAAATATCCTTCAAGCTCCTGCGACATAAATGCGAAGCGTATTCCACTCTTGGTGAACTCGATGAGGACCACGAAGTCGAAGCTCGTCTGCAAGCCCGCATGGCCCAGGCGTCCCCCAATGTTCCACCGAATACCAACGCTGTCGCACCAGCAGCGCTTTATCTCACAGCAGTTATAGAGTAAGTACTGCGTAATGCTCTCTGCCTCCCAATCCCAATCACCAATCAACGAACGCTCATTGCCCTTCTTCCCAGGCACGTCTGCGAGTAAGGCCCATCCATCCCAACAAGTCTACCTCCCCAGCCCGTATCTCACCGATCCGCAGGCATGTTCTCTCCAATGTCGCTCGAGTCGTTGCCCGTAACAGCAGTCAAGCTGCCGCCAACGTCACCGATTTATATGCTGCCCTTTGTGAGGACGAGTCCATCTACAACCTCTTCCGAACTATGAAAGGTCAGCCTTTTTCCCAGGCACACATGCGCAAGCAAGCTTACCCCCCTCCCCCCACCACCACTCCCACCAATACCACAACCACAACCACCACTCAGTCTACGAGCAGATCGAGCGTCAGAGCAAGTCTCAGCGCCCTCACAAAACTAGGTCATTTTCAAGGCTACCGCAAGATCACCTCCGCTCGCCGTCCCGCGTCTCTACGTCCTCTCCCCATCCAGCACCCTTTAGCTCAGACTTGCAACTCAAGGCACGGTCCTCTCAAGAATCCAGCATCGCACAACAGTTCGCAAGTGGACTCAAGCCGTCAATGGAAAAGCCTCGTGGATTGAAATTGTTCAAAAATGGCAACTCGGAGCCTAATGGGCAAACACCCGAGCGTCACTCCCGCGCTCCTTCCGTAGTTGGTAGTATCATTGGAGGACAAGGGGCCTTGTCCCACGCGGATGAGGCAAGCGAAGACGTG